>Ga0194121_10004161_pt1 | contig 21229 bp, 22 predicted proteins | sample TA2MahCa50mmetaG_FD_148609 | JGI IMG/M metagenome (GOLD analysis project Ga0194121, IMG submission 148609) | Freshwater microbial communities from Lake Tanganyika, Tanzania - TA2015020 Mahale Deep Cast 50m | ecosystem: Environmental > Aquatic > Freshwater > Lake | place: Tanzania: Lake...
GTCCTTCCGGCGCGGGGCGCCCTACGCCCAGTTGCGCGCCGAGCTCATCGGACCAGGCGAGCAGGCGAGGCGCGGCGACGGGCGTGGGCTCGATGCGGGTGTAGAGCGCGTTGCGGACCGGGCGCGGGACATTGGTGAGGATCGGGTCGCCCGGCAGCGCGCGCACGAAGCGGTTGTCGAAGCGCAGCGGCGTGCCCCTGCCCGGGTCTCGGGTATCATTGCGCCCCTCGATCGGTCGATCCATAGGACGGAGTATCCATGAAACGCAAATACGGCGCAGCCCGCGCCAACGAATCCGAGGCCGAGCGCATGATGCGCGAGCGCGCCAAGGAGCGGGGCGACAACAGCAAGAACTACGGCTCCGAACTGCGCAAGGGCGCGGTCTCGCGCGGCAAGTACCGCAGCCGCGCCGCGCGCAAGGGCCTCTAGGCCTGGATCGCCGCGCGCCTGAGCGGCCGGCGCATGACAATCCCGGTCACCGGTGCGGCGGGGTTGGCGGGGTTGATTGGGGCCAGGTTTTTCAGGGCGCAGGCGGCGCGCCCTGAAATCGGACAAATCCACGCCACGGACCGGGGGGTGGCGACTCCTCCTTGGTAAGGCGGCGGTCTGACACCGCCTCCGGCGGCTGTCCATTGCGGTGCTGTGTGACGATTTGCGCGCAACGATGCGCAGGCAAAGGATTTTTTCGCGGCGCGCGTCGATCGTTCCTGGAACAACTTCGCAGGAGGCGAAAAAAATCAGCGGCGGAGATTGTTTTCGCAAATCGATCTGGCTATGATGCACGCTCAGCTGCGAAGCGAGCGGGCAATTGAGGCCCGGTGGGCAAGGTTAAAGGGAAAACGCATGGCATTGGTCGTCACCAAGGCTGACCTCGTGCACGCAGCGGCGCGCGCGGGCAACCTGAGCAAGCTGGCCGCCGGCGAAGCGGTCAACGCAGTGTTCGACGCCATCGTCGCCAACGTCGCGCGCGGCAAGCGCGTCACCGTGGTCGGCTTCGGCACCTTCCTGCCTCGCAAGAGGAAGGCGCGCGCCGGGCGCAGCCCGATCAACGGCAAGGAGATCCGGATCAACGCCAAGACCGTGCCTGCCTTCGCCGCCGGCCAGGGCTTCAAGGACCGCGTCGGCGAGCGCTAGCCGGCCGCCCGCGTCCGGGTTTTCACGGGCTGTGAGGTTCCCCTCTCAGCCCTTTGTTTTTCCGGCCATTGCCAAGCACAGGGCGAGTAGGCAGAATCGCCGCCATGGACGGCCCGCTGATCCTCACGCTCGATAGCCAAGGCATCCCGCATCGCTGGATCAGCTGGCAGCAGGCCTGTTTCTATTACGCCAAGAACCTGGTGGCCTGGACCCTGGGCGAGCGAACCTTCACCTTCTACGGCGGCCTGTCCAGGGCGACCGGCACCCGCTCCAGCATCACCGCGCACTCCATCATCGCCATCCGCGGCAAGGCGCTGGCGGCAAAGGGTTTCAACCAGGTGCCGCCGCTGAACAACCGCGAGCTGTTCCGCCGTGATCGCCACATGTGCGCCTACTGCGGCGGCGAGTTCAACTACTTCCGGCTGACCCGCGACCACGTCCGCCCGCTGTCGCGCGGCGGCCGCGACACCTGGATGAACGTGGTCACCGCCTGCCGGCACTGCAACGGCCACAAGCGCAACCGGCTGCCGGAGGAGGCGGACGTGGAGCTGCTGTACGCGCCCTATGTGCCGAACAAGGCGGAGTACCTCATCCTCACCAACCGCCGCATCCTTTCGGACCAGATGGACTTCCTGCGCCAGCACGTCGCCGAGCATTCGCGCCTGATGCTGGCGCCGGCCTGACGCCGCCGGCGCGAGCGCCGCGTCCCCCCGGTCCCCGCACCATGCCGGACTTCTGGCGCAGCAGCGGCTATCACCTGCTGGAAAAGGACGCGGCCGGCCGGCTCCGGGTGAGCGATGATTTCCTGCGCGCCTACTACCTGCGGCCTGAGATCCATCCGCTGGCGGAGTCCTGCGAGGCCGAGCATGCGCTGCACGAGGCCTTGATGCGCGAACCGCGCCGGGGGGTGGCGCCGGCCGAGCTGGATGCGGTCGCCGACGCCGATGCGCGCGACAACTACCGGATCCTGCTGCGGTTTCGCGACCGCCTGCTGGCCGCCGGCACGCTCGAGGCTTGCTACGCCGGCCTGTTCGGCGGCGGGGGCGTGGACCTGCCGCCGCTGTTCGTCGAGCAGCTGGCGCACGTGATCCTGCGCAGCATCCTGGAGGGCTGCGAGGATCCGCTCCAGGCGCGGGCCGCGGAACTGTTCTTCCGCGAGCAGAAGGCGAGCCTGAAGGACGGCCATGTGCTGCTCGCGGACCTGGAGACGGTCCAGATGCACGCCTCGGGCAACCGGTTCGGCAGCCTGGGGCGGCTGATCGTGGAGGCTCAGGGTGCGCTCGGCACCGTGAACCTGGAGGTGCTGGACCGCAGCAATGCCGCGCTGTACTGGGAGCGCCACTCGCGCCACGACACCGTGATCAGCGTCACCTATGGCCGCCCGGCGCTGGAGTCGCTGTGCCGGGTGATCGAGGCCTGGGTGGCGCATTTCACCGGCACGGCGGTGAGCCTGAAGCCGCTGCGCCGAATCGAGGAGGCGCGCTGGGCCTGGCACATCGGCCTGGACGCGGAGTCCACGGCGATCCTGAACGACCTGTGGAACGGCCTCGAGGTGGAGCCGGGCAGAATGCGCCGCATCCTGGCGCTATTCCGGATGGAGTTCGCAGACCCGGCGGCGATGCGCGCCGACATCGCCGGGCGCCCGGTGTACCTGGCACTGTCCTCGACCGAGGGCGACGTGGTGCGCCTCAAGCCGCAGAACCTGATCGTCAACCTGCCGCTGGCGGCGCGCTCGTGAAGCCGGCGTTCTGGACGCGCGCGAAGCGGTCCCTGGCGCGGCGCGACCCGGTGCTGGGCGGCATCATGCGCAGCTATCCGGGCATCGCGTTGCAGCGCCGCGGCGAGCCCTTCGCCACCCTGGCGCGCGCCATCGTCGGCCAGCAGATCTCGGTCAAGGCGGCGCAGAGCGTCTGGAACCGAGTCGTCGAACTTGTGCCGGAGATGACCCCGCGCCAGGTGCTGGCGCAGCCGCGGCCCAGGCTGCGCGCCTGCGGCCTGTCGGAGCGCAAGACCGAATACATCGCGGACCTGGCGCGCCATTTCGCCAACGGCACCGTGCGGGTCGCGCACTGGCCGCAGATGCCCGACGAGGCGGTGATCGCGGAACTGGTTCAGGTGCGCGGCATCGGCCGCTGGACCGCGGAGATGTTCCTGATGTTCAACCTGCTGCGCCCCGACGTGTATCCCCTGGACGACCTGGGGCTGCGGAAGGCGATCGGGCTGCACTACTTCAAGGGGCGCAAGGTGGCGCTGGCCCGCATGCGCAGGCTGGGGGAGACCTGGGCGCCTTGGCGCTCGGTGGCCACCTGGTATCTGTGGCGGTCGCTGGACCCGCTGCCGGTGCAGTACTGACCCGGCTGCCGCGGGCGTAGAATGGCGCGCCGATGAAGACGACCTTCCTCGAATTCGAGCAGCCGGTGGCCGAACTGGAAAGGCGCATCGAGCAACTGCGCTACGTCCAGGACGATTCCGCGGTGGACATCTCCGAGGAGATCCAGCGCCTGACCAAAAAGAGCCAGGCGCTGACCAAGGAGATCTACGCCAAGCTCACCCCCTGGCAGGTGGCGCAGGTGGCGCGCCACCCGCAGCGCCCCTACACCCTGGACTACATCGGATTGCTGTTCACCCACTTCGAGGAGATGCACGGCGACCGCATGTTCGGCGACGACGCCTCCATCGTCGCCGGGCTGGCGCGCTTCGAGGGCGAGCCCTGCGTGGTCATCGGCCATCAGAAGGGGCGCGACACCAAGGACAAGATCCTGCGCAACTTCGGCATGCCGCGCCCGGAGGGCTACCGCAAGGCGCTCCGGCTGATGGAAATCGCGGAGAAGTTCGCCCTGCCGGTGTTCACCTTCGTCGATACCCCCGGCGCCTATCCCGGGCTGGATGCCGAGGCGCGCAACCAGTCCGCGGCCATCGGGCGCAACCTGTATGTGATGGCCAGCCTGAAGACGCCGATCATCGTCACCGTGATCGGCGAGGGCGGCTCGGGCGGCGCGCTCGCCATCGCGGTGGGGGACATGGTCCTCATGCTGCAGTACGCCACCTACTCGGTGATCTCGCCCGAGGGCTGCGCCTCCATCCTGTGGAAGAGCGCGGACAAGGCGCCCGAGGCCGCCGAGACGCTGGGCATCACCGCGAACCGCCTCAAGACCCTGGGCCTCATCGACAAGGTCGTGCCCGAGCCGCTGGGTGGCGCGCACCGCGACCTGCAGGCCACCGCCGCGACGCTGAAGAAGGTGCTCGCCGAGGCGCTGCGCCAGCTGCAGGAGAAAAAGCCCAGGGACCTGGTCGAGGAGCGCCTGGAGCGGCTCATGGCCCATGGCCGGTTCAGGGAAGCCGCGGAGCGCTGAAGAGCCGGTCCTCGCCGCGGCGCGCGCGGCCCTCGCGGGCATCGACCTGCGCGGCCGGCGCATCGCCGCCGGCTACTCCGGCGGCGTGGATTCCACCGTCCTCGTCCATGTGCTGCAGCGGCTGGCGCCGGAGTTCGGCTTCAGCCTGTCCGCGCTCCATGTCCACCACGGCCTGAGCCGGAACGCGGATGCCTGGCGCAAATCCTGCGCCGCCTTGTGCCGGAAGTCCGGCGTTTCATTTGCCGCGCGACGCGTCCGGGTCGTCAAGACCGGAAAAGGCCTCGAGGCGGCGGCGCGCGCGGCGCGGCGCAAGGTGTTCGAGGGCCTGCGCGTCGATGCCGTCGCCTTCGGCCACCAGCTCGGGGACCAGGCCGAGACGGTGCTGTTCAACCTGCTGCGCGGCGCCGGCCTCGCCGGCGCGAGCGGGATGCCCGTGATTGGCACGATCGGGCGCAAACCGCTGCTGCGTCCGCTGCTGGCGGTTCACCGCCAAGCCATCGTCGCCTACGCAAGGGCGAACCGCCTGCCATGGATCGAGGACGAGTCGAATGCCGACGAGGCGCTGACGCGCAACTTCATCCGCCGGCGCGTCGGCCCGCTGCTCGCGAGCCGCTTCCCGCGCTGGCGCGAGGCGCTGGCGCGCGCGGCGCGGCATTTCTCCTCGGCCGCTGGAGATGAGCGTGCGCTGCTGCGTGCATTCCTCGCTTCGAAGGGATTGCGCGCGCCGAGCGAGGCGCAGCTGGCGGAGATGCTGCGGCAACTTGCTTCCGGAAGCCCAAGCATGGCGCTCGCGCACGACGGCGCGGTGCTGCGGCGCCACCGCGACGCCGTCGTGCTCGAGAAGCCAATCGATATCACGCGCTTCAAGCCGGTGCGCTGGAGCGGCGCCAGCCGGATGGCCCTGCCGGAACTCGGCGGCGAATTGCGCTTCAGGCGCGTGCGGGGAAAGGGGATCGACTTGGCGCGCGTGCCGGCGGGACTCATGGTGAGATTGCGTTCCGGCGGCGAGCGCCTGCAGCAGGATCCGGGCCGACCGCGCAGGACGCTGAAGAACCTGTACCAGGAAGCCGGGATTCCGCAGTGGCAGCGCGGCCGGCTGCCGCTGCTCGCCAGCGGAACCGAGCTGGTGTGGGTGCCCGGGATTGGCGTGCACGCGCCATATCGGGCCGGCGCGGGGCGGCCGGGGCTGCTGCCGGAATGGCGCCCCGCGAGCCGGTCAAATTTGCACAATCGGTAACATTTTGCCGCGCGGCAGCTAGCGCTTTTTCTTCCTGGCCAAGAACGCCTCGCGCGCCCTGCGCGCTTCCTCGCTCGCCGCCGCGACCTGGATCTGGTCGTGCGACATGTGCGTCGCCGCGTGCGCGCCGATGCTGGCGTAGGCGTGGATGGTCTCCTTGCTCATGCGCACCGACGTCTGCGGCAGTTCGAGGACCTGCTTCGCCACCGCGCGCGCGTTCTCGAGGGCCTTGCCGGAAGCGCAAACGTAATCCACCAGCCCCATCGCCAGGGCTTCTTCGGCAGGAATGCGCTCGCACAGGATGGCGAGGCGCTTGGCGCGGGCCGGGCCGACCAGGTTCACCAGCCGCGGCAGCGTGCCCCAGGTGAGGGGAATGCCCAGCGCGATCTCGGGCAGCGAGACGAAGGCGTCCTTCGCCACCACGCGCCAGTCGAGCGCGGCGGCAAGCGCCAGCCCGCCGCCGATGGCGTAGCCCTCGATCGCCGCCAGCGTGATCTGCGGCAATTCCTCCCAGGCGCGCGCCATGCGGTAGCCGAGCGAGGCGATCTCGCGCCGCTCGTGCAGCGGCATGTCCTGGTTGGCCCAGCGGCTGCCGTCCTTCAGGTCTGCGCCGGCGGAGAAGCACACGCCAGCGCCGCGTACGATCACCACGTCGAGCTCGCCGCGCGGGGCGATCTGGGCCGCGCAGGCAATCATCTCGCGCATCAATTCGGCGGACATGGCGTTGCGCGCCTCGGGACGGTTCAGGGTGACGATCGCGATGCGCCCGGCGGCGCTCAGGTCGAGGTTGCGGTACATGGATGCAAGCCCTTGTTTTTCTGCGTGAAAGAGTCCCTCATCGTGCTATACTTCCCGACTTTATACAAACCGTTCCGGGAGAGGCTGGACATGGCGGTGGAACGCACCCTTTCGATCATCAAGCCGGACGCCGTGGCGAAGAACGCCATCGGCGCCATCATCGCGCGCTTCGAGGCTGCGGGACTGAGGGTCGCCGCCGCGCGCATGATGCACCTGTCGCAGGCGCAGGCCGAGGGCTTCTACGCGGTGCACCGCGAGCGGCCCTTCTTCAAGGACCTGGTCTCGTTCATGGTCTCCGGCCCGGTGCTGGTGCAGGTGCTCCAGGGTGAGGGCGCGATCGCGCGCAACCGCGAGCTGATGGGCGCCACCGACCCGAAGAAAGCCGCCAAGGGCACGGTTCGCGCCGACTTCGCCGACAGCATCGACGCCAACGCGGTGCACGGCTCGGATTCGGCGGAGAACGCACGCATCGAGATCGCCTATTTCTTCCCCGCCTGCGAAGTGTTCGCGCGCTAGGGATCCGCCGCGATGCCGGTCAACCTGCTCGAGTTCGACGCCAAGGCGATGCAGGCCTGGTTCGCCGGCATGGGCGAACGGGCCTTTCGCGCCAGGCAGGTGCTGGCCTGGATCCACAAGCGCGGCGCGGGCGACTTCGCCGCCATGACCGACCTCGCCAAGGACCTGCGCGCCAAGCTGGAGGCGAAGGCCTGCATCGGCCTGCCGCAGATCGTGGGCGACAGCACCGCGGCCGACGGCACGCGCAAGTGGCTGCTCAAGGTGGACGGCGCCAACGCGGTCGAGGCGGTGTTCATTCCCGAGGCCGGCCGCGGCACGCTGTGCCTGTCCAGCCAGGCCGGCTGCACGCTGGACTGCACCTTCTGCGCCACCGGCAAGCAGGGCTTCAACCGCAACCTCACCACCGCCGAGATCGTCGGCCAGCTTTGGCTTGCGGAGAAGCTGCTGGGCGAGCGCACCACCCAAGGCAGCCGTGCCCGGCAGGGCCGCCACCTCAGCAATGTGGTGTTCATGGGCATGGGCGAGCCGATGCTCAACCTGGATGCCGTGATCCCGGCGCTGCGCCTGATGCTGGAGGACCACGCCTACGGCCTGTCGCGGCGCCGCGTCACCGTATCCACCTCGGGCGTGGTCCCGGGCATGGACCGGCTGGCGGCGGAGTGCCCGGTCGCGCTGGCGGTGTCGCTGCATGCGCCCAGCGACGCGCTGCGCGACCGCCTGGTGCCGATCAACCGCAAGTACCCGATCGCGCAGCTGGTGGCGGCCTGCAACCGGTACCTGGTGCACGCGCCGCGGGACTTCATCACCTTCGAGTACGTCATGCTCGATGGGGTCAACGACAGCCCGGCGCACGCGCGCGGGCTGGTGGACATCGCCGCGCAGGTGCGCTGCAAGTTCAACCTGATCCCGTTCAACCCGTTCCAGGGCTCGGGCCTGCATCGCTCGCCGCCGGAGCGCATCCGCCGCTTCGCCGAGGTGCTGCAGCGCGCCGGCCTCACCACCACCACCCGCAAGACCCGCGGCGAGGGCATCGATGCCGCCTGCGGCCAGCTGGCCGGCGAGGTGCAGGACCGCACCCGCCGGCGCGGCATTCCCATCACGGAGGTAGGCGCATGACAACCCACCAGAGCCAGGCTGCTTGCCGCGCCGTCCGTCGCCACGGCGTTTCTCTCGGGTTGCCAGGCCCGGGCAACCAGTTGCGGCGCCGTTTCCCGGCCTCGCGCGAGTACCAGCAATTGCAGCGCGGGGAACATGATTGAGCAAGCGGGCGTCGGCGCCGAATTGGCGCGGGCGCGGGAGGCGCTGGGCCTGTCCGTCGCCGAGGTCGCGCAGCAACTCAAGTTCTCGGCGCGCCAGATCGAGGCCCTCGAGCAGGACCGTTACGAGAGCCTGCCCACCGGTACCTTCGCGCGCGGCATGGTGCGCGCCTACGCGCGCCTGCTCAAGCTGGACGCGGAAGGCCTGGTCGGGCGCATCGCGGTGCGCGTCGTGGCGCCCGACAACACCGCCACCCTGGCCTCGGTCAGTCGCGCCATTCCGATCACCGACGGCGCCCGGCGCAGCAACCTGACCTATGTGGCGCTGTCCCTCGCGCTGCTGGTGGTGATCGCCGCGGTGGCGATCGAGTGGCAGCAGGAGCGCGCGCGCGCCGCGCGCATGAGCCTCGTGCCGGCGGCGCAGCCGCCGCAGGTGGCGGACCAGGCGCAGCACGCCCCGGCAGCAAGCGTCGTCGCCTCCAGCGTGGTGTCGCCGCCGCCGCTGGCCCCCAGCAGCGAAGGCGAGCCCGCGAACCAGGTTGCCGGGACGGCGGCGCCGGCCGCGGGCAGCAGGCGCCTGCTGCTGCTTTTCGAGCGTGATTCCTGGGTCGAGGTGCGCGGCCGGGGCGGCAAGCCGCTGCTGTCGCGGCTCAATGCGGCGGGCAGCCAGCGGCGGGTGGATGGCGAGCCCCCGTTCCAGCTCATCATCGGCAATGCGCATCACGTGCGCCTGTCCTACGACGACCGCCCGGTGGACCTCGCGCCGCACCTCAAGGGCGGGGTGGCGCGGTTCACGCTGCAATGACCGCCATCGATCCGGCGCGGCGCCGCCAGTCGCGGCAGGTCAGGGTGGGCGGGGTCGCGCTCGGCGGCGGCGCCCCGGTGGTGGTGCAATCCATGACCAATACCGACACCGTGGACGTTGAGGCCACAGTGCGGCAGGTGGCCCAGCTGGCGCGCGCCGGTTCGGAACTGGTGCGCATCACGGTCAATTCCCCCGAGGCCGCCGCCGCGGTGGCGCCGATCCGCGAGCGGCTGGATGCGCAGGGTTGCGATGTCCCGCTGGTGGGCGATTTCCATTACAACGGTCACAAGCTGCTGTCGCGCTACCCGGACTGCGCGCAGGCGCTCGCCAAGTACCGCATCAATCCGGGCAACGTCGGCCGGGGCGCGAAGCGCGACGACCAGTTCGCCACCATGATCGAGGCCGCGCTGCGCTGGGACAAGCCGGTGCGCATCGGCGTCAACTGGGGCAGCCTCGACCCGGAGCTGCTGGCGCAGATGATGGACGACAACGCGCGCCGGCCGCAGCCGCTGGAGGCCGACGAGGTGATGCGCGAGGCGTTGATCGCCTCGGCGCTGGGCTCGGCCGAGCAGGCCCGCAAGCTTGGCCTTGCCGCCGAGCGGATCGTGATCTCCTGCAAGCTGAGCGGCGTGCAGGACCTGATCCGCGTCTACCGGGAACTGGCGCGCCGCTGCGATTACGCGCTGCACCTGGGCCTCACCGAGGCCGGCATGGGCACCAAGGGCATCGTCGCCTCGGCGGCCTCGATGGGCATCCTGCTGCAGGATGGCATCGGCGACACGATCCGCATCAGCCTGACCCCGGAGCCTGGCGGAGACCGCACGCGCGAAGTGGTGGTCGCGCAGGAGTTGCTGCAGACCATGGGGCTGCGCAGCTTCACGCCGATGGTCGCCGCCTGCCCGGGCTGCGGCCGCACCACCAGCACCACCTTCCAGAGCCTGGCCGAGAGCATCCAGGGCTGGCTGCGCGACAGCATGCCGGACTGGAAGCGACGCTATCCCGGGGTCGAGGAAATGAAGGTGGCAGTGATGGGCTGCGTGGTGAACGGGCCCGGGGAGTCCAGGCATGCCGATATCGGCATCAGCCTGCCGGGATCGGGCGAGCTGCCCGTGGCGCCGGTGTACGTCGACGGCGACAAGACCGTGACGCTGAAAGGCGAGCGCATCGCCGAGGAATTCCAGGCCATCGTGCTCGACTACGTGCAGCGCAACTTCGCCCCCGGCGCGGCCCGCGAGGAAGGCGGGCGGGGGGCGCGGCGCCGGAAGGCCCACATCCCACTGAAGGCGGCGACATGAGCGCCAAGCTGCAGGCGGTCCGCGGCATGAACGACGTGCTGCCGGAGGAAGCGGAGCTGTGGCAGGGGTTCGAGCGCACGGTGGAGGCCTGGCTGGCGCGCTGGGGCTACCGCCCGATGCGCATGCCGCTGGTGGAGCACACCGCCCTGTTCCGGCGCGCCATCGGCGAGGCCACCGACATCGTCGAGAAGGAGATGTACAGCTGGCGCGACGAGCTGAATGACGAGGAACTTACGCTGCGCCCGGAAGGCACCGCCTCCTGCGTGCGCGCGGCCATCGAGCACAGCCTGATCTACGACGGCCCCAAGCGGCTCTGGTACGGCGGGCCGATGTACCGCCATGAGCGGCCGCAGAAGGGGCGCTACCGGCAGTTTCACCAGTACGGTGCGGAGGCGCTGGGATTCGCCGGCCCGGACGTCGACGCGGAATTGATCGTCATGTGCGCCCGGCTGTGGCCCGAGCTGGGCCTCTCGGGCATCCGGCTGGAGCTGAACAACATCGGCTCGGCCGAGGAGCGGGCGCGCCACCGCGGCGACCTGATCCGGCACCTCGAGGCCAACGAGGCAAGGCTGGACGCCGAGGCCAGGCGCCGCATGCGCACCAACCCGCTGCGCGTGCTCGATTCTAAGCACCCGCTGGTGCAGGAGGTGGTGGCAAGCGCCCCGCCCCTGAAGGGCTATCTCGGCGAGGCCTCGCGCGCGCATTTCGGCGGCGTCACCAAACTGCTCGACGCCGCGGGCGTTGCCTACGCCTTCAACCCGCGCCTGGTGCGCGGGCTGGATTACTACAACCTGACGGTGTTCGAGTGGGTGAGCGACGCGCTCGGCGCCCAGGGCACGGTCTGCGGCGGCGGCCGCTACGACGGCCTGTTCGCGCAGCTGGGCGGCAAGCCGGCGCCCGGCGCCGGTTTCGCCATGGGCTGCGAGCGCCTGGTGGCCCTGCTGAAGGATTCGAATCGAAGACCGTCGCCTCTGCGACCGGACGCCTACGTGCTGCTGCAGGGCGAGGGCACGCTGGCCTACGCGTTCGCACTGGCCGACGAGCTGCGCGCCGCCGGTCATGCGGTGGTGCAGCACGCGGGCGGCGGCAGCTTCAAGTCGCAGATGAAGAAGGCCGACGGCAGCGGGGCGTGGCTGGCGCTGATCGTCGGCGAGGATGAACTGGGCAAGGGCGAGGTGGCGGTCAAGCTGCTGCGCCGGAACGATCCACAGTTGCGCATCCCGCGCGACCAGGTCGTGCAGGGGTTCGCCGGCCTGCTGCAGAAAGCGAGAAGCTGAGCATGGCCTACGACCTCGAAGAACAGGAACAGATCGCCACCCTCAAGGCGTGGTGGAAGGACTATGGCCATTACCTCCTCGGCGCGGTGATTGCGGTGTCGCTGACCGGCGCGGGCTGGCTGGGCTGGCGCAACTGGCAGGCGGGGCAGGCGCAGGCCGCCAGCGCGCAGTACGAGGCGCTGGTGCGCGCAGCGCAGGGCGGCGAGCTCAAGGCGATGCGCGAGGCCGGCGCGGCGCTGGCGGAGAATTATTCCGGCACGGTGTACGCCTCGCTGGGCGCGCTGGCCGCGGCGCGGACCCTGTTCGAGCGCGGCGACCTCAAGGGTGCCCGGGCGCAGCTGCAGTGGGTGCTGGAGCGCGGCGCCAGCGACGAGCTCAAGGATCTGGCGCGGCTGCGCCTGGCGGCGGTGCTGCTGGACGAGAAGGGCTACGACGAGGCGCTGAAGCTGATGGAGGCGAAACCCGCCGCGCCGCTGGAGCCGCAGTACCAGGTGATGAAAGGCGACCTGCTGCTGGCGAAGAACCAGCCTGCCGAGGCCAGGGCGGCCTATCGTGCTGCGCTGGACAAGGCCGGCGGCAGCGAAGCGTTCCGCGCCAGCATACAGTTGCGCCTGGACGCGCTCGGCGGATGAGCCCGGGTGCGGATGCTGCTGGCGCGCGCCGCAGTGCCCTGGTCGCGGCCCTGGCTGCGGCCCTGCTGGGCGCCTGCTCCGGCATGCCCAGCCTCAATCCCATGGACTGGTTCAGCGCCCCGAGCGGGCCCAAGCCCGCCGCGCTGCCGGCGCTGACCGCCCCGCAAGCGGTCAAGCAGCTCTGGACGGCACGCATCGGCGGCGCGGATGCGTTCGTGCTCAGCCCGGCGCTCGCCGGCGACAGCGTCTATGTGGCCGGTCGCGACGGCAGCGTGGCGCGGCTGGATCCGGCAACCGGGCAGGCACGCTGGCGCGGCATGGCGGGGATCCGGATCTCCGGCGGCATCGGCTCGGACGGCGAGCTGGCGGTGGTGGCCTCGGACCTCGGCGAGGTGGTGGCGCTGGACGCGAAGACCGGGGCACCGCGCTGGCGCGCGCGCGTCTCCAGCGAAGTGCTGGCAGCGCCGCGCCTCGCCGAGGGCATGGTGCTGGTGCGCAGCGCCGACAGCCGGGTATTCGCCTTCGGCGCCGAGGACGGCAAGCGGCGCTGGGTCTACCAGCGTGCGCCAACCTCGCTCATCGTGCGCTCCCCCGCGGGCATGACGCTGCACCAGGGCTCGGCCTTCGCCGGGTTCTCCGGCGGCAAGCTGGTGGCGCTCGCGCTCACCAACGGCGGGGTGCGCTGGGAGGCCACGGTGGCGCTGCCCAAGGGCGCCAACGAGCTGGAGCGGGTCACCGACATCGTCGGCGATCCGGCGGCGCAGGGCCGGGAGGTCTGCGCCGCGGCATTCCAGGGCCGCGTGGCCTGCTACGACACGCACAGCGGCAACCAGCTCTGGGCGCGCGACATGTCCACGCTGACCGGCGTCTCCTTCGACGCGCGCTATGCCTATGTCAGCGACGAGAAGGGCGCGGTGCATGCGCTCGACCGCAGCAACGGGCGCAGCATCTGGCGCCAGGACCGGCTCGGCAACCGCCGCCTCTCGCAGCCCCTGCCGCTCAACGCGGAGATTGCGCTTGGCGACCTCGAGGGCTGGGTGCATTTCCTCGCCCGCGATTCGGGCGCTTTCATCGCTCGCCACGCCACCGACGGCAGCGCCATCCGCGCCGCGCCGCTGCGCCTGCCGGCCGGCTTCCTGGTGCAGACCGCGAGCGGCGGGCTGTTCGCGCTGTCGCTGTGAACCGGCCGTGAAGCCGGTCATCGCCCTGGTCGGGCGACCGAACGTCGGCAAGAGCACGCTCTTCAACCGCCTCACCCGCAGCCGCTCGGCGATCGTGGTCGACGTGCCGGGGGTGACGCGCGACCGGCACTACGGCAACGGCCGGCTCGGCGGGCGCCCCTTCATCGTCATCGACACCGGCGGGGTCGAGGCCGCCTCCGCCGACCCGATCTACGCCGAGATGGCGCGCCAGGCCGAGCAGGCGATCGCCGAGGCGGACGCGGTGATCCTCGTCACCGACGTGCGCGCCGGGCTGACCCCCGGGGACCGCGCCATCGCGGCGCGCCTGCGAAAGCTCGCCAAGCACGTGCGCATCGCGGCCAACAAGGCCGAGGGCATGGGCGCGGCCGCGGCGGCGGAATTCCACGAACTGGGCATGGGCGACCCGGCGCCGGTTTCCGCCGCGCACGGCGAGGGCGTGGCCGAGCTGATGGAGGCGGTGCTGGCGCCGTTGCCGGCCGGCGACGAACCGGCGCAGGACCAGGGCCGGCATCCGCGGGTGGCCATCGTCGGCCGCCCCAACGTGGGCAAGTCCACCCTGGTCAACACCCTGCTGGGCGAGGAGCGCGTCATCGCCTACGGCGAGCCGGGCACCACGCGCGACGCCATCGAGGTGCCCTTCGAGCGCAACGGGCGGCGCTACACGCTCATCGACACCGCCGGGCTGCGCAAGCGCGGCAGGTCGCACGGCGCGCAGGTGGAGAAGTTCTCCATCGTCAAGACGCTGCAGGCGATCGAGGCGGCCAACGTCGCAGTGCTGGTGCTGGACGCGGTCGAAGGCATCTCGGAGCAGGACGCGCACGTCGCCGGCGACATCCTGGCGCGGGGCCGCGCGGTGGTGGTGGTGGTGAACAAGTGGGATGCGGCCGGCAAGGAGGCGCGCGAGCGCCTCAGGGCCGAGCTGCGCTACAAGGTCGGTTTCCTCGGCTTCGCCGAGACGCTCAACATCTCGGCCAAGTCCGGCAGGGGCGTGCCGGGGGTGATGCGCGCGGTGGATTCGGCCTACGCCGCGGCGATGGCCAAGCTCTCGACGCCGCGCCTGACCCGGGCGCTGATCGCCGCGGTGGCGCAGCAGTCGCCGCCGCGCAAGGGCTATTCCAGGCCCAAGCTGCGCTACGCCCACCAGGGCGGCTCCAATCCGCCCATCGTGGTGATCCACGGCAACTCGCTGGACCAGATCGGCGACAACTACAAGCGCTACCTCGAGGGCTGGTTCCGCGACGCTTTCAAGCTGCGCGGCACGCCGCTGCGCATCGAGCTGCGCACCGGGCGCAATCCCTACGCCGACCCGAAGTCCGGGCGGCGGTCAAGCCTGGAGAGTGCGCATCTAGAGCGCGCCACCAGGCGGTAAGATGACGCTGTCAACCGGGACCGACCCTGGGCGTTCAACGATTATGCGACCGATCCTGCCTGCGGCCCTTGCAGCCCTGTCCCTGGCGGCCTGCCAGTCCGTCCCGACCACCGCGCCGGGCGAAGTCGGGGTCAGCCGGCAGCAGACCATGCTGGTGTCCTCCGGCACGGTCAACCGCAGCGCGGAAAAGGCCTACCGCAAAGTCATCGGCGAGGCACAGCAAAAGGGGCAGCTGAATCGGGACGCGGCGCAGGTGGCGCGGGTACGCGGCATCGCCGCGCGCCTGATCCCGCAGAGCAGGGTGTTCCGACCCGATGCGCTGGGTTGGAACTGGGAGGTGAACGTGATCACCTCGAAGGACGTCAACGCCTGGTGCATGCCGGGCGGAAAGATCGCGTTCTACACCGGCCTGATCGAGCGGCTGCAGGCGACCGACGAGGAGATTGCCGCGGTGATGGGACACGAGATGGCGCACGCGCTGCGCGAGCACGGGCGCGAGCGCGCCTCGCAGGCCGTCGCGCAGGGCATCGGCCTGGTGGTGGTGGGCACCGCGCTTGGCATGGGCGAGCCGGCGATGGAGCTGACGCAACTGGTGCTGGATCTCACCTTCAACCTGCCCAACTCCCGCACCGACGAGATCGAGGCCGATCGCATCGGCGTCGAGCTCGCCGCGCGCGGCGGCTACGACCCGCGCGCAGCGATCACGCTGTGGGAGAAGATGCAGAACGCCGCCAAGGGCCAGCCGCCGCAGTTCCTGTCGACGCACCCGTCCCACGGCACCCGCATTGCCGACCTGCGTCTTTACGCCGCGAAGGTGCTGCCACTGTACGAGGCGACACGCGCAAAACGCTGATTCACTGTGGGATAATCCCAGGCATTGCCACTTTGGATGCATTCGCAGAATCGCATGGGACGCACGCTTTACGACAAGCTCTGGGACAGCCACGTGGTACACGCCGACGCCGACGGCGCGGCGCTGCTGTACATCGACCGGCACCTGGTGCACGAAGTCACCAGTCCGCAGGCCTTCGAGGGCCTGAAGCTCGCCGGCCGTAAGCCCTGGCGCATGAGCTCGGTGGTCGCGACCGCGGACCACAACACGCCCACCACCGGCTGGGAACGCGGCATCGCCGGCATCGAAGACCCGACCTCGCGCCTGCAGGTGGAAACGCTCGACGCCAACATGAAGGAACACCCGGCGAAGGCGTATTTCCCGTTCCTCGACAAGCGCCAGGGTATCGTCCATGTCATCGGGCCGGAGCAGGGCGCGACGCTGCCCGGCATGACGGTGGTCTGCGGGGATTCGCACACCAGCACGCACGGCGCCTTCGGCTGCCTGGCGCATGGCATCGGCACCTCGGAGGTCGAGCATGTGCTCGCGACGCAGTGCCTGGTGGCCAAGAAGATGAAGAACATGCGCGTCCTGGTCGAGGGCGCGCTCGGGCGCGGCGTGACCGCGAAGGACGTTGCGCTCGCCGTGATCGGCAGGGTCGGCACCGCGGGCGGCACCGGCTGCGCGATCGAGTTCGCCGGCAGCGCCATCCGCGGGCTGAGCCTGGAAGGGCGCATGACCCTGTGCAACATGGCGATCGAGGCCGGTGCGCGCGCCGGCATGGTCGCGGTGGACGACACCACCACCCAGTACCTGAAAGGGCGGCCGTTCTCGCCCGCCGGGCCGGAGTGGGAGCAGGCGCTCATCAGCTGGAGGATGCTGCACAGCGACCCGGAGGCGAAGTTCGACCGCGAGGTGCGACTCGAGGCGCAGGACATCGCGCCGCAGGTGACCTGGGGCACCTCGCCGGAGATGGTGCTCCCGGTCGAGGCCTCGGTCCCCGATCCGGACCAGGAGAAGGACCCGACCCGGCGCGAAGGCATGGAGCGCGCGCTCGCCTACATGGGCTTGAAGCCGCGCACGCCGATCCAGGACATCCGGCTCGACAAGGTGTTCATCGGCTCCTGCACCAATTCGCGCATCGAGGACCTGCGCGCCGCCGCCGCGGTGGCCAAGGGCAGGAAGGTCGCCGCGAACGTCAGGCTCGCGATGGTGGTGCCGGGCTCCGGGTTGGTGAAGGCGCAGGCCGAGAAGGAAGGCTTGGACAAGGTATTCCGCGCCTCCGGCTTCGAATGGCGCGAGCCCGGCTGCTCGATGTGCCTGGCGATGAACGCCGATCGCCTCGAGCCAGGGGAGCGCTGCGCATCGACGTCGAACCGCAATTTCGAAGGTCGCCAGGGCACCGGCGGGCGCACGCATCTGGTCAGCCCCGCGATGGCTGCGGCGGCGGCGATCGCGGGCCATTTCGTCGACGTGCGCAGCTGGAGATAGCGATGGAGAAATTCACCGTCCTCAACGGCCTGGTGGTGCCGCTGGACCGCGCCAACGTCGATACCGACGCGGTCATCCCGAAGCAATTCCTGACCTCCATCAAGCGCACCGGCTACGGCGAGAACCTGTTCGACGCCTGGCGCTACCTGGATGCGGGCCGTCCCGGAATGGACAACGCGAAGCGGCCGCTGAATCCGGACTTCGTGCTCAACCAGCCCCGCTACAAGGGCGCCGAGATCCTGCTCGCGCGCAAGAACTTCGGCTGCGGCAGCTCCCGTGAGCACGCGCCCTGGGCGCTGCAGCAGTACGGCTTCAAGTGCCTCATCGCGCCTTCCTTCGCCGACATCTTCTACGAGAACTGCTTCAAGAACGGCCTGCTCCCGGTGGTCCTGACGCAAGCCGAGGTGGACGGGCTGTTCTACGACAGCGCGCTGCCCGGGTTTCGCCTGGTGGTGGACCTGGAGCGCCAGACGGTGTCCACGACCGATGGCTCGAAGAGGCACCGGTTCGAGGTCGATCCCTCGCGCCGCCACTCGCTGCTGAACGGGCTGGACGAGATCGGCGCCACGCTGCGCCACGCCGACAAGATCCGCGCCTTCGAGGCGCGGCGGCGCGACCAGTTCCCCTGGCTGTTCCGCTAGGGGGGGTCCGATGAAGATCGCGGTCCTGCCGGGCGACGGCATCGGCAGGGAGATCGTTTCCCAGGCCCTCGCGGTGCTGAACAAGCTCGGCCTGCCGATGGAAACGGCGGAGGCGCCCGTCGGCGGCGCGGGCTACGAGGCCGCTGGCGACCCGCTGCCGGAGCACACGCTGGCGCTGGCAAAGGCGGCCGACGCCATCCTGTTCGGCGCCGTGGGCGATGCGCGCTACGACACGCTGCCGCGCGCCAAGCGTCCGGAGCAGGCGATCCTGGGCCTGAGGAAGGCGCTCGGCCTGTTCGCAAACTTGCGCCCGGCGCAGGTGTATGCCGAACTGGCGGGCGCTTCGGCGTTGCGGCCGGAGGTCGTGGCGGGCCTGGACATGCTGATCGTGCGCGAGCTCACCGGCGACATCTACTTCGGCCAGCCGCGCGGCATGCGCGATGCCGGGGCCAATGGCCGCGAGGGCTTCGACACCATGCACTACAACGAAGCCGAAATCCGGCGCATCGCGAAGGTCGCGTTCGATGCGGCGCGCAAGCGCTCGAAGCGGGTCTGCTCGGTGGACAAGGCCAACGTGCTGGAGACCTCGCAGCTGTGGCGCGAGGTGGTGACTGCGGAGGCGAAGAACTGGCCCGACATCGAGCTATCGCACATGTACGTGGACAACTGCGCGATGCAGCTCGTAAAGCATCCGAAACAATTCGACGTGATCGTCACCGGCAACCTGTTCGGCGACATCCTGTCGGACGAGGCCTCGATGCTCACGGGCTCCATCGGCATGCTGCCCTCGGCCTCGCTGAACGCGCAGGGCAGGGGACTGTACGAGCCGATCCACGGCTCGGCGCCCGACATCGCCGGCAAAGGGCTGGCCAACCCGCTCGCGACCATCCTGTCGGCGGCGATGATGCTGCGCTACTCGCTGGGCCAGGCCGCGGCCGCCGACCGGATCGAAGCGGCGGTGAAGGCGGTGCTGCGCCAGGGCCTTCGCACGGCGGACATATATACTGAAGGAACGAGGAAGGTGGGCACGGAGGAAATGGGCGCGGCGGTGGTGGACAGGCTATAGGCCGCAAGCAAGCTGGGACATGAAACTGGACCTCGGGATCGTCGGATGGCGCGGGATGGTGGGCTCGGTGCTCGTGCAGCGCATGCTCGAGGAGCGGGACTTCGACCATGTCGAGCCGGTGTTCTTCTCCACCTCGCAGGCGGGCGGCAAGGGCCCGGCGATCGGCCGCGACACCGGGCCGGTGTCGGAGGCAAAGGACATCGCGGCGCTGAAGGCGCTGCCGGCGATCGTCTCCTGCCAGGGCGGCGACTACACCAACGAGGTCTACCCGAAACTTCGCCAGGCGGGCTGGAAGGGCTACTGGATCGACGCCGCCAGCGCGCTGCGCATGAAGGACGACGCGGTGATCATCCTCGACCCGGTGAACATGCCCGTGATCGAGGATGCGCTCAGGCGCGGCGTGAAGGACTACATCGGCGGCAACTGCACCGTGGGCCTGATGATGATGGGCTTGGACGGCCTGTTCAAGCACGACCTGGTGGAATGGATGACCTGCATGACCTACCAGGCGGCCTCGGGTGCGGGCGCGGCGACAATGACCGAACTGGTGCAGCAGATGCACCACCTGGGGTGCAAGGCCGACCTGGGTTCGAGCGCGCTGGCGCTGGATCGCAGCGTGACGGCGGCGCTGCGCAACGCCAGCCTGCCGAAGAAGGAAATCGGCTATCCGCTGGCCGCGAGCCTGCTGCCCTGGATCGACAAGGATCTGGGAGACGGCCGCAGCCGCGAGGAATGGAAGGCGCAGGCCGAGGGCAACAAGATCCTCGGCCGCAGCGCGCACCCGATCCCGATCGACGGCATCTGCGTGCGCGTGGGCGCAATGCGTTGCCACAGCCAGGCCCTCACCATCAAGCTGAGAAGGGAAGTCCCGCTGGGCGAGATCGAAGGCATGATCGCCGAGGCCAACGACTGGGTGAAGGTGGTGCCCAACCGGCGCGAGGAATCGCTTGCCGAACTGACCCCAGCCGCGGTGAGTGGCATGCTTACGGTTCCGGTAGGCCGTCTGCGCAAGCTGCCGATGGGCGGCGATTACCTGTCCGCGTTCACCGTCGGCGACCAGCTGCTCTGGGGCGCGGCCGAACCGCTGCGCCGGATGGTGCGGATCCTGCTCGATGCGGGGATCAAGTTCTAGCTGCGGACCCCCGACAAAGCGGATGTCGCGATACGAAATTTCCTCCAGTGGGTAAAACGCTCACCGGTGTCCGGCTGGCCGCGGCCGCGCTGCTTCTGGCGCCGCTGCTGGCGTATTCGGCGGGACTTGACCGGCTGACCGATCAGTCGGCCCTCGGCCAGCCGCCGAGCGCCGAAATGGTTTCCTTGCAGCCGGGCGAGGAGGGCCTCGAGGCCCTGATCGCACTGCAGCGGGCCACGGGCCGCTTGGTGCGGGAGTACACGTTCCTGCTCGATCCGCCGCAGTACAAGGCGCCGGCGCTGGCTGCGGCGCCCGCAGCACCCGCACCGGCGCCGGTCACCGATTCCGATCCCATCGCGCCCACGCCCGCGCCGGCGCCTGCCGCCGCCGCGCCCGCCGCCAAGCCGGCCGGCACGACCCACCAGATCAAGGCGGGCGAAACGCTGGGCTCGATTGCAAGGGCCAACAAGCCCGAGGGCGTCTCGCTGAACCAGATGCTGATCGCCCTTTACTGGGCCAATCAGGACGCGTTCATTCGCGGCAACATCAACCTGGTCCGCGCCGGCCGCATCCTCGTGATCCCGGATCGCGAGGCCGTCCGCCCGATCGATCCTGCCCAGGCCAACGGCCTTGTCAAGAGGCACATGGTGGAGTTCGCCGAGTACCGGCAGAAGCTGGCTGGCATCGTGGCCGCGTTGCCCGCGCCGACCGCGCCGAGCGCCCCGCCCGCGCGCGAAGTGGCAGGCCGCATCGCACCCAAGCCCGACCTGCCGGCGGCCGCCGAGCCCGAGGACCAGCTCCGGCTGTCCAAGGCCGATCCGGCCAAGCCTGGCGCGGCCGCCTCGCAGGCGGCGCGCGACGATGACCGCGTTGCTCGCGAGCGTGCGCTCAAGGAGCAGCAGTTGCGCATCGGCGAGCTGGAGAAGAACGTCTCCGACTTGCAGAGGCTGGTCGAGCTGAAGAACCGGCAACTGGCGGAACTTGAGAGGAAGGCCGCCGCCGCGCCGGCAGCCCCCGCGCCTGCCCCCGAGGCGCCGCCGCCGGATCCCTACCTGGTCGACGAGGCGGAGAACTTCGTCACCGACCCGGTTTCGGCGGGCGGGCTGGCCGGCGTGCTTCTGTTGTTGGCGGTATACGGTGTCTGGGCCTTGAGGAAGAAGAAATCCGCACAGGAGGGCAGCCAGTTCCAGGAC
>Ga0194121_10004167_pt1 | contig 21196 bp, 19 predicted proteins | sample TA2MahCa50mmetaG_FD_148609 | JGI IMG/M metagenome (GOLD analysis project Ga0194121, IMG submission 148609) | Freshwater microbial communities from Lake Tanganyika, Tanzania - TA2015020 Mahale Deep Cast 50m | ecosystem: Environmental > Aquatic > Freshwater > Lake | place: Tanzania: Lake...
ATGGCTGACACTCAGCCCAGCAAGGGACGTTCGGTAACAGTTTCATCTGAGGCAACCAAGTCCCTTCGGTAACAGTTTCTATTGACGCAACACGGGGGGAACCAGTCCTTTGCCAGGGTTGATGCATTCTCGGTGAATGTAGGGGCAGACCTATGTGTCTGTCCCATGCCACGGAGACCATCCAGGGCGCACACACAGGTGCGCCCCTACGGCTGGTGAGGAGGGGTAACTTTGCAATTGCCCCAACTCAGCGTCGCCAGCGGCTTTCGGCCAGGCGGTTGGTACAGTATAATAGCGTGGCAGAAAAGTCCCATGTGTTGTGAAGCAGCAGAAAGGGTTGGCGATTAATTATGGAAGTAGTATTTATTCAGGACGTGATGAACCAGGCCCAAGCCGGGGAAGTTAAGCGGGTCTCCGACGGTTACGCCCGCAACTACCTGATACCCAAAGGCCTGGCGGCCATGGCCACGCCGGAAGTGCTCAAGCGCGTCCACAAAATCAAGGCCGCCGGCGACTCCCGCCGGGTGCAGGAAACCCAGGTAATGCAGGAGCTGGCCCAGTTCCTGGACAAGGCCAGCATCACTCTGGCCGCCCGCGTCACCCCGGCAGGCCGCTACTACGGGGCCATTACCTCCACCCGCATCGCCGAGCAACTGAGTTCCACTTTGGGCCGCACCATTGAAAGGCGGCTGGTGGAAAACGTGGAGCCGATCCGTGAGCCAGGCGAGTACGACGTGGTAATCCGCCTGTCGGGAGATATTACTGCCACTATTCACGTGAAGGCGGAAGCTGAAGAGTGAGGCGATGTACGCCGAGAAACTCCTGCCCCACGACATTGAGGCAGAAGAGTCGGTAGTCGGGGCGCTGCTCATTGACGGAGAGTCCTTTCTCCGCATTGCGCCCCTGCTAAAGCCGGAGGACTTTTACCGAGAAAAGAACCGGCTGTGTTTCGATGCCTGCGTCAACCTGTTCCAGCGCAGCGAGGCCATAGACCAGGTAACCCTGGCCCGCGAGCTGAGCCGCACTGGCCACCTGGAAGAAGTGGGCGGCATGGCCTACCTCAGCCACCTGGTGGCCATTACCCCGGCGGCGGCCCACGTGGAACACTACGCCCAACTGGTGGCCCGCACCGCCACCATGCGGCGGCTCATTGACGCCGCCTCCCGCATCTCTGCCATCGGCTATCAGGACACCGATGACGTAGAGATTTCCCTGCGCCAAGCGGAGGACGTGCTGTTTGGGGTGCGTTCCGGCCAGCGGGAGCGGGGCTTTATCCCCCTCCGGCAGATTTACGACCAGTTCCTGGAAGAACGGGCCGCTCTGACCGAGTCCCAGTCTCCCGCTACTGCGCCGGTGCAGTCGGGCTACTCCGACCTGGACGAGTTGCTGGGCGGAGTACAGCGTTCCGACTTGCTAATCCTGGGTGCGCGCCCCGGCCTGGGAAAGAGCACTCTGGCGCTGAACATGTCCGTCAACGCCGCCAAGCAGGGCAGCTCGGTGGGGGTGTTCAGCCTGGAGATGAGCCGGGAGCAGCTGGCCCTGCGCATTCTAGCCGCCGACGCCGAGATTGACGCCCACCACTTACGCCTGGGCCTTTATTCCGAGGCCGGGGAGCAGCGCATTATTGACTCCATTGGGCGTCTTTCCGACCTGCCAATTTACATTGACGACACGCCTTTCCAGGGCATTGTGGAGATGCGCAGTAAGGCCCGCCGGTTGTCGCTGGAGCACGGCCTGGACTTGCTGGTGGTAGATTATTTGCAGCTTATCCAGGGCCGGGGCCGGGGTGAAAACCGGGTGCAGGAAATCAGCGAAATCTCCCGCTCTTTGAAGGTGATGGCCCGGGACCTGAACGCCGCGGTGTTTACCTGCTCCCAGCTCAGCCGGTTGGTGGAAAACCGGCCCGGCCACCGGCCCCAGCTTTCCGACTTGCGGGACAGCGGCAGCATTGAGCAGGACGCGGACGTGGTGATGTTCATCTACCGGGAGGACAGCTACTACACTGAGGAAGAGTGGGACCAGCACTTTCCCGACCGGCCCTACCCAAAGAACATTGCGGAGATTATCCTGGCCAAGCACCGCCACGGCCCTACCGGCAGCCTGAAATTGTATTTCCGGGACAACCTGGTGCGGTTTGACGCCCTGTCCCGGGACGACTTTGAGTAGTCATGGGGTTCAAGGGCTTTGCACCAGGCACCAGGGCCACGCCGGTGCCCGACCCGCTCTTTGGCTCGCTGCTGGAGCAAGTCCAGGACCTGGCTGAGCTTAAAGTCACCCTGCGCGCCCTGTGGCTGCTGGGCCAAAAAAAAGGCAGCCCCCGCTGGCTGGCGCTACACGAACTGCTCAACGACACGGTGCTGCTCCGGGGCTTACAAGACTCGGAAGAAGCTTCTGGCCGCGAACATATAAAGCGGGGCCTGGCACTGGCGGTGGGGCGGGGTGTGTTCCTGCGTTTTCAGCCCCCGGGCGCGCGCCAATCTTCAGAGGAAGTCCCGGAGCGGGAATTTTACCTGCTCAACAACGCCGGCAACCGCCAGGCAATGGAGCGGTGGCGGCGGCAGGGCAATCCGGCGCTGGCGCAGGCCCCGGTGGAGCCTCTGGCAGAATTGCCGCCTGCCGGGCAGACCAGCATCTTTACCCTGTATGAAAATGCCTTTGGCGCCATTGGCCCCGCCGCGGCAGAACTGCTGAAGGCCGTGGAAAAAGAGTACCCCTGGGAATGGATTAGCCAGGCCTTTGAAATTGCCGCCGCCGCCAATGCAACAAACTGGAAGTATGTGGAAGCCATCCTGAAACGCTGGGCCGCAGAAGGTAAAGACCATGGAGAGCCTGGGCGACATTCTCCGCCGGATAACCGTGAGAAGTACCTTGAAGAGTACCAACGGCGCAGGGGCCGCCTCCCTTGGGAGCCAGGAGCGTCCTGAACCCTGCCCCCGGTGCCAGGGCGCCGGCTGGGTAAGCAAAAGGGTGCCGGTGGGCCACCCGGACTTTGGGCAGGCTTTCCCCTGTCAATGCCAGCGGGGCCGGGATCCGGAATCCCGCCTGGCTGCCCTGCGCCGCTACAGCAACCTGGGCGCACTGGGCCGCATTACCTTCGCCGCCACTAACTCCCAGGGTTGCCTGCCCGACCCGGCCAGCCGCCAGCTCTTTGCCCAGGCCCTGGAAGAATCTATCAAATTCGCGGAGAATCCTTCTGGCTGGCTGGTGTTCACCGGCCCCACGGGGTCGGGGAAGACCCACCTGGCGGCAGCCATCGCCAACCGCTGCATCGAACGGGAGCAGACTGTGTTTTTCATGGTGGTGGCCGATCTGCTGGACCACCTGCGGGCCACCTACTCGCCGGACAGCGAGGTCACTTACGACGAGCTTTTTGACCAGGTGCGCAACGTCCCAGTGCTGGTGCTTGATGACCTGACCACGTTGAGCGCCACCCCCTGGGCGCAGGAAAAATTGTACCAGGTATTCAACCACCGGATTAACGCCGCCCTGCCCACGGTGATTACCGTGCGCGGCCCCCTGGACCGGCTGGATGAAGGACTGCGCGCCCGCCTGGAGAATGTCCAATCGGTGGCGGGCGGCTGCCGGGTGCTGCCCCTGGGGCGGCACCAGCTGCGTCTGGCTCGCTCCATGGGCGAAGCGCCGCCGGAGATGCTGCGGCGCATGACCTTTGCGGCCTTTGATCCCCGGGGCGCACGCAACGCCACCCCGCAAGAGCAGCAGACCCTCCAGTTCGCCCTGGACCACGCCCGCCAGTTTGCCGACCATCCGGAGGGGTGGCTGCTGCTCACCGGCCCCGGCGGCTGCGGCAAGACTCACCTGGCGGTGGCCGTGACCGGCAAACTGCTGTCCCTGGGCCAGCCCGTGTTCTTTGCGTTTGTGCCGGAGTTGCTGGACCACCTGCGCGCCGCCTTCCGCCCGGACAACCCAGTGGGCTATGACGAGCTGTTTGAACACATCAAGACGGCGCCCCTGCTGGTGCTGGACGACCTGGGAGCGGAGAGCAGCACCCCCTGGGCCGAGGAAAAACTGTACCAGATAGTGGTGCACCGCCACGAAGCCCGCCTGCCCACCATCATTACCAGCTCCTTCGGCGTTGACGACCTGGAGCGGGTCAAGCCGCGCATTGGCTCCAGGCTGGTGGACAGCACAGTGGTGGACTGGGTGCCCATCAGCGCGCCCAACTACCGGGACCAGCGGCGGCACAGCTGAACAAATTCCCCCGCCATTTTGCAGGGGTAGAGGCCAGAAGGTCCAATCTCGCGACGAGGTGGGCGAGCTAGCCCGCACCTTTAACTCCATGGTAGAAGAGCTATCCCGTACCGAGGAGCTGCGTCGTAACCTGGTGGCGGACGTGGCCCACGAATTGCGCACCCCTGTTACCAATCTGCGCGGTTATATAGAAGGCATTTCCGACGGGGTGATTCCACCAAACGCCGCCACTCTGGCCTCTATGCAAGGCGAGGTAATGCTACAGACCCGCCTGATTGAGGACTTGCAGGACCTGGCCCTGGCGGAATCCGGCCAGATGCAGCTCAAAATTCAGCCCTGCGACCTGGAGGAGCTGGCGCGCTCTGCCGCCAACGCCGTTCAGCCCCAGGCCCAGGCCAAAGGCACCAAGGTAGCCGTAGAAACTTCGGAAGCATTGGCCGTAAACGCAGACCCGGAACGAATCAGCCAGGTGCTGCGCAACCTGCTGGTCAATGCGGTGAACTACACGCCCAGCGGCAGCCAGGTGACAGTCCGCACTCTGCAACGGAACGGACACGCCGAGGTGCACGTGGCGGATAACGGCCCGGGCATCCCGCCCGAGGACTTGCCACACATCTTTGACCGCTTCTACAGGGTGGACAAGTCCAGGTCCAGGTCCACCGGCGGCACCGGCTTGGGACTCACCATTGCCCGCAGCCTGGTAGAGGCCCACGGCGGGAGTATTGAAGCGCGCAGCAAGAAGGGGAAAGGCGCGGAGTTTGTGGTCACGCTGCCCAGGAGCAGGGCGGCGTCCGATGCTGGTCCGGAGAATTAACCAGTCCGTGGGAATGCTTCCGGAATCTCCTGCCCATCCAGGACTATTTCAAGAGGGGGTGTGAGAAGTTCTGCTGCAACAATGTGTCATGCTGAGAAGTCCCGATGACATCGGGGCGACGAAGCATCTGGGGCGAGGCTTTGGCCCACCTCCCCGGATTTTTCGCTTCGCTCAGGGTGACAACTTCGGCATTCTGTTAGAGAGTTCTAAATAACCTTCCCGCCCATGATCCAATGAGCGAACCATGAGCGGGAAGCATACGGACCTGTTTAGCCCCGGCTTTGGGCGTAGGATTCCTTGGCGCGGCTAATGGCCCGCACCCGGCCAGCCGCCAGGGATTCCTGGTGATCCTTGGCCCACTTGTTGGAAGCGGCAGTGCTGACCGCTGTGCCCTGGAACTGAGGCATTACGTACCGGGCCAGCAACTCGTAGCTGCGCAGCATCTTTTCCCGGGGCGCCCAGTCCACGGTCTGCACCAGGAACCCGCCAAAGCCGCCGCTGCGCTCCGCCAGCTTCTTGATGCCGGCCACGCAGTCATCGGGCGTGCCAATAATCCAGGAGCCATTGTCATCCATGTGTTCGATGACCTTTTCCAACGGGCCGCTGAACCCAGCCTTGCGACCGTTGGTGCCCTCGCTATACTCTCGCAGATAACGGCCTGCGCCCATCCTGGCGTCCTCCAGGGCTTCCTTCTTGGTCTCTGCCAGGTGCACCGGCAGCACCAGCCGCCAGTCGTCACGGTTCATCTTCTGGCCGTGAGTCTCCGCAGACTCTTCTGCAATGGCCCACAGGCCCTGGAGGTCAGAAGGCCCGGCAGAGGGGTCCCGCGGCACAGTGATGGTCAGCACTGACGCCCCGTACTTCCCCGCCAGGATTACTCCCGCCGGGGTCTGCACCGAGGCCACTGCCACAGGCATATAAGGCTTCTGGAAGGGCTTAAGCTGAATAACCGCGTCCCGCAACTCAAACCAGTCGCTCTTGTAGGTGATGGGTTCGTTCTCGGTGAACAGGCGCAGGATGATGCCCAGGGCCTCGTCCATGCGTTCCCGCTGCACCTCGTGGGGGATGCCCATCATGTAGGCGTCGCCGGGCAGCGCGCCAGGGCCTACCCCAAAAAGCACCCGCCCGTGGGTCATGTGGTCCAGCTGCACCATGCGGTCGGCCACCATTAAAGGGTGGTGGTAGGGCAAGCTCACCACGCCTGTGCCCAGCTTGATGTATTTGGTGTGCTGGGCGGCGGCGGCGATGAACACCTCCGGCGAGGCCACAATCTCCCAGCCAGCGCTGTGGTGCTCGCCAATCCAGGCCTCGTCGTAGCCCAGGTAGTCCAGCCACTGGACCAGCTCCATGTCCCGGTCCAGGGCCAGGGTGGGATTCTCCCCGACCCGGTGGAAGGGCCCGAGGAACACGCCAAACTTCATTCGGTCTGGTAGCTGCGCCATGTTCACACACCTCCTCGTTCGTTGCTGCGGCAATCCATGACTGCCAGCAGCTTGCAATTTGCGCCTGGGGTCCCAGCAGGGATTATACCATTGGCAGTGGCGCAGGGTGGGATTTCACGCTGGGGATAATTAAATGTTCCCGCAGAGCGTGTGTGAGAAATGCCGTCTACCCAGCCCGCTCATCCTGAGCTTGTCGAAGGATGAGTAGCTTTTAGCCCGCTCATGGTTCGACAAGCCCCGACCTGGCCGGGATCCCGATACGTCGGGACTCACCACGAGCGGGAATTGTCACACACCCTCTCAGAGCACAGCCTAATGCTCCGGCTTGACGCTCTGCCAAGTTTTATTCACGGAACTTTCATTTCCTCACCGGCCTTCATCACAAACCCTTCACGACGGCGAGTCATAGTAGCGCCACTGTCATTCCACGCCGACAGCATAAGGTTATGCCCTTTTTACCTGGACTGGCCGTATATAATCTGTCGGTTTTGTCATCCTTACTTGGAGTCGGGAATGAGTCAAGCGGTCAGCGAAAAGCCCCGTCGCAAGTTCTTCTACGGATGGTTCGTTGTGCTGGGCGGCTTCATCTGCCAGATGATCACCGGCATCAACAGCCAGGGATTCTCCACCTACTTCCCCCTGCTGGAGGCCGAATTTGGATGGAGCAAGACCTTGCTCTCGGCGCCTCGTTCCCTGTCGCAAGTTGAAACGGCAATTCTAGGGCCCATCAACGGCTACCTCACAGACAAGCTAGGTCCTCGGGTGCTGGTTGCCCTGGGGGTCTTCCTCTTTGGACTGGGGCTGGTGCTGTTTGGCTTTGTGCACCAGGTCTGGTCGTTCATCGCCGTGTTTGCCATCATGGCCGTGGGCGGCAGCTTCAGTTCCTTGCTGGTGGTGTCCACCGCCATTAACAACTGGTTCCGGCGCAAGCGCACCCTGGGCATTGGCCTGGCCACCACCGGCCTGGGCGTCAGCGGCGTAATTTCCATCCCGCTGATTGTTTTAGCCCAAGATGCCTATGGCTGGCGCACCGCCGCCATCATCTCCGGCGTAGCGGTCTGGGTTATTGGCCTGCCTGCGGCAGCGATGATGCGGACCAATCCTGAGAAGTACGGCTTGCTGCCTGATGGCGATCCCCCAGGCACTGAAGCCCAACCCGGCCGGCGACGGGGGCACGGAGGCAGTCCCGGCGACTTTACTTTGGGCGAGGCGATACGCACGCCCGCCTTTTGGTTAATCAGCGTGGGCGTTGCCCTGGGCCAATTCGCCATGTCCGCCATATCAGTGCATCAGTTTTCCCAAATGGAGAGCGAGGTGGGCTTAACTCGCGCTGCGGCGGCCTCGGTAGTGGTGGTGATGAGCGCCTTCAACATTGGCGGGCGTCTATTTGGCGGCTTTCTGGGCGACCGGATTTCCAAGCGGTTGCTGCTGGGCATTGCTCTGTTTGGCTCTGGGATAGCCATTTTGATAGTTGCTCTAGCCCATAACTTTGTCCAGGCAATGATTTTCGGGATAATTTATGGCACATCCTGGGGCATCCGCACACCGCTGAACAACTCCATTCGCGGGGAGTATTTTGGGCGGACCCATTATGGCCGCATTGGCGGCATTTCCCAGGGTATATCTTCGCCCTTTGCCATTGGCGGGCCGATTCTGATGGGATTTCTAGCAGACGTGCAGGGCCAGTATCACCTTACCTTCATTTTGATGGGAGTAGTATCTCTTGCTGCCTCGGTAATGCTGTTACTGGCTGCGCCGCCACCGCCGCCCAAACGCGCCGAAGCGGCCGGGAGAGCGGCTCACTGAACCTGGCATTAAAAACTAATCTATCCAATCCTGAACCCCTCACCTCCATCCTTTCCCACAAGGGGCTTTGCCTCAAAACACCTGCGCCTGACTGAAAATGTCATCTTGAGCGAAACGAAGGATCTAAAATGCAAGTCGTATAGGCGTCTATCGTAGATTATTACCCAGTTTTCTAGAGTCTTCGTCGTCCCGATAACATCGGGACTCCTCAGAATGACACTTTTGAGGCAAAGCCCCCACAAGGGGAGAGGAGGCTTTGACCACCTTCTCCCTCGATGGGCCTTGCCAGAAAATGGCTAAGGGACAGGTCGTCGTTCCTGCGGAAGCCGGAACCCAGATATGGCTGAACCTCGTAGCGGGTCTGGGCACCGGCTTTCGCCGGTGCGACGATAATTTTTCGGGCAAAGCTATCTCGATTGGAGAGGGTTGGGGTGCGGATGATTAACGGTTAACTCGAGCAGTAAAAGGGGACGCTGCCTTTACTGTGCGAGCATGTATAATGCCTGCACCATGCGCGCCTGGACGAAAATAAACGCGGCAGGGCTTTTGCTACTAATTGCCTTGCTGTCGCTATCCGGAGAAGAGACGCGGGCGGCAGGCCACATCACCGTCACCCACCTGGGCGTGACGGAGACCCGGCCCGCCGCGGTTTTCAGCACCCCGGCCTTCCGCATCCCGGCCAACCACCTGGCGTTAATCTGGGTGGCCTGCGACCACTATGAGGATACAGGCGACCCCACAGGGATGACCGACAGCGCCCGTACCTGGACCAAGCTGATATCCCGGAACGTGCCCAAGAAAGGCATGACCCTATGGCAGTCCCTGGAACCGGTGGAGACCAATACTCCAATCACAGTAACCCACTCCACTATTACCCGCTGCAACTGGGTGGCTAACTACTATTCCGCCACCAGGGTTGCCCAGGTCGTGGGGACCACCTCCCAGGGCGCGGAAACTACCACCGGGACACTTACCTTTGCAGAACCGGGCAGCAGCGGAGCGGTTGCCGCAGCATTTATTCGGGGGGCCAGGCCCGCCTCCACCGCCAGCGCCGGACCGGGGTTCACCCTGGTGGGCACAGAAGTAGTAGGTGTAGAACTGGTCAACCGCTCGGAGTTCAGCCCCCAGTACCAGGCGGTGGCATCCATGAACTGGAGTTCCCCTTCCGCCTGGCTGGGCATTGCCGTGGAAATTACCGATGGTTCTCCCCCCGCAACTCCCACGCCAACAGCCCTGCCAACTGCAACCTTTACTCCCACGCCAAGACCTGCGGCTACCGCTACACCTGCGCTTGCGCCCACCGCCACAGCGCGTCCCGCTAGCGCGCCAACCGCTACACCGCAAGCCACCGCCACGCCTGCGCCCCCTCCCACGCCAACAGCCGTGACATTGCCGCCGACTATTGCCCCCGCCGGGACCAGCATTGCACCGACACTACCTCCCGTAGTTCCTCCCCCACCCACCCCAGATCCCTCACTTGAGCCGCTGCCCAACACATCATCAGGCGGCCTTTCGAGAGGCGCGGCAGCCGGCATTGCACTGGCCACCGCAATAATTGCCGGGGCATGGGTTGCCGGAGCGTACCTGGCTGGCCGCCGCCGCAGGCAATAAGCAAACCCCGTCTTCCCTGCCCACCCTTTCATTGCGACGATTCCTGCATATCCAATAGCGTATACCATTTCTATTCAACTGGCATGTATTACGCTTTGCATTTATTGAAAATACGTAATCTGTATATTCATCTTAAAGCGTGTTTAAAAAGTCATTGCGAGGGGCGTAGCCCCGAAGCAATCGCGTGCCCAGGACAAGATTGCTTCGCTTCACTCGCAATGACCAGAGACAATCTTTTTAGACAACCTCTAAGAGGGTGTGTGACAATTCCCGCTGGTGGTGAGTCCCGACGTATCGGGATCCCGACCAGGTCGGGGCTTGTCGAACCATGAGCGGGCTGGGTAGACGGCATTTCTCACACAAGCTCTTAGACAATGTTAACTAATAGATGTTATATTGACATGTTTTTGCGGTAATGGTATGCTTCCTCCATCGCACGGAGGAGGCAACCATGCAATTCGGCAGAATCTGGCAACAGCTGTTGACCGGCGCAGCGGCATTGGCCACCCTGGCGGCGGCGGCATGCGGCACCGCCGCCACCCCCACCACCCAGCCCACAGCCACTGCCCGGCCCGCAAATACCCCACCGGCGGCCACTGCACCCGCTGCCCCCACGGCAGTGCCCAAGCCCACTGCCATTACTTCCGCCAGAAACAGCATCACCCTGGTGCTGAACGAAGAGCCTATAACCCTGGACCCCTTCCTAACCCAGGGCGGCATCGCCCAGTCCGCCGTCAAAGACAACATGGTGGACGCCTTGACCTGGCAGTCCTTTGACGACCTGCGGGTGGTGCCCACCGGGGCCACTGAAAGCTGGAAACAGATGGACCCCGACACCTGGCAGTTTGAGCTGCGCAAGGGTGTCAAGTTCCACAACGGCGAGGCCTGGAATGCCCAGGCCGCCCTGCCCTCCTTGGCTTTCCAGGGCGTGGCGGCCAACGGAAACACCAGCTACCGGCTCACCGGCGGCTACAAGGCCGAAGCGGTGGGCGAATACACGGTGAACATCAACTGCGACTTGGCTTGCCCCATACTCCCCAGCGGGTCCACAATTCTGAACTTCACCGCACCCAACTACCTGGCCAGCGCTACTAAAGAGGACCTGACTCGCAATGTGGTCAGCTTCGGACCATACAAACTAATCAAGTGGGAAGCGGGGGTTTCCATCACTGGCGAGGTGTACGACGGCTACACTCCCGGCGGCAATCACAAGGAGTTTCAGAAACCCTACATTCGCAACGCCAAGTGGTTTTGGCGCAACGAACCCACTGTAGCCACCGCCATGGTCAAAGCCGGAGAGGCGGATATTGCCTGGGACGTGGGGGTGGAGGCGACCAAGGCCCTGCCCAAGGAGATGATCCGCTCCGGCAGCTCTGCTGAAGTGTTCCAGTTCCACGTCAACACTCTGTGGCACCCGGAGCTTAAGAAGAAGAAAGTTCGGCTGGCCATCGTCCACGCCATTAACTGCAAAGAGATTGTGGAAACGCTCTACGGCGGACTCCCTCCTTGCCGGGGCAACTTTGCCTGGCCCGGGGTTACCGGAGCAACCCAGAGTAACACCGCACCCTACGAGTACAACCCAACCCTTTCCAAGCAGCTCCTGCAGGAGGCAGGTTATGACCCCAAGAACAAAATAAGAATCATGGGCCGGGCCAACCGCATTCCCAAACTACCCGAAGTGTACGAGGCTATGCAGGCCTACCTGAAGAATGTGGGCATCACCGCAGAAATTGGCGTGGTGGAACCGGCTCAGTGGCGCAAACTGCGCGAGTGTGGCGCGGGCCAGGCCCTGATTGAGGTGCTCCAGGCCCAGGGCAAGGACCCGGCCAAGGATAAGCCCACCCTGGCAGACATGCAGGCCGCCCTGGACAAAGGCGGAGCCACCTGCCCCCAAGCCGACACCATGGAGAACCAGCTCTCTCTGGAAAACCTGGACTACGGCACCCCCGCCAACAACTACCTGAACTGCACCAGGCCGCTGTCCTTCATTTGCGACCCCAGCCCCGGCGGACTTCAGGAACAACTAGCCGCAGCCCAGGCCGCCTCTGGAGTGGAGCGCCAGCGCTTGATGGCCGCCCTGGCTGACCGAGTGCACGACGACGCTCTGGTTATTCCCATGTTTGAGCCTCCCGTGGTGTACGCGGTGCATTCCAAGCTCAACTGGAAACCCCGGTTTGACCGCCGGGTCCGCGTGAGCACCATGTGGTTCAGCCCATAACCTCATTACGGCGCTGCACCATAATAGTCTTTACCGGCATCACGGGCGGGGGCGATTTGAATGATCGCCCCTGCCCTTTTTCCGTGTCTTCCCCAGCGATCAGACAGAAGATAGCCTTTGGATTTACTGATTCTTTCATATTGATTACGTTTATTAGCTCCTATTAAGCTACCATATGTTACGATAATAGATTATACTCTTACGACATTCATATATACCGCTTATGATTATTTGGCAACATAGTTATTATATTGCCAGTATTGGAGGCGCTGGTGTATCCTTTCACCATCTAGTGGCAGGAGAGTAACATGGGAACATTACCCTTCGGCAGAATCTCCCTAGCTGGCTTGCTAGCACTATTAGCAGTATTTGCCATTGCTTGCGGCACGGCAGCCACGCCCACAACGGCTCCCAGAGCTACCGCCGCTGCGCCCACCGCGGTTAATACGCCGTTGCCCATTGTGGTGGCCACTCCTGGGCCTACGGTCACGCCCAAACCCACTGGAATCGTATCAGCCAAGGACAGCATCACCCTGGTGATGCCGGAAGAGCCATCCCAGATAAACCCCTTCCAGTCCATCGGGGCCTCCACCAACGCCTACGTCACCCGGGACAACGTGGCGGAACCCCTTACCTGGCAGTCGGGCGACGACCAGCGCGTGGTGCCTACCACCGCCACGGAAAGCTGGAGCCAGACCGCCCCCAACACCTGGCGGTTCAAGCTGCGCCAGGGGGTGAAGTTTACCAACGGCGAGGCTTACAATGCCCAGGCCGCCGTGCCCAGCCTGGCCTACCTGGGCGTGGGCGCCAACAACAACTCCAGCTTCCCCTACACCAGCGGGTTTAAGCCAGCAGCCATTGACGAATACACCCTGGACATTGTCTGCGACCAGGCCTGCCCCATCTTCCCCAACACCGCCTTCTTCGCGGGCGTCCAGGCCCCCGGCTACCTGCAAGCCAACCCCACCATTGAGTCCCGCACCCGCAGCGTCATTGGCTTTGGCCCCTACGTCCTGAAGGAGTGGACGCCCGGCGTGTCCATTACCCAGGAGGCCAACCCCAACTACGTGACGGTGGGCAACCACTACGAGTTCCAGAAGCCCGCCATCAAGAACGTCAAGTGGGTGTGGCGCAACGAGACCACAGTCATGACCGCGATGATCAAGGCTGGTGAAGCAGACCTGGCCTGGGATGCGGGCGTGGACTCCGCCAAGAGTCTGGCCAAGGAGAACATCGCCTTCGGCAGCTCCGCGGAAGTCTTCGCCTTCACCATCAACACCCTGTGGCACCCGGAACTGAAGAAGAAGGAAGTGCGCCAGGCCATTAACCACGCAGTCAACTGCCAGGAGCTGATAAACGCCGTATACAATGGCTTGACGGAGTGCGTGGGCAACATCATCTGGGACGGCGTCACCGGCTCCACCAAGGCCAACACCGCACCCTACAAGTATGACCCAGCCAAGGCCAAGGAGCTGCTGAAACAAGCCAACTACGATCCCAAGGTGGAAATCGGCATCTATGGCCGCTCCGCCCGCATCCCTAAGCAGGTGGAGGTGTACGAGGCCTACCACTCCTACCTGACCCAGGTTGGCATCAACGCCAAGATTTACGTCATTGAGCCTGGGGTCCGCACTAGCCGCACCACCTGCGGCATCGGCAAGTCGGTCAACCAGGTAATCACTGACCGCGGCGGCGACCCGGCCAAGGACAAGCCTACCATGGACGACTTCAAAAAGGGCGTGGAAAAGGGCTCCCTGTGCCCCTACGGCGATTTGATGGAGAACGAGCCATCCAACGAGACTCTGGACTTTGGACGACAGGCTAACTTCTACATGAGCTGTGTCTTCCCACGCTCCCTGGTGTGCGACACCGCCCCAGGCGGGTTCCAGGAGCAGTTGCCCATGGCCCTGGCAGCCTCCGGCACGGAACGCCAGGCGGCCATGCAGAAGCTGGCGGACAAGATGCACGACGATGCGTTGTTCGTCTTTGGGTTCAAGCTGCCGGTGGTGTACGGTAAGAATGCCAAGCTGAACTTCAAGCCCCGCTTTGACGGGCGCATCCGGGTGAACCACCTGTGGTTTAACCAGTAGCAGCCCCGGCATCCCACAATAGCAACAAAGACCGTCCCCGGAGTTTTCCGGGGCCGGTCTGGTTTTTCAATGTATCAGGTTGCTTAAGGCTTATCTGGCCACCCCGACGACGCGGGGTCCAGCAACGCACGGTAGTGTATCAGTATGCTGTGTAGCAAATAGGAACTCCACTCTTCGCACCGGCGAAAGCCGGTGCCCAGGAAAGCGCCAAGTCGCGGTAACTCCTGGATTCCGGCTTACGCCGGAACGACGAGGCCCAAATTGCTACACTACCGGTCTTTCGGAACTTTTGACACATGAGATGCGGTAACCTATAATCCCAGGCGTAGTTGCTCCTGCAACTACAATTGCCGGGAAGAGGGTTCAATCTTTTGAGCCGCACTGGGCAAAATCCCCCAGGCTCCCTCACACCGGCAGGTGATACGCACACCCGCCGCCTGCAAACCTTCTCCGCCCTCAAGAACCGGAACTTCCGTTATTTGTGGATTAGCGGCGCTTTTATTGGCGGGGGAAATCAAGTCCAGCAGATTGCCCTGGGCTGGCTGGTCTTCCAGCTTACTGATTCGGCGTTTTGGGTGGGTACGGTGCTGGGGATCCGGGCATTGCCTATCCTGCTGGTCGGCCCCCTGGCTGGCGTCGCCATTGACCGTTGGGACCGGAAGAAGCTCTTTTTACTGGCCCAAGTGTTTCTGGTTGTGACCGCATTTCTCTTCGCCGTGGACGTGGCTCTGGATAGGGTTACGATGGTCCACGCCCTGGTCTTCAGCTTTCTGCTAGGGTTGGATGCTTCTATAATTCAGCCGCTGCGCCAAGCCCTGGTGGTCAACACGGTGCCGCCCCATGACCTAACCAACGCCATCGCCCTCAACAACGCTGCCAACGGTATCTTGCAGAGCACTGCGCCATTAATCAGCGGCGTCCTGATTGCCACTCTGGGCGTTGCAGGCAACTTCTTTGTCCAGAGCGCAGCCTATCTGATGGTCTTCCTCATCACCCTGCCCATGGGCACGCCTTACCGGGAAGGCACTAAGGACTCCGGCTCAGTCCTCAAGAGCTTTGCAGAGGGTCTCCGGTATATCCGAAGCGATACGACAATTCTGCTTTTGATAGTGCTGGTCTTTGTGCCCTCCCTGTTCATCCACTCCACGCAGAACTTGCTTTCGGTTTTTGCGGTAGACGTGCTCCGTGGAGGGCCGTTGGTACTGGGGTTGTTGGGCGCCTGCATGGGCGTAGGGTCATTGACAGCTACGCTGGCCATCGCTTCCCTGGGCAACTTTCAAAGCCGCGGCCGCGTTGTCATAGGGGCGCTTCTCCTTGTGACTATATGCCTGGCCCTTTTTGGACTCTCATCCCGTCTGGGGCTGTCGCTGGCTCTGATGGGACTTATGGGGTTTTTCAATACAGGTTTCCGGCTGGCAAATAACGCGCTGTTCCAGTCCAGGACGCCAGACCACCTGCGGGGCAGAATCACCAGCATGTACGTGGTTGACCATGGTTTTCAGCCAGTGGGGAGTTTAATTCTGGGGCTGCTGGCCGCAGAAGGAGCGCTGGGGCCCCAGCGTGCGGTATTTCTGGCCGGAGTGGCCGCCTTTGCCATAACGGCATTTATCGGGCTGCGCTTCCGGCATCTGTGGCGGCTGCAGTAAAACCAGCCCAGGTCAAGCTCCGCCAGCGGCGCTGGGCGCGGCGTCTTGAGCCACTGCCTGGAGTCCCGCCCGGTCCACAACCCGCACTTTTTTGTGCCCCACTTCCACCAAGCCGGCGTTCTGCATGTCCCCCAGCGCCTGAGTGACGGTTTGACGCAACGCTCCAATAGAGTTGCCTATCTGCTCGTGGGTATAACCGGAGACCAGGCCGCCCGCCTCGCTGGCATGGGCCAGCAGAAACCCAGCCAGCCGGGCCCGCACCGGGCTGAAAGCCGCCTGCTCCAGCTGCTCCTCCAGATGCTTGAGCGCCGACCCACCGCATCCAGCATCGCCAGCGCCACGTCCGGGTTGGAGCGCAGGATTGTCAGCACGTCGTCCCGAGTGCCCACACAAACCAGGCTGTCTTCCAGGGCCTCGGCAAAGCAATGCTGCATACTCTGCCCCAGCAACCCCATCTCGCCAAAAATGGTCCCCGGCCCAATACGGCGCATCATCAGCCTGCGGCCTCCGGGGGTCAGCCGGTAAAGCTCCGCCTGGCCTGATTTCAGCACAAACAGCCGCTCGGCAGCGTCTTCCGGGGTGAAGAACACTGTCCCACGGACGCATCCCCGCATTACAAAAATTTCGGCAACGCGTTCCAGAGCCTTTTCTTCCAGCCCGGCAAACACCTCCACCTGCTGCAAGTGCACAGCAACTGTATCCACACTAGAATGCAGCCCGCCTCTGGAGTTTTTCTTGCTCCACGGCACCAGTCTGGGCATGGCAACCTCCCCAGTCCCGGATTTTGTCGGGACGCCGACATCCTTAGCCGCTCTTCAAGCCTATCATCAAATGAGCGATTTCTAACAATTTCACTCTACCAAAAGGAGTATTATCATGCCAGTGTTCAAATTTTTCCGAGGTAAATGGCTGCTGGCCAGCCTGGTGGCTGCCGGGAGCCTGGCCGCCGCCGCCTGCGCCGGAGCCGCGGGGCCCACGGGTCCAGCAGGACCTGCCGGGGCCACAGGGGGCCGCTGGCCCGCCGGGTACATCGTCATCGGCGATGGTTTCTTCCGTAACAGACTGGAAGCTGATTAACGCGTGGCCTTTTGACGTTCCCCTTCCGGACCATTTGCTGGTGGACGTGGGCGGCGGCACGCCTTTGTTCCTGCACTACGATAAGCCAGTGACCGCCGCCGACAAGAAGTTGATGTGGGTGGGCACCGGTGAGAAAGCCCGCTTCTATTTGGAGGAGCAACCTAACCCTGCGTATACCCACTTCCACCGGCTCAAGTCCCCAACCCCGGACGCTGGTCACGGCGGCGCGCCAGGCGCGGAGGGCTACTGGCTGATTCACGCCGCAGTGCGTCCCTTTAATTCCCCCATGAGCGGCGGGGATGTGGAACCAGGGGTGGACTTTAATTTCATGCCCACCAAGGCATCCGCGGCCAACCGGGGTGGAGCCACGCCGCCGCTGCCTGCCTCCGCTACCCAGTGGAAGTGGCAGGTGGACTGGCCTTTTAACGCTCCCTTGCCGGAGCATGAATGGCTGGATTTGGGCAACGACCAGATTCTTTTCCTTCAATACGACAAGCCGGTAAGCGCCCCAGGCAAAGAGTTGATCTATTTCGGCATGGGCATCCGCGGCCGCTTCTGCGCCGGAGAGGAACCCGGCCTGGCATGTACCCACTTCCACCGCTTTGACGCACCGACTGCCGGCGCAGGCCACGGCGGCGCCCCCCGGTGCTGAGGGCTACTGGCTGGTCCATGTAGCGGTAAAGGACATGACCATGGACGGGCGTCAGGTTAAGGCTGGGGTGGACTTTGGCTTCATGCCCACTAAAGCGCCCCAGTGCGGCGTCGCACCCGGAGCTTAAAGGTCATGCACAAGATCAAGAAGGGAATGTGGATGTCGTTGCTGGGCGTGGGAGCTCTCTTCTTGACCGCCTGCGCCGCCAGCGCCACACCAGAGCCACCGGCGGCGCAGGTTCCAGTTGGGGAAGCATCCAGAGGAGCAGCTCCGGCCAGCGCATCCAACCACGGGCTGCGGCCCCCAGAACTGGCGGAGCGGGAGCTGCGCCAGGCCAGGTTCAGCACAGAGAGCTGGCGCACTGATTTCAGCCCACCACCGTGTCCCTTACCGAGATAATAGGCGGAGGCCCCGGCAAGGACGGCATTCCCGCCATAGACCAGCCGGACTTTGTGCCAGTGCCGGAGGCAGATCAATGGCTGGATAACCGGGAACCTGTGCTGGTGGTGGACATTGGGGGCGACGCCCGCGCCTACCCGTTGCAGATCCTCATCTGGCACGAGATAGTTAACGACCAGGTGGGCGGCCAGCCCATTACTGTGACCTATTGCCCGCTGTGCAACACCGGCCTGGTCTTTGACGCCCGCATATCCGACGGCCAGGTCCTGGAATTTGGTGTTTCAGGCAACCTGCGCCACAGCGACCTGGTGATGTACGACCGCACCACCGAATCCTGGTGGCAGCAGGCTACCGGCACGGCCATTGTGGGTGAACTGGCCGGATACAAACTGGAGCCAGTGCCTGCCACTCTGGTTTCATGGAAAGAGTTCAAGACGGCCCGGCCAGGGGGCAAGGTGCTTTCCAAGGATACCGGCTACTTGCGGCCCTACGGTTCCAACCCTTACCAAGGTTACGACACGGGCAAGCCATTCCTTTTCCAGGGGCCTGCGGACAACCGGCTGCCCGCCGCCGAGCGAGTAGTTACGGTGACCCTGGGCAAGCAGGACGTGGCGTTCCCTTTTTCCCTTCTGAAGGCCAAGGGCGCGGTCAGCTACACCCTGGACGCCGGGCCAGTGGTGGTGTTCCACAAGCCAGGGACAGCATCCGCCCTGGACGACTCGTCCATTGCCCAGGGGCGGGATGTGGGAGCGGCAGCAGTGTTTGTGCCCCAGGTGGAGGGACGGCAGCTGACCTTTAGCCGCCAAGACGAGGTGTTCCAAGACCAGGAGACGGGAAGCTACTGGAACCTACTGGGCGAAGCCGTTGCTGGGCCGCTAGCTGGAAAACGGCTGGAGCCAGTGGTCCACGGCAACCACTTCTGGTTTGCCTGGGCGGTGTTCAAGCCAGGGACAGTGGTGGTGAAGGAGTAACCCGCTGCCCCATTCTGACTATCCTCGCAGACAGAAGGAGCCAGTCAATGCCAAAGCTTGTAAAAGAATTGCTTGCGCCGCCCCGTTGGGCCAAGAGGCTGTTAACAGCCAGCGCACCCATTTTGTTGCTGGTGGCAACGGCGTGCGCCCCGGCACAACCTGGGCCGACGGCCACACCCACCAGCACCCAGCAGCCGCCTGCCGCCATTACGCCTGCACCCACCGCCACAGTTGTATCTACACCTGCAATCCAGCCTGAGTCCGGGCCGCTGCCAAGTCTGCCCCTGGAGCAAGGGGATAAAAGCAGGGGCCAAAAGCTCTTCTCCAGCGTAGGCTGCATTGGGTGCCACACGGTGGACAATGTGGGCGGCAATGTGGGACCAGACCTGAGCCAGGTTGCGTCTCGCGCCCCGGAGCGGGCAGCCACCCAAGGGCTGGCGGCCCCGGAGCTTTACTTTGTCCAGTCGGTAGTGTACCCCAAAGCCTACGTGGTGCAGGGTTTCACGCCGGTGATGCCCAACTGGAAAGAACTGCAACTGACGGAAAAGGACCTGGCGGATATTGTGACCTACCTCAAGACCTTGAAGTAGCCGCAGCAACAGTCTGAGCCGCTGCCCGGGCAGGCGGTTTGGGCCGCCGCATCAGCACATACAGCAAGGCCGACACCAGGGAGGCAGCCACCGAGACTGCCAGCGTCAAGACATAGTTCTGGTGATGGTCGAACCACCACCCCGCCAGAAATGGCGCCAAGAGCAATGCCCAGCTATGGCTCAAGTTGATAATGCCCCGCAAGGTAGCGTAATACCGGCGGCCAAAGTAGTCGCCAATAGCGCCCCAGTTCACCGGCGTAATACCCTCAGACATGCCTCCCAGCACGGCGGACAGCACCAGCGCCCACAAGGCGCTGCTTTCCAGGACCATAAACAGGGACAAGGCGTACAGCAGCATGCCTCCGCCCAGTATTACCTGTTTGGGCAGACGGTCGCCGATAAATCCGCACAAGAGTTTGGATGGCACGTTCATCCCCAACCATAGGGCAAACACTAGGCCCGCAACGCCAATGTCCAAGCCCTTCCACACCATGATAGCCACAAAGTGCACCTGAATAGCCGCCTTGGCCACTTGCCGGAACATGGTGCCGGTCAGCAGGAACCAGTAGCCGGGGGTGCGCAACGCCTCCAATACGGTAAAGTCCACTGTGTCGTAGAATCGCAGCAGCTTTTGCGCTTCGGCCGAGTTGCCTTCCGATGCCGCCTTTCGGGCCTGCGCCACTTGCTCTTGGGTAGCCCCATCGGGGAGCAAGCCCATTGTCTCTGGACTCTCTTTGACCAGGGGCGCCAGGGGCAGCAGGATTACTAGATACGCCAGGGCGGCCATTACCGCAGCCGCTTGCCAGCTATAAAGGTGGATCACTATGCCAATGACCGGCACCAGTAAGGTGGAACCCAGGTTGCCGGACGCCTCATTTATGGAGATGGCCCGCACCCGGTACCGGCTAAACCATTTGTTTACAGTAGCCGAGGCGGCGTGCTGGAAGGCCATGGTGGCGCCCATAGAAATGAACACCAGATAGGCAAGGGCAAAGGTCCAGAGGTGGCGGGAGGCGGCAAATATTAAAAATCCAATCCCCGTCAGTACGATTCCAATTATCAGGATTTTTCTGGCGCCGAGGCGGTCCACCAAATAGCCAATGACCGGCCCCTCCACCGCTCCTTCGGAACGCGCCAGGGAAAACACCAGGGAGGAAGTGGCGCGGTTAAGGCCCAAGCTGGCTTCCACGGGAATCAAGAACAAAGCGGCGCCGCGGGAGAAGAAGGCGTTGTTCAGCGCCCCCATGAACCCAATCAGCGCCAGAACACGCCAGCCATAGAAGGCACGGCCAGGACGCCGCAAAAAGGCAACCACACTGCTCATCAGGTCCAGTACCCCACTGCCTGACCGATAACTGTAGGCCTGCTAGACAACTGGGCCATTATAGCACCGGTATGTTACCGGGAAGGCCAGCGGCGATGTCACAATGTCCAGAGCTGTTTCATTCCCGGCCAATCGTAGGGGCGTCCCGACAAGTCGGGGTGCGCCCTGGTCAGGGGTCTCCACTCGAAGGTAGCCACCCTTCGGTTGGCTCAGGCCAGGCTCCAGTCTGCCATACCCCCACTAAGAGCCTGTGTCAAAAGGGTCGAATCTTGCTGGGTCGCACTATGAGCGCCACGTGTCGAGAGTTGCTACCTTGAAGGCATGCATAGAAAACCTTACCCAAGCGA
>Ga0194121_10004168_pt1 | contig 21195 bp, 19 predicted proteins | sample TA2MahCa50mmetaG_FD_148609 | JGI IMG/M metagenome (GOLD analysis project Ga0194121, IMG submission 148609) | Freshwater microbial communities from Lake Tanganyika, Tanzania - TA2015020 Mahale Deep Cast 50m | ecosystem: Environmental > Aquatic > Freshwater > Lake | place: Tanzania: Lake...
CCAGACTTCGTTGCTTGCTCCTTACAGATCCACTTCGGGATATGCTCGTCGCTCGCGCCTCGTCTGGCCGAAAAATCCCTTGCCGCGAACGTGAGCGTATTTATGAAATGGACCACTTAGGGTCTGTGCAAAAATAAATTCCGGTTTTGCTGGAGGCGATTTCGCTTTCTGGCGAGGCACGACGAAGGAGCATAGCCAGGGCTCTGCGACTGAGGAGAAACGAAGCCAGAAAGCGAGCCCTCCGGGGCGGGGCGGCGCCTGGCCGGCTGCGGCGTTGCTCGTCGGTCACAGCCCCAAAACGGGGATGCTCCTTCCTCGCGCCTTGCATCCGGCCAGGCGGCGCTCCCGCCAAAACCGGAAGTTATTTTTGCACAGACCCTTACCAGATCATAAAGCCCCGGAGTGATTCTATGACCACCAGCAAACTACTCGAGCTTCCTCTAATCGCGCTCGCGTTTGCCCTGGCGTTTGCCGGCTGCAAGAAATCCGATTCCGCCCAGGCCAGCCCGCAAAAGTATCATTGCCCGATGCATCCGACCTATATCTCCGACCGGCCGGGCGACTGTCCCATTTGCGGCATGAAGCTCGTTTTGATCAAGGAGGACAAACCCGCCGCCGCGGTTTCTCTGTCCGAGTCAGACCCCCACACCGCGCGCGTCAAGCCTGGCCAGTTCTTCTGCCCGATGCACCCCGAAGTCGTCCAGAACGAGCCGGGCAGATGCCCCGATTGCGGCATGAACCTGCGTGAAAAGGAAGAACCGCGTGCGGTCCTGGGCGATCACGCGAAGCACTCGACCGCTCCATCCGTGCCGGGGCGCGTGCCCATCAGTCTGTCTCCGGACAAACGTCAATTGATCGGCCTGACGCTCTCCAAGGTCGAACGACGCAACCTTACGCGCACGGTGCGCACGGCGGCGTTGGTGGAGCACGACGAGACGGGGTACACCCGAATTGCGCCGCGTTTCGCCGGCTGGGTGCGCAAGCTCCATGTCAATTTCACCGGGGCGCCGGTCGAGAAAGGCCAGCCTTTGTTCACGGTCTATAGCCCGGAGCTCTTTTCCGCGGAGAACGAGTATCTCATCGCCTGGCGGGGCGTGAAACAATTGAAGGCAGACGCGCCGGCCTTCCAAAAAGAAGCGGCTCGAACGCTCCTCGAATCGGCCCGGCTGCGCGTCGCGCTCTTCGAGATTGGCGATGAGGAAGTCAGAGAACTGGAGCAACGCGGCACTGCCAGGGCGGAGCTGCTTTTCCGAGCCCCATTTTCCGGCCACGTGCTCGTGAAAAACGCCGTCGAAGGCAAGGCCTTTATGGCCGGTGAATCACTCTACGAAATCGCGGACCTGGCTCACGTCTGGCTGCGCGCCTATGTTTTTGAGTTCGAGATGCCGCTGATCGCCGCCGGGCAGGAAGCGATTGTCAACTTCCCTTACCTCAACAACGAATCGTTTTCTGCGAAGGTCACGTTCATCTACCCCCACATCGAACCGCAAACCCGCCGCGGCCAGATCCGCCTGGAGATGGAGAATCATCACCACCGGATTCGTCCCGACATGTGGGCCAATGTGGAAATCGAACTCGGCGCCGGCGAGAAACTGACGGTGCCGGCCAGCGCGGTCATTGACACCGGCCCGCGTTACGTCGCTTTCGTCGAACGCGATGACCGGCAGCTTGAGCCGCGCGAGGTGAAAGTCGGCATGAAGACCGACGATTACTACGAAGTCGTGTCCGGCCTGTATGAAAACGAGCGCGTCGTCACACGCGCGCTGTTTTTGGTGGATTCAGAGAGCCAGCTCAAAGCGGCCATCGCGGGTATGAGGTCGTCCGGCGGCCACCAGCACTAAATCCGAATGCCGCAATCCAAACGAAATCCGAAGTGGGAAAAATCGAATGCCTCGCGCCTGCCGACGGCGCGTAGCGCAGGTTTCCAACCTGCCGTATCGCCGACTTCCAGTCGGCAGCGCGTCGCCAATTCCAGGGCGCTGGTCGGTGTGGCGCGGCGGCGGATTGAAAACCCGCGATACAGCGCAGCGCGGCGAAGCTGCAACCAAATATTTTGGACTGCGGCGGGAAGCAAAGCGCCACGCCGCTTGCGTCGCCATTGCTGGCCGTACCAAAGCGGTGTCGCCGCTACGCTCTGCCACCGCAGTGCAAAATCGTCGCAGGCTGCGATGATTCCAGGCGATGCTGATTGACTGGAAGTCTGCGTTGCGAGGACTGCACGTCTCCTCATTTGCCTTGAAATGAACTCAAGCCCGCACGCTTCCAGAGCTTCCGAGCCGCCGCCGTCCCATCAGGATTCCCTCATCGAGCGCATCATTGAGTGGAGCGCGCGAAACAAGTTCATGGTCTTCATGATGGTCGGCGCGCTCACGCTGGCCGGCGTTTATGCCATGCGCCACACGCCGCTGGACGCGATTCCGGATTTGTCCGACGTGCAAGTGATCGTGTTCACGCAATGGGAAGGCCGCAGTCCGAATCTCGTCGAAGACCAAATCACTTACCCGATTGTCACCAAACTCATCTCCGCGCCCCGGGTGAAGGTCGTGCGCGGGTATTCCTTTTTCGGCTACTCGTTCGTCTATGCGGTGTTCGATGACGGCACGGACATTTATTGGGCCCGCTCGCGCGTGCTCGAATACATGCAGGGTCTCACCGGCAATCTCCCGCCAGGGGTGACGCCCGTGCTCGGTCCGGACGCCACGGGCGTGGGCTGGGGCTTTCAATACGCGCTCGTGGATAAGAGCGGCCGGCATGACCTCGCGGACTTGCGCTCGTTTCAGGATTGGCACTTGCGATACTGGATTTAAAGCGTGGAAGGCGTGGCGGAAGTGGCGACCTACGGCGGATTCCAGAAGCAATATCAAATCGAAATCGATCCCAACAAACTGCTCGCCTACAACATTCCTATTACCAAGGTCGTTTCCTCCGTTCGCGCCTCCAACAACGACGTCGGCGGACGCGAACTGGATCGCTACGGCACCACGTATCTAGTCCGGGGCCAGGGCTACATCCGTTCGCTCGAAGAACTCCGCCTGGTCGTCGTGGGCGCGGATGCCAAAGGCACGCCGATTCTTCTCCGCGACGTGGCCAAGAACATCACGCTCGGCGCGGAGATGCGGCGCGGCGCAGGCGAATTGGATGGCGAAGGCGAAACCGTCGGCGGCATCGTCGTGGTCCGCTTCGGCCAGAACGTCCTGCAGGTCATCGAGCGCATCAAGGCGAAGCTGGAAGCAGTCAAAGCCTCACTGCCGCCGGGAATGGAAATCGTCACCACCTACGATCGGTCCGATCTCATCCATCGCTCCATCAAAACGCTGACGCGGACGATCATTGAGGAGTCCATCATCGTCTCGATCATCGTCGTTGTGTTCCTGCTGGATTTCGGCGGCGCGGTGCGGGCTATCGTCACGTTGCCCATCGCCGTGGCGCTCGCGTTCATCCCGATGTATTACCTGGGATTGACCGCGAACATCATGTCGCTGGCAGGCATTGCCATCGCCGTCGGCGCGCTTTGCGACGAAGCCGTTGTGATGGTGGAGAATGTCCACAAGCACCTCGAACACGCGCCGCCCGGACTGAGCCGGAAGGAGAAACAGGAAATCATCATCCGGGCGTGCAAACAACTGGGCAAACCGTTGTTCTTCGCGCTGTTGGTTATCACGGTCAGTTTCATGCCGGTGTTCACGCTGGAATCGCAGGAAGGCCGGTTGTTCAAGCCGCTGGCCTTCACCAAAACGTTCACCATGGCCTGGGCGGCGTTTCTTTCCATCACGATCGGGCCGGCGTTGATTGTGTTGATGACCGCCGCCCGAGTGGTTCCGGAACACAAACACCCCATCAGCCGCGTTCTACACCGGCTGTATTATCCTTGGGTCAGCATGCTGATGAGGCGGCAGTTTCTCTCCATTGCCATTGCCATCGCCGCGGTGGCTTCGGCGGTTCCTCTCTACAAGAAACTCGGTTCGGAATTCATGCCGCCTTTGAACGAAGGGACGATTCTCTACATGCCCACGACGCTGCCGACGATTTCCATCACGGAGGCGACACGGCTGATGCAGATCCAAGACCGCATCCTCAAACAGTTTCCTGAAGTCCTGACCGTTCATGGCAAAGCAGGCCGCTCCGAAACCGCCACCAACCCCGCGCCGTTGGAAATGTTCGAGAGTGTCATTCAGTTGAAGCCGGAAAGTGACTGGCGCAAATTGCCGCAACCGCGCTGGTATTCCAGTTGGGCGCCCGAATGGGCGCAGAAGGGCCTGCGCAGAATTTGGTCGGACGCGCGGCCGATCACCTGGGAGGAACTGATCGCCGAGATGGACGAAGCGCTCCAAATCCCCGGCCAGGTCAACGCGTGGACCATGCCCATCAAAGCCCGCATCGACATGCTCACCACCGGCATTCGCACGCCGATCGGCATCAAAATCTTCGGCCCGGATCTCGAAGAAATCCGCAAGCTGGGCGAGCATCTGGAATCCGTGATCCGCCAGGTGCCTGGGACGCGCAGTGTTTACGCGGAGCGAACCACGGGCGGCTATTACCTCGACATCGTTCCGAACCGCGAGGCCATCGCCCGGTATGGCTTGAACGTAGAGGAGGTGTTGGACTTGGTGGAGACCGCTATCGGCGGCATGGCTTTCGAGCGCACCATCGAAGGGCGCGAGCGTTATTCCATCAACGTCCGTTACAGCCGCGAACTGCGGGATGACGTGGACAAGCTCCAGCGCGTGCTGGTCCCGGTCATGATGAGCGCAACGGAGAATGGCGTGAACTCAGATTCGGCCATGACCAGCGCGACCGCTTCCCTGTCGCGCTCCTTTTCCGGTTCCGCTCCAGGCGGCATTCGGCAAATCCCGCTGAGCCAGCTCGTCGAAATGCGAACGACCAGCGGCCCGCCCGTGATCCGGAATGAAGACGGCGCACTGACGGGCTGGGTTTATGTGGACATGACCGGACGCGATATCGGCGGCTACGTCGAGCAAGCCAAGAAAGCTGTCGCGGAGAAGATTGAAAAACCGGGCCTGTTGCCAGCCGGCTACCGATTTGAGTGGTCCGGGCAATATGAGCACATGCTCCGGGTGCGCGAACGGCTCAAGGTGGTGGTGCCGGTCACGCTGGCGCTCATTTTCGTGTTGCTCTACATGAACTTCAAGAGTGTGGCCGAGACCTTCATCATTCTCCTCTCGATCCCCTTCGCGATGACCGGGAGCATCTGGCTGCTCTGGTTGCTGGGCTACAACATGAGCATTGCCGTCTGGGTTGGCATCATCGCGCTCGCCGGACTCGCCGCACAGACGGGCACCGTGATGATCATTTACCTGGATGAGGCCTTCCACGCGTACCAAAACGCGGGCCGGATGAAAACGCAGCACGATCTCTTCGAGGCGATCACTTACGGCGCGGTGCAACGCGTCCGGCCCAAGTTGATGACCGTGCCGATGGTGACGATGGGGCTTGTGCCTGCCTTGTGGGCGCACGGAGCAGGAGCGGAAGCCATCCAACGCATCGCCGCGCCCATGATTGGCGGCCTCATCACCAGCACAATCCTCACGCTCGAAATTGTCCCCGCGATTTACTCACTCTGGCGAGGCCGCCAGGTGGAATGGGTGCAGGGCCCTCGTCCGCCCCGCAAGAAATGGGAGGATCTGAGCCTGCAATTCGTCGAATGGGAGAAGCGGGCGCACGGTCAGTGAATCAGTTGTCAGTGATCGGTGATAAGTTGTGCAGAAATGAATCGTTGACACCCCAATGTGCTTTTGGTCTTATTTGGCCCCTTTGCAAAGGGAACTTTATGTACGCTGTATTGGAAACCGGCAGTAAACAGTATCGAGTCGCGCCGGGCGACCGCGTGGAGATCGAACGTCTGGACGTGCCCGCGGGCCAGTCCTATACGTTCGACCGGGTCTTGCTCGTGAACAATGAAGGGAAGGTCTCGGTCGGGTCGCCGACGGTGGCGCAGGCCAGTGTCGTGGCCGATGTCGTGGAGCACATTCGTGGCCCCAAACTCATCGCTTTCAAGATGCGGCGCCGCGAGGGTTACCACCGCAAAGTGGGGCATCGCCAGGAACTCACGGTCGTGAAGATCAAAGAAATCAAGACGTAGCGTTATGGCACACAAGAAAGGTCAAGGCAGCGTCCGCAACGGGCGCGATAGCGTCAGCAAGCGGCTGGGCGTAAAACGATTTGGCGGCGAGTTCGTCACCGCCGGCAGCATTCTCGTGCGGCAGCGCGGCACCAAGTTCGTCGCGGGAAAAAACGTCGGCACGGGGCGCGACTGGACTTTGTTCGCGCTAACGGATGGCCGCGTGGCTTTCGACAAGGACAGCCACCGGATCAACGTTTTGCCTGAGCCGGCTCCTGCGAGCAATTAACTCCAGTCTTCCAGATTTCACGGCGAGGTCATTGGCCTCGCCTTTTTGTTTTGTGGAGATTCAGAAGCCAACTGTAGGGCAGGCTTCCAGCCTGCCTGTCGGTTCCTGCACACAGAACAGGCGGCAAAACTGCGGCTAAGTGGTCATGGACATAAACACGATGACCACTAAGGCATCGGGACCGGCAGGATGCCTGTTCTACTTTGAATGTTTGTTGATGAAGTAAAGATTTTCGCCCGGGCCGGGCATGGCGGCAAGGGATGCGTCGCGTTCCACCGCGAAACGTTCGTGCCCAAAGGCGGACCCAGCGGCGGCAATGGCGGGCGGGGAGGAAATGTGATCCTCCAGGCCGACCACGATTTGAACAACCTCATCGCGCAGTATTATTCCCCGAGATTGATCGCGGAGAACGGCAAGGCCGGGATGGGCAAAGGCATGGATGGACGCGCTGGAAAGGATCTGATCGTGAAAGTCCCTTGCGGCACGCTGGTCTGGAAATTGCCCCCGGACTCCCCGCCCTGCGCAGTCGAGGAAACTTCCGCAGAAAGCGAAGAACCCGTTGCGCAGCCCCTTAAGCTTTCCACGGCGCAGCGGCCGGTTTTCCGGCGATCGGGCGGGATTCCAGCTCTGGAAATCGACCTGACGAACGAGCCGGAGAGTTCGGGCAGAACGGATTCCGATCCGGGGGGAGAATTGGTGGCGGACTTGGTGCGGCACGGCGAGCAATTCGTGCTCTGCCAGGGAGGCCGCGGCGGTTTGGGAAACCGCAACTTCGCCACGGCGCGCCGGCAAACGCCCCGGTTTGCCCAACCGGGCGAACCCGGCGGCGAGGGCCAATTCCGTCTGGAGTTGCGATTGATCGCGGAGGTTGGGCTGGTGGGTTACCCAAACGCCGGGAAATCCACGCTGCTATCCGCGATTTCTCACGCGCGGCCCAAGATTGCGCCATATCCGTTCACCACGCTGCACCCGCAGATTGGGATCGTGGAGTATGCGGACTTTCATCGGCTGACGGTCTGCGATGTGCCCGGATTGATCGAGGGCGCGCACCGGAACGTGGGTCTGGGGCACGCGTTTCTCCGCCACATCCAGCGCTGCAAGATTCTGGTGTTGCTGCTGGACATGGCCGGGACGGACGGGCGTGCGCCCTGGGACGACTATCACCAGTTGATCAATGAACTTGGACTTTACGATCCGAAGTTGCTGGACCGACCGCGCCTGGTCGTAGCCAACAAAATGGACGAGCCCGTGGCGGAGCGGAACCTGAAGAAGTTCAAACAGAAAGTTCGAAAGACGGGCGTCCTGCCCATCGCCGCGGCTTTTGGCGAAGGCGTGGAGAAGTTCAAAGACACCATTCGCGAAGCCGTGGTTTCGACCGGCGGGACTTAGCGCTGTCTGAAAAATGGGTGGAAGGGGCTACCAGCCCGTTTTTGGCGGCAACCTGCCGCCAAAAGGCCCGGCGGGCTGGTAGCCCGCCGCAACAGGCCGGTGGCCTGTTCCACCCAGAAGACAATTCTCAGACAGACCCTTAGCTTAGCCATATCTATTCGGTTCAACCACGAATGAACACCAATCAACACGAATTCGGACGGAGATGAAGTGGCGAGGGAACGGATCAGCGTCGAGTCACGAAAAGGCAACCATTGACGTGAGGGATGTGAGGCGAGAAGGCGCCGGAACCTCTGTTCTCTCTGTTTCCTCCTGTTACAATACGAATCCGATTCTTGTGGTGGGCGTATGTTAAAAGCCGGCATCGTTGGATTGCCCAACGTCGGGAAATCGACGTTGTTCAATGCGCTGACGCGGTCGCACAAGGCGGAAGCGGCGGCTTTTCCGTTCTGCACGATCAACCCCAACCTGGGCGTGGTCGCCGTGCCCGATCCCCGATTGGAGGCGCTCGCAAAGATCGCGAAGTCCCCGGCTGTCGTCCACGCCGCGATTGAGTTCGTGGATATCGCGGGGCTGGTCAAAGGCGCGTCGCGAGGGGAAGGGCTGGGCAACAAATTCCTCAGCCACATTCGCGAGGTCGATGCGATCATTCAGGCGGTCCGTTGTTTCGAGGACGAGAACATTCCGCACGTGGCCGGCGCAATCGATCCGGTGCGAGACATTGAAACGATCTTCACGGAACTGGTCCTGGCGGATCTGGAGTCGGTCCAGAGCCGTTTGGAGAAAGTGTCGAAAGACGCCAAACGCGGAGACAAAGCAGCCGCGACCGAGATGGAGGTGCTCAAGAAAATCGAGCTTCACTTGAATCAAGGCAAACCGGCGAACACGCTGCGGCTGGCTCCGGAAGAGCGCGCCGCCGCGAAATCGGTTTTCCTCCTGTCCGACAAGCCGACGATTTTCGCGGCCAATGTCAAAGAGAGCGACCTGGCCGATGCGATTGGCATCTTCAATCGTGGGGAACAAGGTCTCAGTTCAACGAGCGCTCTCCACGTGTCCCAAGTCCGCGACTACACGCGCACCCACCACGGCTGCGAGACGGTCGTGATCTGCGCGCAATTGGAAAGCGATCTGGTCGATCTATCTCCGGACGAAGCAAGCGAATATCTTCGCGAACTGGGCGTCACGGAATCCGGCGTCGGGGCGTTGATCCGCGGCACGTATCATTTGCTGGGCTTGCGGACCTTCTTCACGGCGAATGAGAAGGAAGCCCGCGCCTGGACGGTTCACGCCGGGGACACGGCGCCACGCGCCGCAGGCATCATTCACACCGATTTCGAGCGCGGCTTTATCAAAGCCGAGACCGTGGCGTTCGATGATCTCACCCGGTGCGGCTCGTTGGCCGCGGCTCGCGAGCACGGACTGTATCGCGTGGAGGGCCGGGACTACGTGGTGCAGGATGGGGACGTGATCCTGTTCAAGTTCCATGTCTAACTTTGACAATGCGTGCCGCGGCTGGCATTTTGCCTGCATGAGCCGCTTGATTTGGAACCTCGGTTTGTCCCTGGTCGCAACCGTGTCGTGGGCGAGCGCGCCGGTCTCCGATTTTCATCTCCTGGACGCGAACCCCAACTCGGAACGGAGAAGCGCTCAGGTTTCTCCGCGCGACTACTTGCTTCAAGTATCGGGCTACTACTTCGGCGCTGCGGGGTGAGGTTATTGCAGTGCCCAGTTCGGGCACCTCCAATCTATTCAATCGGAACTCAAGGCGGCACGGCCGGATTTGAACATCGAGATTTTGGGAGTCAATCGCGAGGACCAGGAGCCCTTCAATTATTCCATAACGGCTGACCGCAGTCTTCCCTGGCTCCAGGACACGAGCATGGATCAAGTCTGGCAACGCTGGCAGGTAAGTTACCGCGATGTGTGGATTCTGGATTCGCAGAACCGTTTGTTCGCCGTGTTCAATCTGACCGAGAATGATCTGGCGGATGCCGAGAATCGCGAAAGGCTGAAACGGATTTTTCTCAGCGCAGCCTCGGTTGCGGACCCAGATGCCGACCAACTTCCGGACGATTGGGAACAACGCTTTCTCGGCGGCGCGGGCGCCATGCCGTCGGAAGATCCGGATGCGGACGGCGCCAGCAACTTCGCTGAATTCGCCTTTGGGACGGATCCGAAGAATTCCCGATCGGGTTCGCTGGTGCGGACGACACTGAGTTCGAGCGCCGGGCAAACTTTCCTCTCGCTCACGTTCCGCCGGCGAGCGGGATCGATTCTGGACTACATCGTCGAAACGTCCCCTGACCTGGAGCACTGGACGGCCAGCACGGCCGAGGTCGCCGTGAAGAAACAGCCGCGGAACCTATATGACGGCACCGGCACTTCGGAGGTCACCTACGGGCTTGTGAATCCGGTCAGCCAACGCCAGCACCAGTTCGTGCGCGTCCGCGCCGTGCCCCGCAAAAGGCCGTAGTCGTGTCTATTCAGTTTCGCTGGGGAGCGCACGCGCCCTCGCCGACCACAAGGGTGCCATCGAACAAATCACTATTCAGTGACCGTCTGCCGCCCCCTTCCGACCGGCGAGGCGCCGGGGTTCCTCGCTGATTCCAGTGGCCAACTTCTTGGAGTCATGAGATCGCCCCTTCCCCCTCACCCCGGCCCTCTCCCTTGGGGAGAGGGAGCATTGACCGCTGCGTCTCGAAGCGTCGAACGCCCCGGGTTGTCCTAGCGGGGATGCCTTTCCCCTCTCCCTGAGGGAGAGGGCCAGGGTGAGAGGGAAGGGGACGTTCGAAATCCACGACGCAGCCACTGAAGATAGCGCAGAACTGGCGCCGGTCGGAACACACGAGGGCGGCGTGCGCTCCCCGGTTCAACTCCATCGTTGCGGCGTCGCTTCGCGCGGCTAAGCTCCGCGCGTGATTCGCAACATTATCTTCGACTGGTCGGGGACCCTGGCCGATGATTTGCCCGCAGTTTGGAAGGCGACCAACGAGGTGTTCCGCCGCGCCGGTCTCGAAGAATGGACGCTGGAACGTTTCCGCGCCGAATTCTCCCTCCCGTTTACCGGCTTCTACAACCGATACACGCCTCACATTCCGTTGCCGCAACTCGAAGAATGGTTTCACGGACACTTCCGAACTGTGCAGGATTCCGTGAAGGAAATTCCGCACGCGCGGGAATTCCTGCAGCTTTGCCGGCAACGCGGCCTGCGCACGTTTCTCTTGAGCACGGTTCACGCCGATCATTTCGCGGCGCAAGCGGCTAGCACCGGTCTGGGCCCGTATCTCGACCGCGCTTACGTCGGCGTCTGGGACAAACGCGAGCGAATCAAAGAGGTGCTGGCTGAGAACCATCTGGACCCGCGGGAGACTCTTTTTGTCGGAGACATGCAACACGATATCGAAAGCGCCAAGCACGGCGGCGTTTTCTCGTGCGCCGTGCTCACGGGATACACGCACTTGGATCGGCTCCGCGCCAGCGCCCCGGATTTGATTGTCGAGCATCTCGGCGAACTCCGGGAAGTGCTGGAGCGGAGGAATTGGGAGCTTGAGATTGGCGCGGCAGGGTTGGCCGCGGCGTCCCCGGAATTGCCCATCACCACGGTCGGCGCGTTGATCTTTGATTCGGCCGGGCGGGTCCTGATGATTCGCACGCACAAATGGTCGAACCTCTGGGGTATTCCCGGCGGAAAGATCAAATTTGGCGAAACGGCTGACGACGCGCTGCGGCGCGAGCTCAAGGAAGAAACCAATCTGGATGTGACGCACATCCAGTTCGTCCTGGTTCAAGAGTGCATTCACTCCCGGGAGTTTTACCGTCCCGCGCATTTCATACTCCTGAATTACACCTGCCGTTGCGCGGGCGAGCCGGCGGTGGTGCTGAATGGCGAAGCGCAGGAATTTCAATGGGTCTCCGTCGCCGACGCCATGAAACTTGACCTGAATCAGCCGACGCGAAAGCTGCTCAACGCTGTGCGCAGCAGCCAGCATGAGTTAGCTCAGCCGTAACCATCAGGATGAAGCGCCAATCGCCCTCACCCCAGCCCTCTCCCCCAGGAGAGGGAGAGACTTTTCTGCGCCGCTGGTTCGGCCACCGATCGGGGACCTTTTTCAGCGGGGGAAATGACCGTTCCCTCTCCTGGGGGAGAGGGCTAGGGTGAGGGCGATTCACCAATTCCCATTGAAATAGAAACGGCTTAGTGGCTCTAGCTAATGGACACAATTATTATCCAGGATCTGGCGGTTCTCTACCGCGTCGGGGCGCCGGATGCGGAACGCGCGACGCCTCAGAAGCTCCTGATCACGGTGGAATTGGGCTGCGACTTCTCGCGCGCGGCGGCGGCCGATGACTTGAAGCACACGATCGATTACCACGCCGTGTGCAACCGGCTGCTCGGTTTGGGAGAAGGACGCAAATGGAAATTGATCGAGACGCTGGCCGTCGAAATCGCCGAGTTGATGCTGGCTGAATTCGGCGCGCGGACGGCATCGGTCGAAGTGAAGAAATTCATCTTGCCCGACCCTCGCCATGTGGCGGTGCGCGTGACGCGGAGCCGTTCAGTTTAGTCTTGGAACTCGTTTGTGTTCCCGATAGCCAGTCTTGCGCTGCCACTTGTTATGAAATGCACTTCATTTGCGAGCGTGCCTTGGTCTGGAGCGTTCGCTCGGTTTGCCGGGATTGCGGCCATGAGCTTCCAACTCTCTGGCCTGGCGCAGCCGGATCCGTCCTGGAGGATTCACGACACTTCACGGCCGCGCCCGCCGGTCGTCCAGCCTGGAACACCCGGCACGCCGGAACATCCCGGACGGCCGCCTTCGGATGCGATTGTTTTGTTCGATGGGAAGGATCTGAGCCCGTGGTGCAGCCTCGACGGCAGCCCGCCCAAATGGACCGCGCGCGACGGTTGCCTGGAATGCGTCAAAGACAGTGGATACATTCGCACGTTGCAGAATTTTGGCGATTGCCAGCTCCACATCGAATGGGCCGCGCCGGCGCCCCCGAAAGGACAAGGGCAGGGCCGTGGAAACAGCGGCGTCTTCTTGATGGGCCTTTACGAAGTCCAGGTGCTCGATTCTCACGGAAACGCGACCTATGCCGACGGATACGCCGGCGCGATTTACGCGCAGTATCCGCCCCTGGCCAATGCGGCGCTTCCGGCAGGCCAATGGCAAACCTACGACATCATTTTCACGCGGCCACGCTTCAACGAGAACGGAGAACTGGTTTCCCCGGCACGGCTCACCGTGTTGCACAACGGCGTTCTGGTCCAAAACCATGCCGCGCTTTCAGGGCCGACCGGTTGGATGAAACGCGCGCCGTATCGCCCGCACCCGGACAAATTGCCGCTTTCGCTTCAAGACCATGGCAATCCGGTCCGCTACCGGAATATCTGGATTCGAGATCTGGAAGACGCGGGCCAACGGGAGTTTACCTACTCTACGAATGTTCTCGACCGCTACGTGGGGAAATATCGGTCGGGCGACGATTTGACGATCACGATTTCGCGGGCCGAATCCCAGCTCACGGCGCGATTCCAGTCGCCGGGAAAGGACAATTCGTTTGCCTTGTTCGCCGAATCGCCGGCGGCCTTCTTCATGAAATCGGTCGATACGCGGCTCCTATTCCAAACAAACGCCGCCGGCGTGGCCGATGGAATCACCCTCCACATCGGCGGGGAACGGCGCACGGCCAAACCGCTGCGGTAGAAGCCCAGCGCCCCGGCCGCGCAGGGGAGTTCAAAGTTTAAGGTTCAAAGTTTTCAACCACTTTAACCCATTCACCACCATTTAACTCATTTAACTCTCGCCCGTTGCAACGCTGTAACGTTGTAACGATTTCTGTTTTGCGGCACACTGGCCTATGTGAAAATCATCACTGACGAACGTTGCACGACCTATTCCTCGCCGGGCCACCCGGAGCGGCCCGCCCGCATCAGCAAAACCCTCGAACGGCTCCGCAGCCAGACTGATCTCGCCCTCAGCTGGGCCGAACCCCTGCCGGTTGAGGAAGAAATCCTGACCCGCGCCCATTCCATGGAACACCTCGAACGAGTGAAGTCCGCCGCCCATGATTTTGACGGAGACACTCCGGCGCACCCGAAGATTTACGAGCACGCGTGCCGTTCGGTGGGCGGCGCGTTGCAGGCATTGAAGGCGGCGCGCAATGGCGAAGTCGCTTTCACTTTACTGCGCCCGCCCGGCCACCACGCGACGCGCGACCGGGCCATGGGTTTTTGCTATTTAAGCACAATCGCGATCACGGCTCTCGAAGCGCGGGCGACCGGCACCGCCAACGTCGCCGTGTATGATTTCGACGTGCACCACGGGAATGGCACCGAAGCGATCCTGGTCGATCATCCGCACACCGCCTTTTACTCGATCCACCAGCATCCGTGTTATCCGGGGACGGGGACAAAAGACGTCGGCAGCAATTGCTTCAATTACCCGGTCGCGCCCCGAACCCCGCGGGAGGAGTATCGAAAAGTCCTGGCTCGCGCGCTGGAGGACTTGAAGAAGTTCAAACCCAATTTGGTGCTGGTCTCAGCCGGGTTCGACGCTTATGCCCGCGATCCGATAGCGCAGGAAACCCTGGAAGCCGAGGACTTCCATTGGCTGGGGGAATCGATCCGCAAACTCGGCATTCCCGCGTTGAGCCTGCTGGAGGGCGGTTACAGCAGCGATTTGCCGGACTTGATTCTGGCTTATTTGAAAGGGCTGATGGCGAAGTAAACAAAATGGGCCGGCGTCGTACCGGCCCACTTGGCGTCTGTAATCTGTTTGGCTTCGCGGCTATTTCTTCTCCGCGACGCCGAGATCCTTCAACTTCGAGGCGATATCGGCGCCGTGGGATTTGGTGCTCACCTTCGTGTCGATGTGGAGGATTTTGCCGTCTTTGCCGATGTAGAAGGTCCAACGTTCGGGAACGTTCCGTTGGTCGTGAATGACGCCGTAGGCGCGCCCCACGTCCTTGCTGGCGTCGGCCAAGATCGGGTAATCCGCATTCAGCGATTCCGCGAAGGCTTTGATTCCTTTTTCTCCGTCGATCGGATCACAACTGGCGGTAAAATAGGCGACGTCGAACTTGCGGATTTCTGCGCCGCTCTCACGGAGCGACTTGCACTCGGCCGTTCAGCCACCCGTAAAAACTTTTGGAAACCAGGCCAGAACGACGGCTTTCTTGCCCCTGAAGTCGGAGAGCTTGTACGTCTTGCCGTCGCTTCCGGGAAGATCGAAGTTCGGGGCCGGATCGCCCACTTTCAAGGGTTCACCCGCCCGGGCTGCGGGAGCGCCGCCACCCAGCCAGGCCGCCATACAAATCGTGATGCTCATGAGGGTGAATGTTTTCATAGGTTGACATGGAATGCAGTTCGCGCTGTTCGACGGAGGCGCAGCTTACACCAGCCCCAAAGAAAGTCCATGCGTAACTCATGAGCGATCAACGCGGCGGCGAGTCCGGCTTGACTTTTAGCTCTCTTACCGAAAATCTCGTTTTCAAAACGATTCTGTTATGTCGAGTGTTTCAGTCGCAATGGATCCCAGCGTGGCAAAGATTTTGGTCGTGGATGACGAGCCCATGATTTTGTCCGTGTTGAAGGAGCAGCTTCAACCGGAAGGCTTCAATGCCACGTTCGTGGACAGCGCCGCCAAGGCGTTGGATGCGCTCAAGCGCGAAAGCTTTTCCATCATTCTGGCCGACCACGAAATGCCCGGCATGACCGGCCTTGAACTGTTGGGCAAAGTCCGCGAGTCCCACCCGGATGTGATCCGCCTGATGCTCAGCGGACAACTCGAGGTCAAGGAGTTGCTCGATGCGGTCCAGTCTGGCGTGATCCACCGCTACCTGACCAAGCCCTGGCTTCTGGAAGAACTGCTGGTCGTGCTTCGCAATTCGGTCGCCCGCAAAATCTCCGCTTCCCGGCTTGAAGTGGGCGCACCCGAAGAAGCGGAGGCGGCCTCGGCAACCGAAGCTGCCGCCGCCAGGACTGAGGCGGGTGCCGCTCCGGCCGGCCTTGCGAGCGCGGACCAGGCGGATTGCTCGGTGGAGGCCTTCCTCAAGATTCTCAGCGAATTTCATCCCAACCTGGGCAACACCGCGACGCGCGCGATGGCCTTGTGCAAAACGGTCGGCGAACAACTGAGTCTGCCGGCGAGCCAGGCGCAAAGTTTGATCTGGGCTGCGGCCCTTCACGATATCGCCCTGGTGGGAGTGGACCGCCCCATCGTGCGCCGCTGGCTTCGTTCGCCGGACTGATGCACGGACGAGGAAATGGGCATCATTCGGAAGCATCCAAAGCAATCCGAGGAAATGTTGCAGAGTTATTCCATTTTCCGGGAGGCCGGCGAAGTGATCCGCTCGCACCATGAAAACTGGGATGGCACGGGCTATCCGGACCGGCTGAAGGGCGAGACCATTTCCTGGCTATCGCGCCTGCTCGCGGTTGCGGTTTATTTCTGCAGCCGGCACCAGGCCGCGGCACAGGTGTTGAACGACATCCAGACGCAGGCGGACAAGATGTTCGACCCCCACGCCGTTGAAGCTATTGCCAAAGCGGTGCCGGCGACGGAACTGCCCCGAGGCCAGCGGGAAATTCTGCTGGCGGAGTTGCAGGCCGGAATGGTGCTGGCGGGAGATATCTACAATACCAGCGGCGTGCTCGTCATCGCCAAAGGGAAGGAACTCACTGCCGCCTGGATCAACAAAATCCAAAATATCAATAACGCCACTCCGCTCAATCCCTACGTCCTCGTGTACTGTTGATCCCGCCAGCGCCGAGCTTGGTGCAAGGAAACTGAGAGCTTTCAGTCGAGCGTTTTACTCTCCGTTCACTCTGTTTCCTCCTGTGGAGTTTTTGAACTCTTGGATCAGTTCACTCTCACTCCGCGCTCCTGCAGAGCGGCGAGTTGCGTTTTCTTCGCCTCCGTGCTGAGCGGATTCCGTTGCAGATAGACCTTGAGGAACGGCGCGAACCGCTTTTCGCCCTCGACATCTTTCTTCACGATTTTGACCAACGGGGTGAGATCACGGATTTCGTTTCCCTCCAGAAAGAGATAATAGAGCCCGGTCAGGCCCTCCAACGGGGCCAGGTCCGAAATGACGTTGTTGTTCAAAGAAAGTGTCATCAAGCCTTTCAGATTCCCAATCTCGTCAACCGTTTCGATCCGGTTGTTGTCCAGGTAAAGCGAAGACAGCTTCCGCAGGTTGACCAGGGGATAGATGTCCAGGATCTGATTATGTCCAAGATACAAGGACGCCAGATTCGTGAGCGAACTCAAAGGCCGGATGTTCCTGACCTGGTTATGGGACAGCTCGATGTATTGGAGCGCCTTGACCTCGGCCAGCGGACGGATGTCGCTGATCCGGTTGTCCGCCAGGTTTAGATATTGCAGTTTCGACATGCCCTTCAGGGGCGTGAGATCCGTGACCAGATTCTCCGCCAGATCGAGCGAGGCGAGGTTCACGCACTTTTCGAGTCCGCTCAGGTCTTTGATGCCTTTCGCGTTGGCCTGGATCGTGGAGAGGTTAACGAGGTCCGCTTCGACAAGCGGCTTGTCGTTGTCGCGTTTCTCGAAGACGAATTTGCGGACGGCGGCTTCGAGGTTTTTGTCTTTGAAGATGGGCGGTTCCGGAGCTGCGGGGTCCGCCGCCCAGGAAATCGCAGAACAAAGCAGGAGCGTTGAAATGCAAGCAGAGAAATGTAGCCTGGTCATAGTACTAAGTTGGATCGATTGGACTGAGATTATGAGGAAGCGTCCGGTTATTCAAGCTCCGGAATCCGTCATTTGGTATCCCCAAGGTGGGGCGAGGCTCTTCCCGAGCCAATGCCATCGAAGAAAAGCTCCGCAGGAGCGTCGCTCCACCGTCGTTAACGAGGGTTACCGTCATTTGCCTGAAGCGGCCGCTTCGCCTTTTTTGATCCGGAAATGGCCTGTGATCTTGAATTCAAACAACCGGTCTTCCTCCTGCGTTCCCGCGCCAATGTTCTGAATCACGAAAGGCCGTCCAGCCGCGTTGGTCCGATCACTTACGATCATGATGTGCGGAAGATTGGGAGGCACAGTGCACGTCACCAGATCGCCGGGGCGATAGCCGCGGGACTCCGTCGAGATGGGGATTTCCCACCCGCGGCGTTTGAAGTAGGTCTGCAGGTTGGGGACGCGACGATGATCAATGTTCTTGTCCGGTCCTTTGAGTCCCCAGTTCTGTGGGTAACGCGAGAAGTTCTGCTTCATGTCCATCGCGAAGGGATCGATTCACCGCATTCCCTCCAATTCGTGGCAATTCGTGAAATTCGTGTCTAACGCCTATTTTCTGGCTTCCGGCGTCACTTTCAACTCGACCTTCTTTCCCTCGCGCAGCACGGCGATGGTCACAGGCTGGCCGATTTTCACGGCCTCCAGGGCGTAAGTATAATCGTAAATGTTCACGACCTTTTGCCCGCCGAACTCGACGATCATGTCGCCGCCTTTGAGTCCGGCTTTGTCCGCCGGGCTGCCGCCGCGCACGCCGGACAGCTTTACGCCCTTCACTTCCGTGGCGTAATCCGGGATCGTCCCCAAATAAGCTCGGAGGCCGTCTCGTCCGCCGCCGGGGCGGTCGCTGCGTTGCACCTTTGCATAGTCAGGACGGTCTGGTGCTTTGAGCAGGTCTTGAACAATCCCACGCGCGAATTTTGCGATCCGCTCGAGGCCGTCATAATTCAAGGTCGCTGCGTCGTCGGTCGGGCGGTGGTAATCCTCGTGGCTGCCGGTGAAGAAATTCAACACCGGCACGCCTTTCGGATAAAGCGCGGTCGCGTCCGTGGGCAGATAAGGATCATCCTGAAGAGTCAGGTTGAATCCGGCCGCGACGTTGCGTTTCTCAATCAAGCGTCGCCAGGCCGAGGACGAGCCGACGCCCTGGAGGATCAATTTGTTGTCGCGCAGGCGGCCGACCATGTCGAAGTTCAGATAAGCCAGCACATTCGTCAGCGCCACGGGGGCGTGTTCGGCGAAATGCGACGAGCCGCGCAGGCCCAGTTCTTCTCCGGACCAAAACGCGAAGATCAGGCCGTGCGGAAATTCACCCGGCTTCTGCTTTTTCTCCTCGGCCAGCGCCGCTGCCAATTCCAGCAGTGCGGCCACGCCGGACGCGTTGTCGTCCGCGCCGTTGTGGATTTGGCCTTCTTCTTCCTTTCGCGCCAGAGTGTTGTTCCCGCCGCGCCCCAGGTGATCGTAGTGGGCGCCGAACAGGAGGTAACTGTCGGGCTTCACGCCTGCGTTCGAAGGCAGAAGCGCGATCACGTTGCGGTCGGTCCTCCTGATTCGCTCCACGGCCGCCTTGATTCTCACCTTCACGCCGGGAATGAGGAATCCGCCTTCCGCGTGCGGGTTTTCCGTGTCCAGCCCGGTCTGCAAGGCCTGCAAGTTTTTGCCTGCCGCCGACAAGGTGGCTTCAGCGGCATTCGCGCTCAGTGACGCCGCAATAATTCCTGAGCCGGTCAAACTGGCGTCCGAAGAAAGCGGCGCGAGCGCGCCTGGATTCGGCGAGTTCGGACCGGCGACAATGAGGATCGCCTTTGCGCCGTGGTTACGGGCGATGGTGGCCTTGTAGTGAAGCGCGGCATAGCGGTTCAATTCTTGCCGGCGTTTCGCCTCGACGTTTTCAGGAGCGTAGCGCAGCGCCAGGACGATGCGGTTGGAGACGTTCAGCCCGGCGTAGGAATCGTAGCCTTCGCCCGGCTTCCCCGGCATCGACAGCCCGTAACCGGCAAACACGACTTCGCCTTCGACCTCGCCGTTGTCCGTGAACGACAGCGGGCGAAGGTCATTGTCGCCCTCAAAAACCATCGTGTCCGTCACGTTGTCGCGCGGACGTTGAATCGAGACGTGATTCTGATTCGGAAGAACTTTGACTCCGGCGTTGAACTCGAATTCCTGGAAGAACGATCCGTTTTCGCCGAGCGGCGCAAGCCCAAGCGCCCGGAATTGGCCCGCGAGGTAATCGGCAGCTTTCGCGTTTCCCTCGCTGCCGGTCATACGGCCTTCCAAGGCATCCGACGCGAGAAATCCAACGTGAGCGCGGAGATCATCGGCGGAGATCGCTGCGGGAAAAGTCGGGCCGGCTTGGGCAGCCGCAGAGGCGGGCGGCACTCGGCGCGGCGAAGCGTCCAGGGCCACGACCGCTTCGGGATGTTTCCAACCCGCGAGAAACAATTGGGCTTTCGCATCGCTCGTCCGGTTTGACGTCCAGCAAAGGCGGTGTCCGCCCGGTGAGAAAACAGGCAGGCCGTCGAAACCGTCGGTGAAGGTCACTCGCACCGGTTCGCGTTCTCCGGCGGCATCGACGACGAACAATTCAAAATTGGAGAAGCCGAGTTTGTTGGCGGTAAAGATGACGTATTGGCCGGAAGGATGAAAAAACGGCGCCCAGGCCATGCAACCGAAGTCCGTCAATCGCCGGACCTCCGAACCGTCCGGCTTCATCGTGTAAATGTCCGCAATGGTGCCTTCGGCATTGAACCGCCGCCAGAGGATGCGCTGGCCGTCGGGCGAAAAAAAAGGTCCGCCGTCGTAGCCCCGCGTGGACGTGAGCCGCCGCGCATCGGAGCCATCCGCGTTCATGAGGTAGATTTCCGCGAAGTAGGACGGATCGAGTTTCAGCCGTTTCTGGTCTTCCGCAGAAAGTTTGTCCGGCGGATAGGCGTCGCGGATGGAGGTGAAAACGATTTTTGTCCCGTCCGGCGAATACGAAGCCTCGGCGTCGTAGCCGTAGGTGTTCGTGAGCCGGCGCAGTTGCGTGCCGTCGCGTTTGGCCGAGTAAATTTCCATCTGCTCGTCGTAATCCCAGGAGTAGCGGCGTTCCTTGCCGGTGGCGCGGAAGTCGAGTTCGGCCTGTTGTTTGGCCCTGGCTTCGGGGTCGTGATGGGTTGAGGCGAAGAGCACTTCGTCGGTTCGAGGCCGAAAGAAGGCGCAAGTCGTTTTGCCGATTCCAGGAGAAACCCGGTGGGTGTCGCCGGATTCAAGGTCCAGGATGTAAATCTGGTAAAAGGGATTGCCTGGCTCGCGTTCGCTCTGGAAAACGATCTGCTTGCCATCCGAAGAGAAGTAACCTTCCCCGCTGCGGCGACCGTCATAAGTGAGTTGCCGGGTGTTGGCGAGGAAGCGGGCTTCGCTGGCGGAGTTGGTGTTTTGAGCCGAGGCCGGCGAGTTTAGCGCGCTCCAGGCCGCACAGACGGCTCCAACGAAAAGTGAACAATGTCGTTTCATCCGGTGGCCAGATTCTTGCCACACCTGCGCAAAGAAGGCAAAGCCAACCGCAGCTCTTGAACCAGGTAGGGACGCGTTCCACCGCACTGGTGTCCAGCTTATAATTATTGATGATCAATGTCTTCCAAATCTCTGTATCGCTTGCTGGTTCGCTCTGCTGAACAAACGCCATATTTCCGAGCAAATTTCGCTTA
>Ga0194121_10004187_pt1 | contig 21113 bp, 18 predicted proteins | sample TA2MahCa50mmetaG_FD_148609 | JGI IMG/M metagenome (GOLD analysis project Ga0194121, IMG submission 148609) | Freshwater microbial communities from Lake Tanganyika, Tanzania - TA2015020 Mahale Deep Cast 50m | ecosystem: Environmental > Aquatic > Freshwater > Lake | place: Tanzania: Lake...
GACGGCCATGCATGGAGTCGAAAAAACGTAACAAATTCAAAGTCTTGGGTAACCGCTTCAAAGTCGTGGATGACCGCGTCGCGCGCGGGGATGACGCCCAGGATGAGGAGCTCGAGTTAATATCGCAGCAAAATATTCATTGAAGGTATATATCTGATCGATATATTGCGCGTTGTCGACCTGGGATGAGGGTTACAGCGCATGGACGTCAAGACGCTTTGTCTCGGTATCCTCAGTCGCGGCGAGGCCACCGGATACGAAATCAAAAAGCTGTTCGAGACCGACTACTCGCATTTCTACGAAGCGAGTTTCGGCTCGATCTATCCTGCCCTCGCCAAGCTCACCGACGAAGGCTTGGTTTCGTTTAGTCAGCAAGCGCAGGACAAACGCCCCGACAAGAAGGTCTACCGCATCACCGCGGCCGGGCGGCTCGCGTTCCTGGACGAACTCACGACCATGCCCGGGCGGGACCGCATCCGCTCCGAGTTCCTAGCGACGCTGCTGTTCGGCGAATTGTTGGCGCCGGCGCACGTCGATCGCGTGATCGCGGCCCGCATCGCCGAATACCGCGAGGCGCTGGCGGCGATGGAGGCTTGCGACCTCGACCGAATCACCCCCGGCCACGCGTTCGTTCACGGCTTCGGCGTCGCCGTTTACCGTGCCGCCGCCGCCTATCTCGAGGAAAACCGCCACTTGCTGGTCGGCGAAACGCTTCTCAACGGCAACGGCAACGGCAACGGCCGCCCCGCCGCCGTCGCGTCCCAACCCGCCACCGCGCCCGCTCCCATGCTCGCCCGCTCGGAGAACCGGTCATGAACCGCTCGTATCTCTATGCGCTGATCGTCGCGCTTGTCATCGCCGGCTGGCTCGGTTCTGGCCTGCTCGGCGACGAAAAACCGCATCAGGTCGCGCCGGCGGCCGGCAGCGCCGAGGCCAAGCCGGGGAAGGCGGCGACCCCGGTCACCGCGAAACCCGCGGTCAAAGCGCCCGAGGCGGTCGCGGTTCGCGTCAAGACACTGGTCGCCGAGCGCCAGTCCAAGGACATCGTCGCGCGCGGGCGCACTGCCGAACTCCGCATGGTCGACCTGCGCGCCGAAATCCCGGGCCGGATCATCGATCTCCCGCTCGCCGAGGGCGCGCGCGTGCGCAAGGGCGATGTCGTCGCCCGGCTCGACAAGCGCGAGCGCGAAGCTCAGGTCGCCGAGACCCGCGCGCTGGTCAAGCAGCGCGAGCTCGAGCACGCCGCCGCCAAGCAACTGTTCGAGAAAGGCTTTCGCGCCGAGACCAAGGTGCTCGAAGCCGCCGCCCTGCTCGAGTCGGCGCGCTCGTCGCTCTCGCGCATGGAGGTGCAGATCGACAACACGGTGCTGCGCGCGCCCTTCGACGGCGTCATCGAAAAGCGCCACGCCGAACTCGGCGCGTATCTGAAGGACGGCGACCCGATCGTCCGCATCGTCGACCGCGACCCGGTGCTGATCGTGGTCCAAGTCTCCGAACGCGAGGTCGGCGCCATCAAGGTCGGCAATGTCGGCCGCGTCCGCATCATCACCGGCGAAGAGGTCGAGGGCCAGGTCCGCTACGTCGCGACCGTGGCCGAGCCCACCACCCGCACGTTCCGGGTCGAGCTCGAAGTCGCCAACAAGGACGGGTGGCTGCGCGCCGGCGTTACCGCCGAGGTACGCCTCGCGGTATCGTGGGAACTCGCCCACTTCATCTCGCCGGCGATGCTGACCTTGAACGACCAGGGCGTGGTCGGCTTGAAGCTCGTCAACGCCGAGGGCAAGGTCGAGTTCCACCGCGCCCATATCCTGAGCGACGGCCCCGGTGGCGCCTGGATCGGCGGCCTGCCCGAGAAAATCACCGTCATCACGGTCGGCCAGGAATACGTCCGCCACGGCGACGCCGTGCGCACCGTTCCCGACCACGGGTCCAAGTCATGAAAGCGATCATCGACGCCGCGATCGAGCGCGCCTCGGTCGCTATTTTCGCGCTGGTCCTGATCGTCGGCGCCGGCATCATTTCCTATGTCGACATCGCCAAGGAGTCGGACCCCGACGTCAATATCCCGATTATCTACGTCAGCATGACGCTCGAAGGCATCTCGCCCGAGGATGCCGAGCGGCTGCTGGTGCGGCCGATGGAGCAGGAGTTGCGCTCGATCGAGGGCGTCAAGGAGATGCGCTCGACTGCGCGCGAAGGCTTCGCCTCGGTGCTGCTCGAATTCGACGCCGGCTTCGACGCCAAGAAGGCGCTGCAGAACGTGCGCGAGAAGGTCGACATCGCCAAGGTCGACTTGCCGGGGGAAACCGACGAGCCCAAGGTCAACGAGGTCAACGTCGGTCTGTTCCCGGTGTTGGTGGTGATGCTCTCGGGCCAGGTGCCCGAGCGCATGCTTTATAAGACCGCGCGCGACGTGAAGGACCGGCTCGAAGGCTTGCCCGGCGTGCTTTCGGCCGACATCGTCGGCGATCGCAAGGAAGTGCTCGAAGTCATCGTCGATCAGGTCCGGCTCGAAAGCTATAAAATTTCGACCACGGAGCTCCTCCAGACCATCAACTTGAACAACAAGTTGGTCGCCGCCGGCGCGCTCGACACCGGCAGCGGCCGCTTCGCGGTCAAGGTGCCGGGCCTGTTCAAGGTCGCGGCCGACGTGCTCGACCTGCCGATCAAGGTTTCCGGCGACGGGGTGGTCCGCATTCGCGACGTCACCGAGGTACGCCGCACCTTCAAGGACGCCCAAAACTACGCCCGCCTCGACGGCACCCCGACGGTCGCGCTCGAGGTCCGCAAGCGCCTGGGCTTCAACGTGATCGACGCGATCGATGGCGTCCGCAAGACCGTGGCCGAAGAGCAGAAAGTGTGGCCGGCCAATCTCGAGGTCGCGTTCATCCAGGACAAGTCGCAAAAAATCCGCACCATGCTGACCGACTTGACCAACTCGATCATCGCCGCGGTGCTTTTGGTGATGATCGTGGTGCTGGCCGCGCTCGGGCTGCGCTCGGCCGGGATCGTCGGGGTCGCGATCCCGGGTTCGTTCCTGATCGGGATTCTCTACCTCTACACGTTTGGCTTCACCATCAACATCGTTGTCCTGTTCAGCCTGATTCTCGCCGTCGGTATGCTGGTCGACGGCGCCGTGATCGTCGCCGAGTTCGCCGACCGGCGCATGGCCGAAGGGCGGCCGCGCGGCGAAGCCTACGCCGAAGCGGCCAAGCGCATGGCGTGGCCGGTGCTGGCCTCGACCGCGACCACCATCGCCGCGTTCCTGCCGCTCCTGTTCTGGCCGGGCGTGGTCGGTCAGTTCATGAAATTCCTCCCGATCACGCTGGTGGTGACACTCAGCGGTTCGCTGTTGATGGCGTTCGTGTTCATCCCGGCGCTGGGCAGCAAGTTCGGCAAGCTCGGCGTCTCCGACCAGAAGCACATCCGGCGCATCGCCGCGCTCGAACAGGGCGATGTCGAGACGCTCGGCGGTTTCACCGGCCGCTACGCCCGTTTCCTGCACATGCTGGTGGCGAAGCCGTGGCGCACCTTCGCGGTCCTCATGGCGACGGTGTCGCTGCTGGTCGGCGTCCAGGTCTACTACGCCCAGCACGGCAACGGCGTCGAGTTCTTCCCCGACGTCGACCCTGACAACGCGATCGTCCTGGTCCACGCCCGCGGCAATCTCTCGGTCGACGAGAAGGACAAGCTGGTGCGCGAAGTCGAGGCGCGCGTGCGCACGCTCAAAGATTTCGCCGCCGTCTATACCCGGGTCGGCGCCGCCGGATCGAACAACCAGCAGTCCGAGGACACCGTCGGCACGCTCCTCTTGGAGCTCAAGGATTGGCGCGAGCGCCGCCGCGCCACCGCGATCCTGGCCGACGTGCGCGAACTCACCAAGGACATCGCCGGCATTTACGTCGAGGCGCGCAAGCCGGAAACCGGGCCGCCGACCGGCAAGGCGGTCCGGCTTCAGGTCGCTTCGCGCTTTCCGGAGCGGATCGACGCCGTCGTGCAGACGATTCGCGACAAGTTGGACACCGTCGCCGATCTTCGCGACATCGAGGACAGCCGGCCGATTCCCGGCATCGAATGGCAGCTCGCGGTCGACCGCGCCCAGGCCGGTCGCTTCGGTGCCGACGTCGCCACGATCGGCTCGGTGGTGCAGATGGTCACCAACGGCGCCAAGGTCGGCGAGTATCGCCCCAACGACGTCGACGAAGAGGTCGAGATCCGGGTCCGCTTCCCGCTCCACGACCGCGGCATCAACCAGATCGACACGCTGCGCGTGCCGACCCGCGAGGGGATCGTGCCGATCTCGAATTTCGTCCAACGCACGCCGGCGCCGCGCGTCGGCACCATCCAGCGCGTCGACGGTAAGCGCGTCGTCAACGTCGAGGCCAACGTCAACGATGGCGTCAACGTCGATTCGAAGATTCAGGAGATCTCGGCCTGGCTCAAGACCGTGACCCTGCCGTCCGACGTCGACGTCCGCTTCAAGGGCCAGGACGAGGAACAACGCAAGGCGCAGGCGTTCCTGTCCAAAGCCTTCACGGCCGCGATCTTTTTGATCTTCGTGATCCTGGTGATCGAGTTCAACAGCTTCTACTACACGCTGCTGGTGCTCTCGGCGATCATCTTCTCGACCATCGGCGTCATGATCGGCCTGATCGTGACCGGCCAGACCTTCGGCATCGTCATGACCGGCGTCGGAATCATCACGTTGGCCGGGGTAATCGTGAACAACAACATCGTCCTGATCGACACCTACGCCATTTTGCGCCGATCGGGCTTGGGCGCGGTCGAGGCCGCGGTCCGGACCGGCGCGCAACGCTTGCGGCCGGTGTTCCTGACCGCGTTCACCGCCGTGATCGGGCTGTTGCCGATGGTGCTGTCGCTCAACGTCGATTTCATCAATCGGCTGCTCGAGTTCGGTGCGCCTTCGACCCAGTGGTGGGTGCAGCTCTCGACCGCGGTGTCGTCCGGCCTGATATTCGGCACGGTGTTGACGCTGGTCGTGACCCCCTGCCTCCTGGTGCTGGGCGAGGCGGTGTCGGCCCGGGTTCGACGGCTGTTCGGACGCGGCGATCGCGCCGTCGCGCTCCCGGCGGCGAAGCCGGCCGACTAAACGCGGGCCGATGCGCGCGCTTGCCCGATCGCTACCCGGCGCCGCGGTCGCGGCCGTTCTCCGCGCCCTCGCCGGACCGGCCCATGCCGATGCGATCGACGGCGACTGGTGCTTTGGCGATGGCCGCACCTTCGCGATCGAGGGTAGGCAGATCGTGACCTGGGGCGGCACCAGGATGGCGGGGCACTACACGCGCCACGCCTTCACCTACGTCATCCCGCCGCGCGAGCCCGATGCCGGCGCCACCGTCGACATCGTGCTCCAGAACGAATACGTCGTGCACTTGCAGGTGAAGCCGGCGGCGGCCGGGTCGGCGCCGGGGCCGCTCCAGGTGTGGCGGCGGTGCGCGCCCAAGACGAGTTGAGGGGCAGCCCTACTCCGCCGCCATCGCGCCGGCGGTCGCATTCGCCCCGACCGCGGCCTCGACCTCATCCGTCCAGACCTTGAACTTGGCGAGCCGGCTGAGCCCGAACCCGTGCGCGATCGCGACGTCGGCGGCATCGCGCCCGCGCGCGATCAGGACTCGGCCGATCCGGGGGTAGTTGTAGCGGGCATCGAACGTGTACCAGCTGTCGCCCAAATAGGCTTCGAACCACGAGTTGAAGTCGCCCGGGCCGTCCTCTTGCGGCACGCCGATATCGCCCATGTAGCCGTTACAGTAGCGGGCCGGAATATTGAGGCAACGGCAAAGGGTTACCGCCAGGTGCGCGAAGTCGCGGCAGACCCCCTTGCGGCCCTTATAGGCCTCCCACGCGGTCATGGTCGCCTTGGCATGGGGGTAGCCGAAGGAGATGTGGTCGTGGACGAAATCGCAGATCGCCTGGACCCGGGCCCGGCCGCCTTTGATTCCGCCGAACTTGGACCACGCCGTGTCCATCAACCGGTCGATTTCGCAGTAACGGCTGCCGACCAGGTAGTCGAGCGCGGCCTCGGGCAGTTCGCGCACGTCGGTCTGCGGTAGATCGGGGGGCACCTCGTCGGGGAGGCCCGAATCGAGCACGATCGCATCGGTTCCGAGCCGGGTCTGGCCCGGCATCAGCGTTATCCGGGCGCAGCGGTTGCCGGCAGGGTCGATCACGTCCCGCATCGGCACGGTCGGGGTCGCCACCAAGACGTCCGGGGTTACCAGATCGGCCGCTCGCGAAGGATGGACGTAGGTCTTGAGCACCATCGGCACCGGGTGCGGGCACTCGAATACCATGTCGAAACCGACACGGATCTGCATGGGGAGGATCTACCTATGTCGCCGCCGTTACGCCGGGGAGGACGGCATCCCCTGCTGGCGCTGGCCGGGGGACGCGGGACGAATCATAGCAGGTTTGGGGTTTGATAGGAATGGTAGACAAGATTAAATGGTAAATCAACTTAAGGTTGAGTACTGCAACTGGGTTTATAGCTCACACTTTGAATGATATATCGTCGATAATTTTTTGAAAAAAAATAACTTTAACGATAGTACCGGCGACACGAGTTAGCGCCAGGTTCGGCCCGCGCGTCGGAGCCCCCAAATAACCGGCATTTTCACGTTCCCGTTAGCGAGGGCGTTTCAGCCCTCGTCCGCGGCTTCGACGCGATGGCCGCAGAGCCACAAAACGCCGCTCACCACCTGGCCGACGACCGCCTCGAACCCCAGATCGACGACGTGCTCGGAGGCGTAGACCGTCGCCACCAGCTCTCCGGCTTCGGTCGCAAGTAGGACGAGGTCGAGCTTGAAAATCTCGCCCGCCGCGAACGGCACCCGGGCCGCGCTCCGGACGACCCCGTAGAACGTCGCCCAGTCGGGTCGGCTCGGATGATCGGGGTAGACGAGGGCGGCCGGAACCAGGGCGGCAAGTTTCGGTCCCGCGCCCATGCGATCGAGTTCCACCCGATCGACCGTCCGGAGCCTGAGCGCGATACCGGCAAAACGGACGCTGGCCGGCCCGGTTTCGGTCGGGCCGTGAACGGGAAGCGGCTCGAAATAGACCACCTGGACACCGCCCAGGTCGGCGGTCGCGATCGCGGTGCGGCCCTGATCGGACGGGTCGACCGCCACGACCTCGACGCCAATCGCGGGCCCGCCGGCCGGAAGCGGGTACTCGAGCACGACAGCCGGCTGGCCTTCCTCGGGCTCGGTCCGAAACAGGGCGTGGAGGTGGCTCGGCTCTTCGATCGCGATGAATGCGGCCGGCGCCGCGGCTGGGTCGCCGCCAACCACGAGTTGCGCGCGCTCCAGCGCTTCGCCGAGATAAGCGCCGACCCGCTCGGCATCGCCCAAGAGGGCGAGCCAGTGTCGGTCGTGCGCGATGTCCATGCCCGCCCTCGTTCCGGCCCGCTTGCGAGGCGCGGACGGTCCCCGCGCCTACCGCACCTCGCCGACCCGTGCCGCCTCGCGCGACTTCTCGTCTGCCACCACGGTCTCGCCGCCGACCATGCGCTGGCCGACGACCACCAACGGCCGCATCTTGGGATCGAGGTAGAGATCGACCCGCGAGCCGAACCGGATCAGCCCGAAACGCTGGCCGGTTACGACGCTGTCGCCGTCCTTGACCCAGGTGACGATGCGCCGGGCCGCCTTGCCGGCGATCTGGACCACCGCCAGTTCCTTGCCGCTCGCGAGCCGCAACCGCAGCGACTGGCGCTCGTTGTCGTCGCTCTTCCCCGGCAGCGCGATCGCGAACGCGCCGGCGCGGTGGACCGAGCGCACGACCGTGGCCGCGATCGGAACCCGGTTGATATGGACGTCGTTGATGTGGAGGAAGGTGACGATCCGGGACCGCGGCTCCTCGCCCATCTCGAGTTCCTCGGGCGGCACCGCCTGGTCGATCACGGCCACCAGCCCGTCGGCCGGGGCCACCACCAGGCCGGGCCGGGTTGGCGTCACCCGCGGCGGATCGCGAAAGAAATAGGCGATCGCCAGCGTCACGATGACCGCGATCCAGCCCAACGGGTCCCAGAGCGCGAACCCGATCAGGCTGGCGATCACGCCGGCGATCAGGAACGGATAGCCTTCACGGTGGATCGGCGGCAGCAGCGAATCGTAGAGGTTCACGGGCGGTCCTCGTTCGAACGTTATTGGGCCGCCGCGGCCGGGACTTTGGCGGCGGCGGCGGTCGGGCCCAGCCCGACCTCGGCGTCCTCGCCCAAGGCCGCCAGTTCCTCGCGCCGGCGCGCCGCTTCCTGCTGCTTCGCCCACATCGCCGCATAACGGCCGTCGCGCGCCAGCAGCTCCGGGTGCGTGCCGCGCTCGACGATGCGGCCGTGGTCGAGGACGATGATCTCGTCGGCGTCGATCACGGTCGAGAGCCGGTGCGCGATCATGAGCGTGGTGCGGTTGGTCGAGACTTCGCGCAGGTTGGCCTGGATTTCCTTTTCCGTGTGCGAGTCCAAGGCCGAGGTCGCCTCGTCGAACAGCAAGATCTTGGGGTCTTTCAGGATCGTGCGCGCGATCGAAACGCGCTGCTTCTCGCCGCCCGACAATTTCAAGCCGCGTTCGCCGACCATCGCCTTGTAACCGTCGGGAAGCTCGGCGATGAAGCCGTCGATGTGGGCGAGCTTGGCCGCCTGCACGACCTCGGCTTCGGAAGCGTCGGGACGGCCGTAGCGGATGTTGTAGGCGATGGTATCGTTGAAGAGGACGGTGTCCTGCGGGACGATCCCGATCGCGCTGCGCAGGCTCGACTGGGTGACGTCGCGGAGGTCCTGGCCGTCGATCCGGATCGCCCCCTCGGTCACGTCGTAGAAGCGAAATAGAAGTCGCGAGATGGTCGACTTGCCGGCGCCGCTCGCGCCGACGATGGCGAGCGACTTGCCGGCCGGAATCCGGAACGACACATCGAACAGAATCGGCCGGCGCGGGTCGTAGCCGAACGAAACCCGGTCGAACTCGATGGTGGCGTGCGCGACCGCGAGCGGCTGCGCGCCCGGTTTGTCCTGAACCTCGGCGTCGACGAACAGGAGTTCGAACATCTTCTCCATGTCGACCAGCGCCTGTTTGATCTCGCGGTAGACGAATCCCAGCATGTTGAGCGGGATATAGAGCTGGACCAGGAACGTATTGACCAGCACGAAATCGCCCAAGGTCATGGTGCCATCGACCACGCCGTTGGCGGCCATGGTCATGACCGCGACCAGGCCGCCGGCGATGATGAAGCCCTGGCCGACGTTCAACAGCGACAGCGTGGTGTGCGACTTGACCGCGGCCCGCTCGTAGCGTGCGAGCGCGGAATCGAAGCGGCGCGACTCGTGGCCTTCGTTGTTGAAATACTTGACGGTCTCGTAGTTGAGCAGGCTGTCGACCGCCTTGGTATTGGCCTCCGAATCGGTCTGGTTCATCTCGCGGCGGAACTTGGTCCGCCATTCCGTGACCGAGAACGTCCACGCGATGTAGCAGACGATCGTCAGGAACACGGCGAGCGCGAACCACTCGTCGTAGCGGACCAGCATGATCCCGCACACCAACAGCATCTCGAAGATGGTCGGCGCGACGTTGAATAGGGTGAAGTCGAGCAGGCGCTGGATGCCCTGGGTGCCGCGCTCGACCACGCGCGAGAGACCGCCGGTCTGGCGCTCGAGGTGGAAGCGGAGCGAGAGCGCGTGCAGGTGGTTGAAGACCTTGAGCCCGAGGGTGCGGACCGCATGCTGCTCGACCTTGGCGAACACGGCGTCGCGCAGCTCGCCCAACGCCTGCGCGAGGACGCGGGCGACGCCGTAGCCCAGGATCATCGTTACCGGCACCACGATCAGCGGCGAGATCCGCCCTTCGAGCGCGTCGACCGCACCCTTGTAAAGAAACGGCACGAACACGTTGGCGATCTTGGCGCCGACCAGGAACGCGACCGCGATGACGACGCGGGTGCGCAGGTCAATGCGGCCTTCCGGCCACAGGTACGGCATGAAGGTGCGCAGCGTCGCCAAGTGCGTACGCCGCCCGGCATAGCGGTGGGCGTCGAAAGTGGTGGGGCTCATCAGCAGATAAAGATCGACATTCAATCCAACGCGGGGTCGCCGTATATCGGCTTATCACCGATTCGTCATGCGCGGGCTCCGACCCCGCGCATTCACGGCCTTCCCGATCGCGCGGCTGGGGGGCTGGGACTCAGCCCGCGGCCGGCCCCGCCATGGCAATCAAGGCCCGTCCCTTCAAATGGCGGATCGCTAAGCCGTTGGCAAGGTTTCCGTTTTAAGCTTGACCCCGAGGCATGTCGAGCTGCCGATCACGCACTTCCTCAGGATCGTGCGCGGCATCATGCTCAAGGGAACAGGCGTGGCCGAAGCGCTGCCAGAGTTGTGGCCGCTCTGCGGTTTCATCCTCGGCGTCTCGGCGATCGCGCTCTGGCGCTACCGGCGGACGCTGGATTGAGGTTGCTCAACGCTTGGTTTCCGCCGGCGGGACCAAGAACACCTGGCCCGGGTAGATCAAGTCGGGGTCATTGATCTGCCACTCGTTGGCGCTGAAGATCACGGTGTAGCGGGTGCCGTGGCCGTAGGTGCGGCGCGCGATGCGCCAAAGCGAGTTCCCCGGTTGCACAACGACGCGGCCGGGTGCGAGCTTGGCAGCATCGATTACCGCGCGCACGAACGGGATACCGAGCCGCTGGGTGACCGCATTGCCGACGCGCTCCTCGATCCGCAAGCGGTGGGGCCCGGCGGCGATCGCCGCGTCGGGCGTCAGCTGCCAACGGCCTTGGGTGTCGGCGGTCGCCTCGCCGACCGGCTTGTCGTCGACATAAACCGGGACCTTGGCGCCGGGCTTGGCGCGGCCCGAGAAAATGACCTTGCCGGCATCGTCGTAGTCGATGATGTCGAGCGCAAGCCCTCCGCCTTGCGGCACCGGTCCTTGCAGGACGCGGCTCGCCCCCCCTTCGGTCGGCGTCAACACGGCGATGGTCGGCTGCGATTCGGGCTTGGCGCGGTCGGGAACGTGCAGCACGACCGAGCTTTCCGACGTCACTTCCTTGCCGTCGGGCAGCACGATCGTGAGCGAAAGCTGACGATCGCCCGACGCCAGTGGCTGCTCTGGCACAAACACCCAATCGCCGCGGGCATCGGCCTTGACCCGCCCGATCACCCGATCGCCGTCCTTGATGATGACCTCGGCGCCGGGCGGCGCGCGGCCGGCGATCACGGCATCGCCTGCCGGGTTGATGCGAACGACGTCGAAGGAGGGGCGCGCCGCTGCCGGCGGAATTGCTGCCGGTGCCGCGGGACCGGTCGATGCGGTCGCCAGGGCCGGGACGGGCTTTGCCGGTTCCGCGCTCGGCGCCGGGGCGGGGGCGAGCGGCTCGAGGCGCTCGTCGAACTGGGCGATGAGGTAGGCGATCACGACCGCCGCCGCGATCACGGCCGCGATCACGACGAGACGCGACCCGGACGATCCGGTCGCGGACGATCCTGCCCTCGGCGGTTGGCTGGTCACGAGGCCCCGCTCCTTGGCTTCAAGTCGCACCCATAATGGGCCGGGCCGATCAGGGCGACAACCGCTCTTTCGCTCAGGCGCGCGGCGCGTCCGAACTTACTTCTTGGGCGCCGCTTTGACCGCGTTCTTCACCGCCGGCACGGTCTTGAGGTAAGCGGCGATCGCTTTCAAATCGTCATCGGTCAAGTGCTGGAGCCCGTCGTTGACCGCCTCGCCCATCGAGCCGCCGACCGCGTCATAGTCGGGCTTGAGCCCGGTCTTCAGAACCTGGACGATGTCGCCCTCGCTCCACTGGCCGATCCCGGTTTCGGCATCGGGCGTGATGTTGGGGACGCGCTCGCCGCCGGGACCGTCGGTCGTGCCCGCGAGCGCGCGCGTAAGGTCGAGCGCGCCGAAGGCGTTGCGCGGCGTGTGGCACTCGCCGCAATGCGCGAGCGCGGTGACGAGATAAGCGCCGCGGTTGATGGCGGTCGGCTGCGCCGGATCCGCCTTGAACTCGGCGGGCGTGAAATAGAGGAACTTCCAGCCGGACTGTAGCACCCGCCAGCCGACCACGGGGGGCAGCGAATGCGGTCGGTTCGCTTGCTTCGCCGCCGGCCGCGAAAAGAGGTAGGCCTTGATCGCGACCGCGTCGGCCCGCGTCATCCGCGTATAGGTCGGATAGGGGAACACCGGAAAATAGTGCGTGCCGTCCGGGCGCTCGCCGTCATGGAGCGCGCGGTAGAACTGTTCGTCGCTCCAACGCCCGATCCCGGTTTCGTTGTCGGGCGTGATATTGGGGCTATAAAAAGTACCGAACGGCGTCTTGAACGGGCGCCCGCCCGCCAAAGGGGTGCCGTCCTTGGCCGTGTGGCAAGTGATGCAGCCGCCCGCTTTCAGGAGATACTCGCCGCGCTTGACCGGATCGTCCTGGGCGGCGGCGGCGGACGCTGGCGCGATGATCGCGAGGGCCAGCGCGGCAACCAGCGGCAGCGATAACGAAACGCGCGTCACGCGGACGATCTCCTCGAAAACGAAACGGGCGGCCTGCATTGAGCAGACCGCCCGCCCGCCGAGTCAAGTCGCGCTTACTGGGCGCGGTAGGGCGTATGGCAGCCGCCGCACGAACGGCCGACTTCGCCGGCCGCGGCGCCGATCTGGTCGCCGCTTGCCGCCGCGAGTTTCGCGGTCGCGTCCGCCAACGCCTTTGCGGCCGCCATCAGCTTGTCTTTCTCGGCCCACGCCTCGGGCTTGGTCTTGCCGCCCTCGGACCCCGGCTCGAACACCAACGGGATCGCCTGGGCGGTCGCGTTGAGCGCAGCGACGTGATGGGCGATGTTGCCCTTCGCGTTCACTTCGCCCTTGAGATTCGAAAAGATGCCGCCCAAATGCGCACTCAGGCTCTGCATCATCTTCTGCCGATACTCGACCGGCTTCGGCACCATAGCCTGCTGCGCCACGGCGTAGCCGGCCGCGGTGAGCGCGATCGCGCCGACCACCGCCGCCGAAATCACGAACTTGTTGATTTTCATTCTTGCCTCTCCAAGGTTGAGCCTCCCTCCGGACACGGTCGAGGCCACAAACGCGGGTAACACGTAGACGACGAACCTCATTCCCGCCCAGTCACGGTTTTGTGATTCAGATCACGAATCCGTGGGATGGCCGCACCGCGGCGGTAGACCCGGACCGCGCAACCGGCCTAGGAATGCTGACCGAGACCCTCATGGCTCCGATCAACGCACTCGCCGTTTACTGCGGCTCCAATGCCGGCAACGATCCCGCTTACCGGTCGCTCGCCCACGATTTGGGCCACGCCCTGGCCGCACGCCGCATCACGCTCGTCTATGGCGGCGGCCGGGTCGGCCTCATGGGCGTCGTCGCCGACGCGGCGCTGGCAGGCGGCGGCACCGCGATCGGCATCATCCCCGAGCACCTGGCACGGCGCGAGGTGCGCCACCAGCACCTGACCGAGACGGTCGTGGTGCCTTCGATGCACGTCCGCAAGCAACGCATGTTCGACTTGGCCGACGCGTGCCTCGTGCTCCCCGGCGGTCTCGGCACGCTCGACGAAACCATCGAAGTCGTGACCTGGCGCCAGCTCGGCCTTCACGACAAGCCGATCGTGATCGTCGATCCGACCGGCTTCTGGCGGCCGCTCGAAGCCCTGGTCCAGCACATGATCGGGGAGGGCTTCGCGTCGCACGCAGCCTTGAGGCTATTCCATGTCGCGCGGAGCCTGGAAGAGACTTTCGCCTTTCTCGCCGCCGCGCCGGCGCCGCGCCTCGCCGCCGCGGCCGAGCGGACGTGAACCGCTCTCACGACCTTGCACAGGAGTCGGTAGGAGGTGCCGGGTCGGGCGGCGCCCAACGCAAGGAGACGGCGGCCCATGCCGATTTTCGATACCCTTCACTATGCGTAACGCCTCCAAGATGCTGGCGTTCCGCGCGAACACGCCGAAACCCACGCCGCGGTGTTGGCCGACATGATCACGGACGAGTTCGCGACCAAGAAGGACCTCGACCAGGGGCTCCTGGCGATGCGCGCCGAGATGAACCAGAAGTTTGCGACCGTCGACCTACAGTTCGCCGCCCTCCGCACGGACATGGACCAGAAGTTCGCGACGGTTGATCTCAGATTCGCCGCGACCCGCGCCGACATCCAGGCGCTCGACGCCAAGATCGACCGGATCCAGGACCGCCTCACGTTCCGGCTGGGCGGGCTGATCGTGGGACGTCACGGTCTCGGCGACGCTGCAAAAGGTGTTCTGACACCGCCTCCCCAACCGCTTGCGCGGGTTACCGCCAAAACGCTTGCGCCCTGTGCGGGCGATGCCTAAGGTGCCGCGTTTTTCGGCGGGGTTCGGTGCCTCCCGAGGTGGCCGAACACCGAATGACGTCCGCGCCCTAACCCCAACCCTACGCGCAAGAGGACCAGCATGCCGGCCAAGATCAAGGTCAAAACCCCGGTCGTCGAACTCGACGGCGACGAGATGACGCGGGTGATCTGGAAATTCATCAAGGAAAAGCTGATCCTTCCCTACCTCGACATCGACTTGAAGTACTACGACCTCGGGATCGAGTACCGCGACAAGACCGACGACAAGGTGACGGTCGAATCGGCCGAAGCCATCAAGAAATACGGCGTCGGCGTCAAGTGCGCGACCATCACGCCCGACGAAGCGCGGGTCGAGGAATTCAAGCTCAAGAAGATGTGGAAGTCGCCGAACGGCACCATCCGCAACATCCTCGGCGGCACCGTGTTCCGCGAGCCGATCATCTGCAAGAACATCCCGCGCCTGGTGCCGGGCTGGACCAAGCCGATCGTGATCGGCCGCCACGCGTTCGGCGACCAGTACCGCGCCACCGACTTCGTCATCCCCGGCGCCGGCACGCTCACCATGACCTTCAAGCCCGACGGCGGCGGCAAGGCGACCGAGTACGAGGTGTTCCATTTCCCCGGCGGCGGCATCGCCATGGGCATGTACAACTTGGACGCGTCGATCCGCGACTTCGCGCGTGCGTGCCTGAATTACGGGCTGGCGCGCAAGTGGCCGGTCTACATGTCGACCAAGAACACGATCCTCAAGGCCTATGACGGGCGCTTCAAGGACCTGTTCCAAGAAGTGTTCGACAAGGAATTCGCCGCCAAGTTCAAGGCCGCCAACGTCACCTACGAGCATCGCCTGATCGACGACATGGTCGCCTGCGCCCTCAAGTGGGAAGGCGGCTTCGTGTGGGCGTGCAAGAACTACGATGGCGATGTCCAGTCCGACACCGTCGCGCAGGGCTTCGGCTCGCTCGGCCTCATGAGCTCGATCCTGATGACGCCCGACGGCAAGACCGTCGAGGCCGAAGCCGCCCACGGTACCGTGACGCGGCATTTCCGCGAGCACCAGAAGGGCCGCGAGACCTCGACCAATCCGATCGCCTCGATCTTCGCCTGGTCCGGCGGCCTCAAATATCGCGGTCGTCTCGACAACACGCCCGAGGTCGTCACGTTCGCCGAGACGCTCGAGAAAGTGTGCGTTTCGACGGTCGAAGCCGGCGCCATGACCAAGGACCTGGCGATCCTGGTCGGCCCCGATCAGAAGTGGCTCACCACCACGGCCTTCCTCGACAAGATCGACGCCAACATGCGTCAGGCGATGAAATAACGCGCGAAAGCGGAAGTACGGCCCGCTGGATCGACCGGCGGGCCGTTGGCTGTTGGTGGCGTCCGGGCCACGGCCAAAGTGCTTGGCGGCGAACGGCTTCTTTAGTATACTAAAGAAGTCATGTCCGAGAGCGAGACCGCGCCCGGTTCGAATCCCGCGGCCCATCAGGGCCAGCGCCTGGTTCGCGTCCACGTCGACAAGTCGGCGGGGTTTCTGCTCCGCCACGCCGCGCGCCTGTTCGATACCGCGCTCCAGACCAGCCTGCAACCCAAAGGTACCGCGGCCGGTCAGTACCCGATCCTCCTGTTCCTGTGGGAAAAGGACGGGCAGAGCGAAACCGAACTCGGCGAAAAGGCCAAAATCTCGGCGCCAACCTTGGTTCGCACGCTCGACCGCATGGTAGAAGCCGGCCTCGTCCGGCGCAAGGTCAACCCCGACGACCGCCGCGGCGTCCGCATCCTCCTCACCGCCAAGGCCCGGGCGCTTCAAGCCGAGTTGCTGACGCTCGGGATCGAGGCCGAGGAGCGCGCGCTCGAGGGACTCGACGCCGAAACGCGGAAGTCGCTGGTCGCCTCGCTCCAGCGCGTGATCCAAAACCTCGACCTGCCCCCGCGCCGCTGGCGCCGCGCCGGCCGCTGACCCGACCGCCGCCGAGGCGGTTGCCGCAGGTTAAGGCGATCCGATCGCGCGTTCCTGAAACTGTTCGTTTTAGCGCAACAGTTCAGGAGGACGCGATGAAGCTCCATCGATTCGATGTCGTCGCCGCGCTGGCGCTGGTCGCCATCCCGGCCATCGCCCTTGCCATCGACCCGGCCTTCGCCCAGACCGCGGCGCCGACGACTCCGGCACCCGGCATGGGCGGCATGATGGGCGGCGGGATGGGCATGGGCAGCATGAGCATGGGCGGGATGGGGCATCGCTTCGGCGCCGGCCCGTTCGGTTGGTTCGTGGGCGCGCTGATCTTGCTCGCGTTTATCGCGGTAGCGACTCTCGTCGTTACGGCGATTGCCCGTGCTATGGGCTTCGGCCGCAGCCATCACCATCCCGCCTACGGCCACGAGCATGGCCACGGCGGTTCCCGCCGCAGCGCGCTCGACATCTTGAAAGAGCGCTTCGCCCGCGGCGAGATCGACAAGGCCGACTTCGAGGACCGCCGCCGCGCGCTCGGCGACTGACGAACGCTAGTCGCCGGCCAACGCGCGCTCGATCGCGGCGAGCGCGGCCGGCGCCTGGGCGGCGTCGGGCCCTCCGCCTTGCGCCATGTCGGGGCGGCCGCCGCCGCCCTTGCCGCCCAACGCGGCAATCCCAGCGCGGGCGAGCGCGACCGCATCGACCCGCGCCGTCAGGTCCGGCGTCACGCCGACGATCAGCGCCGCCTTACCCTCGGCGACCGAGACCAGCGCGACGACGCCGCTGCCCAAGGCTTTCTTCGCCTCATCGACGATGCCGCGGAGATCCTTGGCCGGAACGTCCTGCAGCACATCGCCCTGGAACTTGACCCCGGCCACGTCCTTGACCGCCGGCCCGCCGCTGCCGCCCAGCGCCGCCTGCCGGCGCGCCTCGCTCAAGTCGCGCTCGAGCTTCTTGCGCTCTTCGATCAACTGTCCGATCCGCTGCCCGAGTTCGGACGGCTGCGCCTTGAGAAGGGCGGCGGCGTCGCGCAAGGTCTTGATCTCGCCGTTGACGTACGCCAACGCCGCATCGCCCGCGACCGCCTCGATCCGGCGCACCCCGGCCGCGACCGCGCCTTCGCTCAAGATCTTGAAGAAGCCGATGTCGCCGGTGCGCCGCGCGTGAGTGCCGCCGCACAGCTCGACCGAATAAGGCTTGTCGTCTTCGGCCCCCATCGCCAGCACCCGCACTTCCTCGCCGTATTTTTCGCCGAACAACGCCAGCGCCCCCGCGTCGATCGCCTGCTCCGGCGTCATCAGCCGCGTCGTCACCGCCTCATTGACGCGGACCTGACGGTTGACTGCGGCTTCGACCGTCGCGAGTTCGGCCTCGGTCAAGGGCTTGGGGTGGCTGATGTCGAAGCGGAGCCGTTCGGGCGCGACCAGCGAGCCTTTCTGCGTCACGTGTTCGCCCAACGCGCGGCGGAGCGCGGCGTGGAGAAGGTGCGTCGCCGAGTGGTGGGCCCGGACGTTGGCACGGCGCGCGCCGTCGACCCGGAGTTCGAGCGCCTGACCCAGGCGGACCTCGCCTTTGGCGACGCGGCCGATATGGACCCAGACGTCGCCCAGTTTCTTCTCGGTGTCGGCAACCACGAACTCGGTGCCGTCGTCGGCGAACGCGATCCCGGCGTCGCCGACCTGTCCGCCCGACTCGGCGTAGAACGGGGTCTGGTTCAAGACGATCGCGGCCTCGGCGCCGACGCCGGCGCGCTCGACCGGCTGCCCGCCGACGACGATCGCCCGCACTTCGCCTTCGGCGACCTCGGTGTCGTAGCCCAGGAACTCGGTCGCGCCGGCTTTGTCTCTGACCGCGAACCACACCGCTTCGGTCGCGGCCTCGCCCGACCCGGCCCAGGCCTTGCGCGCGTCCTCGCGTTGGCGCGCCATCGCCCGGGTGAAGCCCTCGACATCGACGGCACGGCCCTTGGCGCGGAGCGCGTCTTGGGTGAGATCGAGCGGAAAGCCGTAGGTATCGTAAAGCTTGAACGCGATCTCGCCCGGGAGCGGCGCATCGGCTCCGAGCCGGCCCATTTCTTCGTCCAGGAGTTTGAGCCCGCGGTCCAAGGTCTGCTTGAAGCGGGTCTCCTCGAGCTTCAGCGTTTCCGCGATCAGCGCTTCGGCGCGCACCAGTTCGCTGAACGCCGGCCCCATCAGGTGGACTAGCGCCGGCACCAGCCGCCACATCAACGGCTCGGCGCAGCCCATCATGTGGGCGTGGCGCATGGCGCGGCGCATGATGCGGCGGAGCACGTAGCCGCGGCCTTCGTTCGACGGCAGCACGCCGTCGGCGATCAAGAAACTCGCGGCGCGCAGGTGATCGGCGATGACGCGGTGCGAGACCGCGTGCGGCCCATCGGGCGCGGCGCCCGAGGCCTGCGCCGAGGCCTCGATCAGGCTGCGCAGGAGGTCGGTGTCGTAGTTGTCGTGCTTGCCCTGCAGGATCGACGACAGGCGCTCGAGCCCCATGCCGGTGTCGATCGAGGGCTTGGGCAGCGGCCGGCGGTTGCCGGGCGCGATCTGCTCGAACTGCATGAACACGAGATTCCAGATCTCGATGTAGCGATCGCCATCGGCCTCGGTGCTCCCCGGCGGGCCGCCCGCGACCTGGGGCCCGTGGTCGTAGAAGATCTCCGAGCACGGCCCGCACGGGCCGGTCTCGCCCATCGACCAGAAATTATCGGCCGTCGGAATGCGGACGATACGGCTGTCGGGCAGGCCGGCGATCTTCTTCCACAAATCGAAGGCGTCGTCGTCCTCGGCAAAGACCGTGGCCCACAGTTTGTCCTTGGGCAGGCCGTATTCCTTGGTGACCAGGTTCCAGGCGAGCTCGATCGCGAGCGGCTTGAAGTAATCGCCGAACGAGAAGTTGCCGAGCATCTCGAAGAAGGTGTGGTGGCGCGCGGTATAACCGACGTTGTCCAGGTCGTTGTGCTTGCCGCCGGCGCGAACGCACTTCTGGCTGGTGGCGGCGCGCAGGTAAGGCCGCTTCTCGCCGCCGGTGAAGACGTTCTTGAACTGGACCATGCCGGCGTTGGTGAAGAGCAGGGTCGGGTCGTTCCGCGGCACCAGCGGGCTCGACGCCACCACCGTATGGCCGTGACGGGCGAAAAATTCGAGGAAGGTCGCGCGGATGTCGCTGGCGCTCGCCATGGCCGTCACGCCTCTAAACGTTGAAATACATACAAAATCGGGGAATTCGGACCCCGCGTTTTAGCGGGTGCTCACGGGGCTGTCCAGGATGGTGGGCATCCGCCGGAATGGCGGCGGATCGGCGCGCCGCTTCGATCAGAGCGACTTCGCCGCGCCGCAAGGATCGGGCGGCGCGAGCGGGCGCGACCGCGCCCAATGGCCCGAATGCGCGCCCCTGCTTCGATGCCGATGAGTGGCCAGGACTGGCAATGGCTCGGCACGCAGGCGCGGCGCGCTTATCGGCCGTGAAAAGCAAAAGGGCGCGACGGTGGCGCGCCCCTTTACGCTGCGGCCCCTCGGGCCTCTTGGCCTTCGAGGGTAGTGGTCCGACGCCGACGGCTGCCGCCCTATACCCGGGCGCATCCGGCGCGGTCGGAGCGTTAGGCCTCGACCGCTTCGGGCCCCTCGCTCTCGCCCGCCATTGCGGTCTGGCGGATGAGGCCGGCATTCTCGCGGATCGCCTTCTCGATGCGATCGGCGACGTCCTGGTGTTCGGCCAAGAACACCTTGGCGTTCTCGCGGCCTTGGCCGATGCGCTGGCCGTCGTAGGAAAACCACGATCCCGATTTCTCGACGATCCCGGACTTGATGCCCAAGTCGATCAACTCGCCGGTTTTGGAGACGCCTTCGCCATACATGATGTCGAATTCGACGATCTTGAACGGCGGCGCCATCTTGTTCTTGACCACCTTGACCCGGGTCTGGTTGCCGACCACGTCGTCCTTGTCCTTGATCGCGCCGATGCGGCGGATGTCGAGCCGAACCGAGGCGTAGAATTTGAGCGCGTTGCCGCCGGTGGTGGTCTCGGGGTTGCCGAACATGACGCCTATCTTCATGCGGAGCTGGTTGATGAAAATCACCATGCAGCGCGACTTCGAGATCGACGAGGTGAGCTTGCGCAGCGCCTGGCTCATCAACCGCGCCTGCAGCCCGGGCAACTGATCGCCCATCTCACCCTCGAGCTCGGCCTTGGGTACCAGCGCGGCGACCGAATCGACCACCAGGACGTCGATCGCGCCCGAGCGCACCAGCGTGTCGGCGATCTCGAGCCCCTGTTCGCCGGTGTCGGGCTGCGAGATCAGGAGCTCATCGACATCGACCTTGAGCTTGCGCGCATAGACCGGGTCGAGCGCGTGTTCGGCGTCGATGAAGGCGCAGGTGCCGCCGGCCTTTTGCGCTTGGGCGATGACGTGAAGCGCGAGCGTGGTTTTGCCCGAGCTTTCGGGGCCGTAGATTTCGATCACGCGCCCGCGCGGCAAGCCGCCGATCCCGAGCGCGATGTCGAGCCCGATCGAGCCGGTCGAGATCGCCTCGACCTCGACCGCCGAGGACTGTTGGCCCAGGCGCATGACCGAGCCCTTGCCGTAGGCGCGCTCGATCTGGCCGAGCGCGGCGTCGAGCGCCTTGTCTTTGTCACCGTTGGTCAAATCGTGGAGCCTCACTACCTCGGGCATGACGCAGGGTCCTTTCTTCTATGGCACGCAGGCGGGGGTTGCAATCTAACCGCATTGTACTCATTTTGTTCTCATTGGCAAGCATATTTTTAAGGCATTGAAAAATAAAATTTATTTTTCTCTGTTCCGTTTCTGTTCTGCTTGCGGATCGACGCGTTAC
>Ga0194121_10004188_pt1 | contig 21113 bp, 19 predicted proteins | sample TA2MahCa50mmetaG_FD_148609 | JGI IMG/M metagenome (GOLD analysis project Ga0194121, IMG submission 148609) | Freshwater microbial communities from Lake Tanganyika, Tanzania - TA2015020 Mahale Deep Cast 50m | ecosystem: Environmental > Aquatic > Freshwater > Lake | place: Tanzania: Lake...
CACGCCCTAGTGTCCTGGTTCAGAAGTTCGCTGGACTAAGACGAGCCTAGGAACTTGAGGCGCCTCAGCGCCTGGGCAAGTCTAGCGGCCACTGAAATCCGACTCGTCGTCCTGAGCGGAGCGAAGGACCTCATGATGTTTCAACGACCGCGCCTACAACAACTGCAATGAGATCCTTCGCTCCGCTCAGGATGACGAGCCGGATCATGCTCATTGGACCGCGGGCCTGGAGGCTCGCGGTCCGAAGACGAAGAATCGTCGGGTCGATTGTCCGTGACAGAACACGAGTGTTCCGGCTCTGAAGTTCGTTGGATCGGAGGGCCGCGTCGCTCAGGACGACGAGTCGAATTTCAGTGGCCGCTGGACTTGCCGTGGTGCTGAGACGCTCGATTTCCCAGGTACGTCTTGGTCCAGCGAACTTCTGAAGCAGGACACTAGCCGCGCAGATGCGCCGGATGCGAGAGCTTGGCGCGCACCGATGCGCGCGTGCCGATCAGCAGCGAGCCCACGAAGAAGACGCTCGCGAACAGGACGATCACCGGCCCCGACGGCAGCCCGACGTGAAACGACACCAGCAGGCCGACCACGGCCGATGCGAACGCCATGGGGGCGGCGATCAAGGTCATCGACCAGACCTCGCGCGCCCAGAACGAGGAAGCGACCGCCGGCAGCAGGATGAGGCCGAGCGCCATCAGGGTGCCCAGCGCCTGGAACCCCGCCACCATGTTCAGCACTGCCAGCGCCAGGAAAAGGTAGTGGTAGACCGAGCCGCGGATGCCCATGGCGGCAAGGAAGCCTGGATTGAAGCACTCCACGACCAGCGGCCGGTAGATCGCTGCCAGCCCGACCAGGGTGAGCGTCGTGGTCGAAACCACCAGCAACAGCGCCGTGTCGTCGACCGCCAGAATGGCTCCGAACAAGATGTTCATGAGGTCGACCGCCGAGCCGCGCAGGGACACGATCAGCACGCCGATCGCCATGGCCGTAAGATAGGCCGCGGCAAAGCTCGCATCCTCGCGCATGCTGGAAAAGCGGGCGATGACGCCCGAGGCGAGCGCCGTGGCGATGCCGGCCAGGAAGCCGCCCAGGCTCATCGCCGGCAGCGACAGCCCACCCAACAGGAAGCCCAAAGCCGCTCCGGGCAGAAGCGCGTGAGCAAGCGCATCGCCCATCAGGCTCATGCGGCGCAGGATCAAGAACACGCCGATCGCCGAGCCGCCGACCGAGAGCGCGAGGCTTGCCACGAGAGCGCGCCGCATGAAGCCGAATTCGGCGAAGGGCGCGATCAGATAGTCGTAGATCACGACGGGCGGCGGGTGGCGCTCACGCGCTCAGCCGCATCGGCACGTCGCAAGCATCGGCGTGCTCGTCCCACGCCTCGGCCATGGCGCGGGCGCGCAGCAGATTCTCGGCCGACAGGACCTTGGCGGTCGGTCCGGCATCGACCAGTTCGCGCGCCAGCAACAACGTGTTGGGAAAATCGCGGCGCACCTGGTCGAGATCGTGCAGCACGGCGATCACGGTGCGTTGCTCGGCGCGCCACCGGCGGATCACCGACATCAGGTCGGCGACGGTCTTGGAATCGATGGCGGCGAACGGCTCGTCGAGCAGGACGAGGTCGGCGTCCTGCAGCAGCAGACGAGCGAACAGGACGCGCTGGAACTGGCCGACCGACAAGGTGTCGATGGGTCGCCGCTCGAAACCGACCAGCCCGACCGCTTCGATGGCATGCTGGGCGTCGTGGATATCGGCCGACTTCGCGCCGCCGAAGCCGCCGAAGCGCGACCAGCGGCCGAGCAGAACGGTGTCGAGCACCGAAATCGGGAAGGACCGGTCGATCTCGGCCTGCTGCGGCAGATAGGCGATGCGCTTAGCCGTCGATTCGATGCGGCCCTCGATGTGCGGCGCCAGACCGAGCAGCGCCTTCAAAAGCGTGCTCTTGCCCGCGCCGTTGGGCCCGACGATGGCCGTCATCTCGGCCGCCGGAATTTCCGCCGACACGTAGTGCACGGCAGGGTGGCGATCGTAGCTCACCGTCAGATCGACCAGGCGAAGGGCGGCGCTCACAATGCCCACCAGGCGGCCAGCCACAGCGCCGCCGACACGCCGAGTGCTGCCGCAATGCGAGCGGGCGCGCTCATCGCGAGCAGGGTCGTGCCGGGCGAGACGGGTCCGTGCATGGATGCGAATTGTTATAATATTGCGCAAGTCGAGTCCAGCCGGCTGGCTGGCTGGCAATCACCACTCTAACCGTTTGTTGATTGGCAGAACGGCCGTAGCGCGCGCATATCGTTCGGTCATGGAGAGCGTCGTGGGTTCGAGGCGTCGGGTGTTGCTGGGCGCAGCAGCCGCAGCAAGCATGGTGCTAGCAGGCGGCCGTGCCGCTACGGCCCGCCCGGCCGCCGGCGGCGAAGGCCCGTGGGCGGTCGAACTCTTCACCTCCCAAGGCTGCAGCTCCTGCCCACCGGCCGATGCCTATCTCGGCAGTCTGGCGCGACGCCCGGATATCGTGGCGCTGTCGTTCCATGTCGACTACTGGGACTACATCGGCTGGAAGGATCCCTTCGCCACGCGCGCCACCACGGATCGCCAGCGGGCCTATGCACGGGTGCTCAAGCAGCGCTACGTCTACACGCCGGAGATGGTGGTCGACGGCATCGGCCACGATACCGGCCGCGAGCGCACCGCGATCGAGCGGCTGCTCGTGGAAGCGCAACGCCGCTCGCCGCGGCGCGCCACACCGGAACTGTCGCGCACGGCCGGTGGCGCGCTCGCCGTGCAACTTGCACCCTTCGAGCTCGCCAACGGACCGGCCGATGTCACTCTGGCGATCTACGATCGCCGCCAGTCGACGCCGGTCGCCAGCGGCGAGAACCAAGGCCGCACGATCGACAATTTCAACGTCGTTCGCCGCCTCGAGCGGTTGGGCCGGTGGAACGGCGCGGCCGCGAGTTGGACGATCGACGATGTCCGCTTGCAGCCCGGCATCGGCGCGGCCGTGATCGTGCAGCGCGCCGACCATGGGCCGGTGATCGGCTGCAACAAGCTGGAGCCGATGGTCTCCGGCTAGAGCGGCTTGCGCTTAATTGGAACCGCTTGCGGTTCCAATTAAGCGGAAACGCGCCGGTATCGACAGCAGTTCCACAGGGCATGGCGCGCCTCTGGTCAAAGCGGCCGGCCTTGCTTCGGCCACGGCGTCGCGCGATGGTGCGGCGATGTCGCTCTTCAGCGCCACCGGCCGACTGACCGCTGTCGTCGGGCCGACCAACACCGGCAAGACATACCTCGCCATCGAACGCATGCTCGGCCACGAGTCGGGCATGATCGGCTTCCCGCTGCGCCTGCTGGCGCGCGAGAACTACGATCGCATCGTCAAGGTCAAGGGCACCGCGCAGGTCGCCCTGATCACCGGCGAAGAGAAGATCGCGCCGCCGGGTGCGCGCTATTTCGTCTGCACCGTCGAATCCATGCCGCTCGATCGCACCGTATCGTTCCTCGCCGTCGACGAGGTGCAGATGGCGGCCGATCCGGAGCGCGGGCATTTCTTCACCGATCGGCTGCTCAACGCCCGCGGCACGCACGAGACCATGCTGCTGGGCGCCGACACCATTCGCCCGGTGCTGAACCGGCTTCTGCCCGACATCGACGTTGTCGCCAGGCCACGCTTCTCCAAGCTCGCCTATGTCGGTCCCAAGAAGGCGACCCGCCTGCCCCGCCGCTCGGCGGTGGTCGGCTTCTCGGCGAGTGAAGTCTACGCCATCGCCGAGCTGATCCGTCGCCAGCGCGGCGGCACGGCGATCGTGATGGGTGCGCTAAGCCCGCGCACGCGCAATGCCCAGGTCGACATGTTCCAGTCGGGCGAGGTCGACTATCTGGTGGCGACCGATGCCATCGGCATGGGCCTCAACATGGACGTGAACCACGTCTGGTTCGCGTCGCTGCGCAAGTATGACGGCCGCACGCTTCGGCCGCTGCACAATGTCGAGCTGGCGCAAATCGCCGGGCGGGCCGGCCGCCACATGAACGATGGGACGTTCGGCACTACCGCCGAGGTCGGCGGCCTGGAACCCGAGGTCGTCGAGGCGATCGAGAACCACCGCTTCGACCCGCTGCGCGACGTGCAGTGGCGCAACGGCGATCTCGACTTCCGCTCGGTGCCGGCCCTGATCGCATCGCTCAACCGGCCGCCGCCTCATGCCGCCCTGCAACGGGTCCGCGAGCAGGACGACCAGCTTGCCCTGCAGACGCTGTCGACTCATTCGGAGTTCTTGCCCCGCCTGCACGCGCCGCAGCGCATCAAGCTGTTGTGGGAGGTCTGCCAGGTCCCCGACTTCCGCAAGACCATGACCGAGGAGCACACGCGGTTGCTTGGTCAGCTCTTCGAGCACCTGACTCAGGGCGGCGAGCGCCTGCCCGAGGATTGGATCGACGGCCACATCAAGCGGCTGGAGCGCTACGACGGCGACATCGACACTTTGATGGCGCGCATTGCCCATGTCCGCACCTGGACTTATATCTCGCACCGTCCCGACTGGATCCAGCGCGCCGCCCATTGGCAGGAGCGGGCGCGCGCCATCGAGGACAAGCTGTCCGACGTACTGCACCAGCGTCTCACACAAAGGTTTGTCGATAGACGGGCGGCCCTGCTTGTACGAAGATTGCGCGATGAGGGTGAAATGACGTCGTCGGTCGCCGCGGCGGGCGAGGTGTCGGTCGAGGGGGAGCATCTCGGCCGCATCGAGGGATTCCGCTTCGTTCCCGACACGGCCGAAGGCCACGCCGATCAGAAAGCCGTGCTGAGCGCCGCGCTGCGCGCGCTGCGCCAGGACCTGCCGGCGCGTCTGCAGGCCTTCGCGAATTCGCCGGACGGCGAACTCGTGTTCGATGGCCAATTGCGCGTCTGCTGGGGCGGCGGCCCGGTGGCCCGGCTGCTGCCGAGTGGCGACGTGCTGGCGCCCAAGATCGAGGCGCTGCCGTCCGACCTGCTCGACGGGCCGGCGCGCGAGGACGTGCGCAAGCGCGCCGCCACCTGGGTCGAAACGCGCATTCGCCTTAGCCTCAGCGAGCTGATGGATGCCAGAGCCACCGCCGAATTGCCGGCCGGCGCGCGCGGTATCGTCTTCCAGCTTTGCGAGAGCCTGGGCGTGCTGCCGCGGCGGCCGATCGAGCAGCAGCTCACTCAGCTCGGCGAGGAAGACCGCAAGGCGCTGGCCAAGCTCGGGGTGCGGGTCGGCGTCTACTCGCTCTACTTCCCGAGCATGTTGAAGCCGGTGCCGATCCGCTTGCGCGCCGGCCTATGGATGGTGGCGCGCAACCGCGACACCATCCCGCCGCTGCCGATCGAAGGCCGCACGTCGATGGACCTGCCGCCCGGCGCCGAACGCGACTTCTATGCCGCCATCGGTTATCTGCCATTGGGCGGTCATGCCATCCGGGCCGACATGGTCGAGCGCCTGGCGGCGATGGCGCGTCACGCCGTGCGCGACAGCCGCGAGGCAGCGCGGCGGGCGCAACAGCAGCAGCAGCGGCAGAACCGAGCCGAGGCCAAGACGGCGGTGACGACGGCAACGCCGACCGACGAGATCAGTGAATGGGCGATCGTTGCCGCCGCGTTCGGCGAGGCCGAGGCCGCCGTCGAGCCGGTTGCTGCAGCATCGCCCGAGACGACCGTAGACCAATCGGTGACGGCGGAGATCGCTCCGCCGGAAGCGACGGAGAGCCCGACCACCGAGGGCGAGCCGACGGCACCGGCGCCATCGGCCGATGAGGCGCAGCCGATCGAAGCCAGCGCCGACGCAATCGGCACGGAGCCGTCCGCTCCGGCCGCCCCGACCGTCGAAGAGACTGCAGCCGCCGGGCCGCGGCCGTTGCCGCCAGGCTGGTTCCGGGCGGCGCCGCAGATGATGTCGTTGGTCGGCTGCTCGGAGCCGGAAATGGCCGACGTGCTGCGCGGCCTTGGCTATCGCGTCCACCCGCCGTCGGAAGAGCATGGGCCCTTGTTCGCCTTTTCGGTCAAGCCGCGTTTCGTGCGCGAGCGCGAAGAGCAGCGCGAGCGGCAACGCCAGCAGCAGCGCCAGCAACGCGACCAGCGCCGCCGCGAGCGGCCGGAGCGACCGAACGAGCGGCAGTTCTTCGCCGACAGTCCGCGATCCGAACCCGGCAAGGGGCGACACGACGAGCGGCCGCCGCGCAACGAGCAGCGCGAGGAGCGGCGAAACGACCGGCCGCCCAGGCCGCCCCGTCGCGACGCTGGCGGACCGGCGCTTCGGCTCTACGCGACGACCGAGAAGAAGGGCGACGCGGCCGCCGATTCGCCCTTCGCCAAGCTGCTCGAGTTGAAACTCGGCGGGAAGAAATAGCCGCTGTGATTGCCTGAGGCGCGATGCGGCTCGACAAGTGGCTGTGGCATGCGCGCTTCTTCAAGTCGCGCAGCCTGGCCACGCGCTACGTCGAAAAATCTCGCTGCCGTATCGATGGCCGCGTCGTCGACAAGCCTCATGCCACCGTCGCCCCGGGCATGGTGCTGACTTTCGCGCTGGGGCCGCGTGTCCGTGTCGTGAGAATCCTCGCTCTGGGCGAGCGCCGGGGGCCGGCCATCGAGGCGCGCGCGTTGTATGACGAAATCGAAACCAGCTGATTCGCCGCCTTGCGCCCTCCTGCTCGGCACGTTAAGCACGCCGCCGCTCAGGAGTCCTTGATGACCTACGTCGTGACCGAGGCTTGCATCAAGTGCAAGTACATGGACTGTGTCGAAGTCTGCCCCGTGGACTGCTTCTACGAGGGTGAGAACATGCTGGTCATCAATCCCGACGAGTGCATCGACTGCGGTGTCTGCGAGCCGGAGTGCCCACCCAACGCGATATTGCCCGACACGGAAAAGGGGCTTGAGAAATGGTTGGAACTCAATCGCGGCATGGCGAGCCAATGGCCCAACATCACCCGCAAGGGCGAAGCCCCGGCAGACGCCGACGAGTACAAGGACGAAAAAGACAAGTTTCAAAAGTATTTTAGCGACAAGCCCGCGGCGCGTTAGGAACGGTCGATTTTCGGCCCAATCGCGCATCTTTTGCTATCGCCATGCAACTAACGCATGGCCCGACCGTTGCTGAAATGCAACATAGGTCGCGACTCTAGGCCAAATTTCTGGTATAAGGGTCGAGTCGGAAGCGGGCCGGATTGGGTCCGTCGCCGGCTCGGTGTCCGAGTGGGTATCCGAAAACAACTTACGGATACTAGGCATCGAGCCGAACGCGCAGGGGGCGCGTGGCGACGGGTCACGGTATCGCTTTACGCGGGGCTGAATGTGAAGGGACTAGATATGGCCAAGCCGAAGAAAGTCGCGGCCAAGGCGAAGGAATTCGCCTTCGAGAAGGGCGATTTCGTGGTTTATCCGACGCACGGTGTCGGTCGGGTGATCGACATCGAGGCCAAGGAGATCGCGGGCCACAAGCTCGACCTGTTTGTGATCTCCTTCGAGCAGGAACGCATGATGCTGCGGGTGCCGGTGGCCAAGGCCAAGATATCCGGCCTGCGCAAGCTCAGCTCGCGCAAGATCATGGAGAACGCGCTGGTGACGCTTAAGGGCCGCAGCCGGGTCAGCCGCGCCATGTGGAACCGCCGCGCGCAGGAGTACGAAGCCAAGATCAACTCCGGCGACCCGGTGTCGATCGCCGAAGTCGTGCGCGACCTGCACCGCAACGCCGGCCAGCCCGACCAGTCCTACAGCGAGCGCCAGATCTACGAGGCCGCGCTGGATCGTCTGGCGCGCGAGTTGGCGGCCGTCGAGCGTATCGACAAGGACGTCGCGACGCAGAAGCTCAACAGCGTGCTGCAGAAGGTCGCCTGACGGCGATCGGGCATGGACCTGACGGAAAGGCGGCCGACCTAAGCGTCGTGCCGCCTTTTTCTTGACTCGCCATGACAGGCACGACCATCGCCCGCATCGGCAAGCGCGGCCACCTTTGGGCTCTTGGCGCCCAATGGGGCGACGACAAGGCGCTCGACCATCTGGCGGCGGTGCTGCTGCAGCGTTGGCAGCGTTTCGACACGCTGGTCGTGCTCGGCAACATGCTGGGCGCCGCCGGCCACCCGGTCCGCACCCTCGACCTGCTGCTGCGCCTGCGCCGCCGCCTGATGGCCGCCGATTTCGGCTGCACCACCGTCTTCCTGCGCGGTGCTCAAGAAGAGATGTGGCACAAGGCGTTGAGCCTGCAGTTCGCCATGGCGCCCTTGTCGGTGCTCGATTGGATGCTGGAGCGCGGGCTCGCGGCGATCATCGAAGCATACGGCGGCAGCGTCGATGACGGCCGCATTGCCTGCCGCGCCGGCCCCTCGGCGATTGCGCGCTGGACCAGCGGCCTGCGCGAGCTGCAGGCGGCGCATGCCGGCCATGGCGAACTGTTGAACACCCTGCACCGCGCCGCGCTCGCCGGCGACGGCCGCGTGCTGCTGGTCGCCGCCGGCGTCGACGCTGCACGGCCACTCGGCCAACAGTCCGACGCCTTCTGGTGGAACGGCCAAAGCGACGCGGCGCTCGAAGCGGCAGTAGCCCGCGACGGTGAAGCCGGGTGGAGCGGGCTGGTTCGATTGGTGCGCGGCGCCGGTTCGTCGGCGGGCGAAGCCGACGACGCCCGGCGCGTGCTGACGGTGACGCGCGAGCGGCCGGCCCTGGTCGTGCTCGACGTTGACGGGACGTTGATCGAGCGCATCGAAGCGTAGGGCGGCCGCCCTTTAGGGCACGACGGTCTTGACCTGCGGCAAGGCCGTCAAGGCGGCGGGCGTATCGACACCGTTCAGAACCAACAGACGTTCCATCCTGAAGTCGCGATACGGCAGGCGCAGGGCGAGCTCGGCGGCGGTGACGCCGGCCGGTGGCATGATGCGCAGCCGATAGGGCCTCAGCGCCGCCGCCTCGGCGTCCGACAGGGATCGGAAGGTGCGGGCGGCGGCGATCAGCGCCTCGATGCGCCGGTCGCGGTCGGGCCCTTCGCTCAGCAGATTGAAAAAACAGACCCCGCTACCGTGGCGGATCAGTATGTAGCGCACCTGCCCGAGACCGGTATCGGCGCCGCGCGGTCGCGCGCCGATCGCAGCCTCGGTCCCGCCGATCTGGGTCGCTTGAATGTCGACCGGCGTCGGTTTGAGGCGGTTGCGCATCCACTCGACGAGCGTGCCGGTCGACGGCCCCTCGGTACAGGAGAAGAACAGCAGCGAGCGGTCGCGGCCGACGCCCAACACGCCGTCGGTATCGTTGAACAATCGGAAATCGGCCGGCGCCTCGAAGGCGAGCTTCATCACCGGATGCAGAAAACGGTTGCCGCGCACAAACCCTTCTTGCGGCGAGTCGTCGACCATGATGCCGTTGACTGCCGCGAGGTAGGTGGCGCGATTCGATTCGCCCGGCATCGCCGCCTGCGGCAGGTCGCGCAGGGCCTCCCGCCGCTCGGCCGGTGCGGGATGCGTCGAGGTGCTGCCGCGCCGATCGGCTGCCTCCGGCGCCTCGCCCATGAGCTGCAACTCGAGTTGACCCTGGCGGCGCAGCTTGTCGATCAGGCTCGCCATGGCGCTGCCGCGATAGCCGGCACGGACGAGCAGCGACACGCCGATGCGATCGGCCTCCAGCTCCTGGTCGCGCGAGTAGCGGCGCAGCGCCAACAGGCCGTCGCGCGCCACCGACCGGCCGACCGAGACCGAGCCGGTCGAGACCGCGGCCTCGAGTGCCGCATCGAGCACACCCTGCCGGGCGCGGGCACGGTGCGCGGCGTGACGTTCGACGACATGGCCGACCTCGTGACCGAGGGCTGCGGCGAGCTCGGCTTCGTCGTCGAGCAGCGCCAGCAGGCCGCGCGTCACCATCACATAGCCGCCCGCCGCGTGGGCGTTGGGGTACGGCTGATCGAGCACGACGAAGCGGAAGTTGCCGGACACTCCCGACTGCGCCACCAGTTTCTGGCCGACCCGGTCGACATAGGCTTGCAGCGCGGCATCGCCGTAGACAGGGCCGACATCGCGCTCCAATTCGCGGGGCAGGCTGGGAACGCCGGCCTGTACGCTTCCTTGGGCGATATCGGGCGTCCGCGGCTGATCGCCGGGCGGCGCACAGGCAGCGAGGCCGACGAACAGGGCGACAAGCGCCGATAGCAGCCGCAGAACCACCGATCCTCCCGAATGCTGGCCGACCATAGACGCCGGGCCTCGCTGGCCGCAATCGCAGTGGTGCTGGAACGCAGAGCATCTCTGTGGCAGTGAATCGCCATCGAGAGTTCCATGCCGCGTTCAGAAACCCCGCTGCGGTCCGACCTGTTCCCGGAAATATCGCCCTATGCCAGCGGCATGCTGGCAGTCGACGGGCGGCACACGATCTATTGGGAGCAGAGCGGCAATCCCGAGGGCGTGCCGGTGCTGTTCCTGCACGGCGGTCCCGGCGCGGGCTCCGCGCCCGTTCATCGCCGGTTTTTCGATCCGCAGTTCTATCGCATCGTCGTCTTCGACCAGCGTGGCTGCGGCCGCTCGGTGCCGTTGGGTGAGCTTTCCGACAACACGACCGGCCATCTGGTCGCCGACATGGAGTTGCTGCGCGGCCACCTCGGCATCAAGCAGTGGCTGTTGTTCGGCGGCTCGTGGGGCAGCACGCTGGCGCTGGCTTACGGACTCGAACAGCCCGAGCGCGTCACCGGCTTCATCCTGCGCGGCATCTTCCTCGGCGCGCGCTCCGAGATCGACTGGTTCCTGCACGGCATGCGCGCGATCTTCCCCGAAGCCTGGCGCGACTTCGCCGAGCATCTGCCGTCGGCCGAGCGCGGCGATCTCTTGGGCAACTACTATCGCCGCCTGACCGATCGCAACCCCGACCGTCATCGTCCAGCGGCGCGGGCGTGGAGCCGCTACGAGGCGGCCTGCTCGACGCTCTATCCGACGGCGCGCGCACCCTTCGAATCCGACCATGGCGGCTTTGCCTTGGCGCTGTCGCGCATCGAGGCGCACTATTTCGCGCACGGCACCTTCCTGCCCGAAGGCTGGCCATGGTCGGAACTCGACCGCGTACGCCATCTGCCCTGCACCATCGTGCAAGGACGCTATGACATCGTCTGCCCGCCGATGACGGCCGACGCGCTGACACGGGCCTGGCCCGAGGCGCGCTATGTCGTGGTGCCGGACGCCGGCCATAGCGCGCTCGAGCCCGGTATCCGCGCCGCCCTGGTCAACGCCACGGAAAGCTTCCGGCTGTCGAGCAGCGACGTCGATCTCTTCGCACCGCGCTTTCCCTGGGAGACGTGATGTCCTTCGAGCTTCCGCCGGAGCAGACCGGCGCAGCGGCCTGGTACGGCCCCGACATGGCCAATCGCAGCGATTGGCTGATGCCTTTGAGCACCGCCGAGATCGCCGAGGTCGAGCAGGCGACCACGGCGCTGGCGCGACGCCAGGCCGACATCGCCGCCACGACCGCTGCCGACTTTCCGCTGCCCACGCTCGGCCCCAAGCTCAAGGCGCGGGTACGCGACGAGGTGCTGGCTGGCCGGGGCTTCCTGCTGCTGCGCGGCCTGCCGGTCGAGCGCTGGTCGATGCGCGAATCGGCGACGGCGTTCTTCGGCCTGGGGGCCCACCTCGGCAGCGCGCGCTCGCAGAACGGCAAAGGCCATGTGCTGGGCCATGTGCAGGATCTCGGCCTCGACGTGCACGATCCCAACGTGCGCATCTATCAGACCAACGAGCGGCAGACCTATCACACCGACTCCTGCGACATCGTCGGCTTGCTCTGCCTCAAGACGGCGAAATCCGGCGGCTTGTCGGCGCTGGTGAGCTCGACCACGATCTTCAACGAGATGCGCCGCCGCCGGCCGGATCTCTTGAAGGTTCTGTTCCAGCCGATCGCTACCGATCGCCGGGGCGAGGTGCCGGAGGGTCGGAAACCCTTTTTCGAGATTCCCGTGTTCAACTGGCACAAGGGATTCCTGACGGCGATCTATCAGCGCCAGTACATCGACTCGGCGCAGCGCTTCCCCGAGGCGCCGCGGCTCACGCCAGCCCACATCGAAGCGCTCGATCTGTTCGACGCGCTGGCCAACGACGCCAAGCTGCATCTGTTCATGGAGTTCAAGCCGGGCGACGTGCAGCTCGTGCACAACCACACCCTGCTGCACGACCGCACCGGCTTCATCGACTGGCCCGAGCCGGAACGGCGGCGCCATCTGCTGAGGCTGTGGCTGGCAGCGTCGGACGCTCGACCGCTGCCGGAGATCTTCGCCCAGCGTTACGGGTCGGTGGCCGTCGGCGACCGCGGCGGCATCATCGTCCGCGGCACCAAGCTGCAGGCGCCGTTGGAAGCAGTCTGACAGCGTACTGCCGCAGGCGGTTGACCACGGGCGCAGTCGTCCCTAAGTGAGGGCCGCCGAAAGGAACCACCGATAGTAGGGACAACGATGGTCAGCGAATCAACTGCGGCCGGCGCCCCGGCGGAGATGCCAGTCGAGCCGTCCGGCGACGCGCTCGACATTCCGCCCAAGCCGCAGGATCCCGCGGCCGAGCTGGAACAGCTGCGGGCCGAAGTGGAGCAGTTGCGGGCCGACAAGGCCGACCATCAGGACAAGCTCCTGCGGGCGCTCGCCGACGCGCAGAACGTGCGCCGCCGCGCCCAGCAGGATGTCGAGCGCGAGCGCAAGTTCGGCATCGAGCGCTTCGCCAAGGACATGCTGTCGGTCGCCGACAATCTCGGCCGCGCTTTGGCGGCCCTGCCCGGCGGCATCGACACCCTCGATCCCGCTCTGCGCAACGTCATTGCCGGAGTGCAGGCGACCGAACGGGAGCTGCAGTCGGCGTTGGAGCGCCACGGCGTGACCCGGGTCGAGGCGCTGGGCAAGCCGTTCAACGCCGAGTTCCACCAAGCCATGATGGAGGTCGAGGATGCGACCGTGCCCTCCGGCACGATCATCCAGGAGCTGATTCCGGGCTACCTGCTTGCAGGCCGGCTGCTGCGGGCGGCCATGGTGGCGGTATCGAAGGGCGGATCGGCGGTCCGTTCGGCCAGCAACGAGAACTAGGGCGGCAAAACGCGTCGGATTCGTCATTTTCGGCCGTCGAGTCCATTGCAGGCCGCCCGCGAGGACCTATATAGCCCCTGTCCTGACCCGGTTTTTCCGGCAGGCTAAAGCATCTGGGGGTTGGCTGGGCGCCTGCGGGGCCTCGACGACCTGCCGAGCGAAGAAAGAGCAGTCATGGCTAAAGTCATTGGTATCGACCTGGGCACGACCAATTCGTGCGTCGCGGTCATGGAAGGCGGCGACACCAAGGTCATCGAGAATTCCGAAGGCGCGCGGACGACCCCGTCGATGGTCGCCTTCACCGACTCCGGCGAGCGCCTGGTCGGCCAGTCCGCCAAGCGTCAGGCCGTCACCAACCCGCTCAAGACCCTCTATTCGGTCAAGCGCCTGATCGGCCGCCGCTTCGACGACCCGATGGTCGCCAAGGAAATGTCGCTGGTGCCGTTCAAGATCGAGAAGGCGTCCAACGGCGACGCCTGGGTCGCGGCCAACGGCCAGCAATACAGCCCGAGCCAGATCTCCGCCTTCATCCTGGGCAAGATGAAGGAGACCGCCGAGGCCTATCTCGGCGAGAAGGTCGAGCAAGCGGTGATCACCGTCCCGGCCTACTTCAACGACGCCCAGCGCCAGGCCACCAAGGACGCCGGCCGCATCGCCGGCCTCGAGGTCTTGCGCATCATCAATGAGCCGACCGCCGCCGCGCTCGCCTACGGCATGGACAAGCGCAAGAGCGGCACCATCGCGGTCTACGATCTGGGCGGCGGCACGTTCGACGTGTCGGTGCTCGAGATCGGTGACGGCGTGTTCGAGGTCAAGGCGACCAACGGCGACACCTTCCTGGGCGGCGAAGACTTCGACCTGCGGGTCATCACCTACTTGGCCGACGAGTTCAAGAAGGAGCAGGGCATCGACCTGCGCAACGACAAGCTCGCCCTGCAGCGCCTGAAGGAGGCGGCCGAGAAGGCCAAGATCGAGCTCTCCAACTCCAAGGAGACCGAGATCAACCTGCCGTTCATCACGGCGGATGCCACCGGTCCCAAGCATCTCGTCATCAAGCTGTCGCGTGCCAAGCTCGAAGCCTTGGTCGACGACCTGATCCAGCGCACGCTCGAGCCGTGCCGCGCCGCGCTCAAGGACGCCGGCCTGCAGGCTGGCCAGATCGACGAAGTCATCCTGGTCGGCGGCATGACCCGCATGCCGAAGGTCATCGAGGTCGTGAAGCAGTTCTTCGGCCGCGAGCCGGCGCGCAACGTCAACCCCGACGAGGTCGTGGCGGTCGGCGCCGCGGTGCAGGCCGCCGTGCTGAAGGGCGAGGTCAAGGACGTCCTGCTGCTCGACGTCACACCGCTGTCGCTCGGCATCGAGACCCTGGGCGGCGTGTTCACCCGGCTGATCGAGCGCAACACCACGATCCCGACCAAGAAGAGCCAGATCTTCTCGACGGCCGACGACAACCAGACCGCGGTGACCATCCGCGTGTTCCAGGGCGAGCGCGAGATCGCCGCCCAGAACAAGCTGCTGGGCCAGTTCGACCTGGTCGGCATTCCGCCGGCGCCGCGCGGCATGCCGCAAGTCGAGGTCACCTTCGACATCGATGCCAACGGCATCGTCCAAGTCTCGGCCAAGGACAAGGCGACCGCCAAGGAGCAGCAGATCCGCATCCAGGCCTCGGGCGGCCTGAGCGAAGCCGACATCCAGAAGATGATCAAGGATGCCGAGCTGCACGCCGAGGAGGACAAGAAGAAGCGCGAGCTGATCGACGCCCGCAACCAGGGCGAGGCGCTGGTCCACTCGACCGACAAGAACCTCAAGGAGTTCGGCGACAAGGTCGGCGCCGCCGAGAAGTCGGCGATCGAGAGCGCGCTGGCCGAGCTGAAGACGGCGCTGGCCGGCGAGGACGTCGAGGCCATCAAGGGCAAGACCAACGATCTGGCTCAAGCCGCGATGAAGCTCGGCGAGGCGATGTACAAGGCCCAGCAGGCCGATGCGCAGGCCGGTGCGAGCACCGGCGCAGCGCCCGGCGGCGGCGCGGCCAACGAAGCCAAGAACGAGAAGGTGGTCGACGCCGAATTCGAGGACGTCACCGACAAGAACAAGAAGACGGGCTCCGGCTGACGCCGGATCCGGGAGAGGAAAGCGGCCTCCTGCGCAAGCGGGAGGCCGAATCTTAGGCGGCGAGCGGGGGCTGCGTAGGGCGTATGGCGCAAGACTATTACGAGCTGCTCGGAGTCGCCCGAACGGCAAGCGCCGACGACATCAAGAAGGCGTTCCGCAAGCTTGCGATGCAGTACCACCCGGATCGCAATCCGGGGAACAAGGACGCCGAGAAGACGTTCAAGGACGTCAACCACGCCTACGACATCCTGAAGGATCCCGACAAGCGCGCGGCCTATGACCGCTACGGTCCGGCGGCGTTCGAGGGCGGCATGGGCCCGGGCGGGCCGGGCGGCCCGTTCCAGGGCGGCCAGGGTTTCGATTTCGGCTCGGTGTTCGGCGACATCTTCGAGGAGATGTTCGGTGCCGGCGGTGGGCGCGGCCGCGGCCGCGGCGATGCGCGCGGCCAGGACCTGCGCTTCAATCTCGAGATCACGCTGGAGCAGGCCTATGCCGGCACCGAGGCCACGGTGCGTGTGCCGACCTCGGTCGCCTGCGAGGCCTGCAAGGGCAGCGGCGCCGAGCCCGGGTCCAAGCCGCAGCAATGTCCGACGTGCCAGGGTCGCGGCCGGCTGAGAGCCCAGCAGGGTTTCTTCACCGTCGAGCGGGCATGCCACACCTGCCACGGCACCGGCCAGGTGATCGACAAGCCCTGCCGCGCCTGCGCCGGCCAGGGCCGCACGCGGCGCGAGAAGACGCTCAAGGTCAACATCCCGGCCGGCGTCGAGGACGGCACGCGCATCCGGCTGAGCGGCGAAGGCGAGGCCGGCGCGCGCGGCGGACCGGCCGGCGATCTCTATGTCTTTCTGTCGGTGCGCCGCCATCAGTTGTTCGAGCGCGAGGGCGCCGACGTGCATTGCCGAGTGCCGATCTCGATGGTCCAGGCGACGCTGGGCGGCAACATCGAGGTGCCGACGCTCGACGGCAAGATGGCGCGCATCGCCATCCCGTCCGGTGCGCAGAACGGCCACCAGTTTCGCATGCGCGGCAAGGGCATGCCGATCGTGCGCTCCTCGCAGCGCGGCGACATGTACATCGAGATCAACGTCGAGACGCCGACCAACCTCACGGCCAAGCAGAAGGAGCTGCTGAAGGAATTCGAGAAGGCCGGCAAGACCAGCCCTGAATCCGAAGGCTTCTTCAGCAAGGTCAAGGAGATGTTCGGCGGTTAGAGCGGAATGAGAAGAGGGGGAGCGACATGACACCGGCCGACAAGCCACCCAGCCTCGAGGAGTTCCGCACCCGCGCCGCGCACAGCGGCCTGCCGCTCACCGACGAGGACATCCGCCATCTGCATCAGGGCTACCTCGGGCTGCTGCAGTTGATGGCGCGGATACCCGATCGCTGGGATTGGGCCGCCGAGCCGCCGCACGTGTTCCGCGCCGATGAATAAGCAAGCCACCGAGCTGACGATGCTCGGCATCGCCCAGGCCGGCCATCTGATGGCGCGGGGCGAGCTCACCGCCAGCGCGCTCACCGAGGCGTTCCTCGCCCGTATCGCCGCGGTCGACGGCAAGATCGCGAGCTTCGTCACCCTGACCGCCGAACGTGCCCGGGCGGCGGCCGAGCAAGCCGATCGCGAGCGGCGTGGCGGCCTGGTCCGCGGGCCGTTGCACGGCATTCCGATCGCCCTGAAAGACATCTACGAAACCGAGGGCGTGCGCACGACCGGCCATTCGCTTTTGCGGCTGGACTACGTGCCGACCAGCGATGCCGAGACGGTGCGGCGGCTGAAGGCGGGCGGCGCGGTGATCCTGGGCAAGCTCGCCACGCACGAGTTCGCCAACGGCGCCATGACGCCCGACCAGCCCTTCCCGCCGGCACGCAATCCCTGGAACCCCGACTATCAGCCCGGCGGCTCGTCGAGCGGCTCGGGCGCCGCGGTGGCGGCGGCGCTGTGCCTGGGCGCCATGGGCTCCGACACCGGCGGCTCGATCCGCAATCCGGCGGGCTATTGCGGCACCGCCGGCATCAAGCCGACCTACGGGCTGGTCAGCCGCTGCGGCATCTTCCCGCTGTCGTTCAGCTTCGACACCGCGGGACCGCTCGCCTGGACGGTCGAGGACAACGCCCTGATGCTCGACGTGCTGGCGGGCTACGATGCCAACGATCAGGCCTCGGTGCGCGCGCCCAAGGTCGACTACGGCGCCGCCACCCGGCGGCCGATCGCCGGCCTGCGCATTGCACTTCCCCGCACCTGGTACGACGGCCAGCTCACGCCCGACATGGCCAAGGGCATGGACGAGGCAGTGCGCGTGCTGCGCGATCTCGGCGCGGTCGTCGAAGATGTCGTCTTCCCCGACATCCGCGACTATCACATCTGCGGCCGCGTCATCATCACGGCCGAAGCGCATGCCATCCATCGCCGCGAGGTGATCGAGACGCCCGACAAGTTCGGCTACACCACGCGCCGCCGCTTCCAGCTCGGCGCCTTCATCACCGCCGAGCAGTACCTGTCGGCCCTGCGCTTCCGCCGCAAGCTGCAGCTCGACACGCGCGGCGCCATGCGTGGCTACGACCTGGTGCTGGCGCCCAACCAGTGGGGCCCGCCCGACAAGTTCGTGGAGCCGCAGCCCATCTTCCACTTCCTGGGCAAGCCCTCGCTCAGCATGCCGTTCAACGTCACCGGCCAGCCCGCCCTCACCGTGTGCTGCGGCTTCGGCAGCGACGGCTTCCCGCTCGCCTTCCAGCTCGCCGGCCGGCCGTTCGACGAAGCGAGCGTGCTGGCCGCCGGCGCCGCCTACGAGCGCGCCACGCCCTGGCGGCAACGCCGCCCGACGCTTTAGAGGTGCCGAACAAGATTCTTCAGGAGGTGTTTTGGATCGACCCGTAGCGCCTCGAACTCAAACGACGCTTGTTTTTCCTCGGTCGGCCTCCATCGCTTCGGGGGTCCATTCGAAGATGCAGATGTCGCCGATCGTTGGTGGCTCCTCCAGCGCATCCCACTCACGCTCGATGCGTGCCATGACCTCGTCCACCGTTTTCTCAGGTTGATAGGTCTTCACCGACGCTGCGCAGTCGAAATCGGCTCGAGCGCCACGGCGCAGCATCTCACGAACGATTTCGAGTGCGACGTGTCTTATTTCACGATCGTCGGTAACGCCGAGTTCGAATTTGACATCTGCGTAAACTTCGTAGATGCCGATTTCATCCGGCACGGAAAGCAGGATGTCGACCAGAGCCATTGCTCTGGCGTGCAATGTGTTGTCGTTCATGGCCTACCTCTCGTTATTGTAGTGAAAGCGCAGGTTTCTACGATCAGGATACATGATGTCCAAGGTTGGTAAGGACCGACTGACGCCAGTTCGCGTGTCGCGGGCCATTCTAAAGCCGATGCGTAGTCCGCCGGGCAGTTCGTAGAGCTCGCCATGGTCGGTCACGCCATATTGGCCCCGCTGGCCATAGACGCGCCGCCCGCCGACTTTCAATCGATCGAATTCAGCGCGCAAGTCGGCATCGCCGCCGATCGTCCTGATGCTGGACCTCTTTTCGTAGACGCTTCGTGCTCTGAGGTCTTCTGCGGTCTTGTCGACCTTCTCGCGAACGACCCGTTTGATCTCGTTTCCATAGCGCTCGACCGTGGCGTGATCGATCGGCACATCGGGCACCTGCTCGAGCTTCAGAAGAGGATTTTCGGGATCGAGCGCCTGCAGTTGCTCGCGGTAGGTGTTGTAGATGGTCAGGCGACGCTGGGCTGCCGCATCGACTGCAGCGGCTGGACCGACGGTATCCGGCGGCGGCTGCTCCGCCGGCGGCCTCGGAGGCGGTGGTGCGGCAGGTGCAGGCCGGGATGGGGTCGCTGGCGCGGGGCGGGGGAATGCTCGGCTGTTGTCGCCGGGCGGCGGGGGCGGACGGTTGACCGGCACGACATGCTGCGGATTGAACCCGTCGCCACCGGCTGGCCTCGTATAGTCAGCCGGTTCGAATCTGGCCGGCTCGGTCACACCGAAACCGGAACGTCGCGAATCCTCGCGTTCCAGTCGATCGAGGCCGTGCCCGGCATAGATTCTCAGGATCTGATCGACGGCCTCACGCGCACGGTCCCGCGGTGGCGGGATATAGGAGGGGCCGAGAGCCGAGTAGAGCGCGGCCGAGGCGGGATCATCGCCGGAAAGACCGAAGGCGGCGAGGTTGGGCCAAGCCGGCGGGGCGTCGGCGGGCGGCCCGTCGGCGCCAACCCGAAAGCCCGGCGTTTCACGGGATGGCGACCCGACAGTGAAGCCGGGGATGGGATCGGGGCGAAGATTGAAGCCTACGGTGCGGCTTTGGATGTCGGGCCGCGGAGGTTGCGACGGCGCCATCGCCGGCGGCACGAACGGCCAAGCGGATGACGGCTCCGTGCCGCCATCAGGCCAGGCATCCGGCAACGCGCCATCGTCGAGGAGGCCGTAGCCCGGCGATCCGGAGCGCGGCCACGGCCAGTAGGCATAGGGCGGAAGGTTGACCATGCGCTCGTCCCCCGGACAGGTGCGGCAAACGCTTTCCAACTCGGCCAGGCCGGTGCCCGAGCGCCGACCACGACGGAAAGCATGCACACCGTACGACAGACGAAAACTTCGGGCAATAACTAAAGTAGTTAAATCACTATAGTTATTCTATGACATGCCCCGATCAAAACTCGCCCTGGGCCACCCCCTTGCTCCGACCGGCCGTCCTCAACATCCGAGCGTCTTCGCCAGCTCGACCATCGAATGGCCGACGATGTCCCACTGGCCGTCGACCGTGAGGTCGGTTTTCTGGCCGGGCCCGTGCTCGGTCGGGCGGTGGACGAAGCCGGTCGCCAGGCCGCATTGCTGGGCGGCCTTGAGGTCGCCGTTGTGGGCGGCGATCAGCATCACCTGCGCGGGCTCGAGATACATGGTCCTGGCGACGCCGAGATAGGTCTCGGGATCGGGCTTGTAGTGGCGGAAGGTCTCGCCGGAGAAGCAGTGGTCCCACGGGATGCCGCCGTTCTTGGCCATGTTGATCAGGAGCGCCACGTTGCCGTTGCTCATGGTCGCCACGACGTACTTCTTTTTCATCATGCCGATGCCCTCGACCGAATCGGGCCACGGCCGCAGGCGGTGCCACAGGCGCGTGAACTCCCAGGCCGCCGCCTCGCCGGGATGCCGGAGCCCGCGCTTCTTCAGCAGCATCTCGAAGGCCTCCTTGTGCAGCTCGTCGATGTTGGTCCATGGCAGCTCGCGCTTGCGCACGCGGTGCATCTGCGGCTGGTAGAGGCCGCGCCAGTCGTCGGCGAAGCTCGTCCAGTCGGTGTCGATCCCGTGCTTGCGGCCGAGTGCCGGCAGGTCGGCGATCAGGCTGCCGCGCCAGTCGACCACCGTGCCGAACACGTCGAAGATGCAGACCTTGAGGTTGGCGAGATCCATGGGCATTGGCTAGTTTCTCCGGATGGCTTGGAAGCACGATACGGTGGCCGGCAGCGACGGCAAGCAGCGATGCGGATGGGCGACCGCCGACCCGCTCTACGAGACGTACCACGACACGGAATGGGGCCGCCCGATCGAGGACGATCGCGCCCTGTTCGAGCTCCTGACCCTGGAAGGCTGCCAGGCCGGCCTGTCGTGGATCACCGTGCTGCGCAAGCGCGAGCATTATCGCAAGGTCTATGACGGCTTCGACCCCGCCAAGATCGCCCGCTACACGCCGGCCAAGCTTGGAAAGCTGCTGGCCGATCCCGGCATCATCCGCCACCGCGGCAAGATCGAAGCCAGCGTGAGCAACGCGCGCGCCTATCTCGCCCTGGTCGAGCGCGAGGGCTCGTTCGCCAAGTTCCTGTGGTCGTTCGTCGACGGCAAGCCGCGGCGCAATCGACCGCGCACGCTGAAGGACGTGCCGGCGCGCACCGCCGAGAGCGACGCGCTGTCCAAGGCGCTGCAGAAAGCTGGCTTCAAGTTCGTCGGCTCGACCATCTGCTACGCC
>Ga0194121_10004189_pt1 | contig 21111 bp, 27 predicted proteins | sample TA2MahCa50mmetaG_FD_148609 | JGI IMG/M metagenome (GOLD analysis project Ga0194121, IMG submission 148609) | Freshwater microbial communities from Lake Tanganyika, Tanzania - TA2015020 Mahale Deep Cast 50m | ecosystem: Environmental > Aquatic > Freshwater > Lake | place: Tanzania: Lake...
TTAAACGAACCTTACTACTTAAATCAAACTTTGTGTTTTTTTGTTCCTCATCAATATAGTGGGTAGTTATCACATCATCATCTATATATATTTTATCACACCAGGGTTCTAATACTCTCAATAACTCTAAATTACAATTCTTAACCACTAACCCAACACCATATTTGTGGGGGATGATTGGTTTCATAAATTCATCGTGCTTTACAAAATGACCCCACTTACGAATAAAATTGCGAGTAGACTTAATATTTTGAGCTTCCCATTCATTTGAGTTTTGACCCGGAGTTGTAAGAGTTGGATTAAATCGTGAACCTCTACAAGTTAAGTGGAATACAGCACCTTCCCAAGTTTGAACAAATAAGTATCCATTCAAAAGGAATCGGTTGAAGATGTCCGAATCCTCTTTTGATTGTGGAGCGTATAATGGGTCGTGACCACCAATAGATGTAAAGTCTTCTTTGAATAAAAACCAAGGAGCAAAAATACCTTCAGTAGTTTTACCCTTTACACTTGGTAGGTAATTGTTAAAGAAATTGTTAAACCATTCTTCATCAAAATCTTCCGGCTCCGTTGGTGCGTTTGGAATCAATACCTTTTCGGGTCCGGCTGGATGTAGGTCTGGCTCAATACGAGTCAAAGATACTACCGTAAGTGGTTTGATGTGTTTTAATACAGATTCAAGAGCGCCAGGACACAACCACATATCTGCGTGGTAAATACCTACAATTTTTGTTGGTGCTACTTCGTTAATCAGTCTATCATATAAAATGGTATGACCCAATCTTGTTGGTCCTTCGTTTCGTATTGCTTTGAAGTTGGGGTCGGTTTGCATCATTTCTTGACACCACTCCCAAGTTCCATCATTACTGAAATCATCAGCTACACAAATAGTCGGCTCGGGCCCCGCGTTCTTTCTAATACCTTCGTAAGACCACTTGAGGTATTTTAAATTGTTACGACTTGGTTGTATAAACGAAATGTCTTTTTTTGTAATCATTTTAAAATCCTTTCCATATGTTCTAAAAAGGATTGTTCACTAAAATATTTATCGTGATTTTCCATAGCTCCCTTTGAACACTCATTATAAAAATCGGTATCTTTTTTTAGTAATCTAGCTAAATTTCTTGCAGATTCTAAATCAAATCGTTCTACTGAAAGTTTAGGTTGACAAATTCTTTGAGTATCGGATTCAACATACCCAATACACGGAATACCAAAAAATGAAGAATTCAAAGAAAAGGTTCCGGCAGTAATATTTGGCATTAAATGAACAGCATATTTGTATTTTGATAATAAGACCATCCACTCATTAAAAGTCACGTGCGGTAATACCTCTACGAGTTGTTCTTCATTTATAACATTTCTCATTTTTGGAACTGAAATGGGTGAATCAAACTCTCTTGCAACCAAGTATGAATCAAACCCACCATACCAAGCATTAAAGTTTCCACCAACCATTGTTTTTTCTTCTTTTGTATTATTTCGTAAATATACAAAATTATCTTTAATTATCAAAGTTGGTATGGTATGAATTTCTTTATCGGAGCGGGTCATACCTTTAAAATAATTAAAATCAGTTATATTTTCGGTGAGAATTCCATCCACCTCTTGTAATAAATTGTAGTGCCAGATTTGATGGTGTAATTCCTTGGTTTGATATATTTGAGCGGTGGCTTCTTGCATAAACCAAATTTTTTTACTAAACATTCTCAAATCCGATACCAAGGTATTGTTTTGATACAAGAAATCTCTTAACTTGTCAGTTTTACTTACCAACAAAATAATGTGGTCGTATCCATTTTTAAGAGACATCAAATCGTAAAAACAATAGTGGTCAGCTTGTAAAGCACAAAACTGAGCGAACTCCGTTCTCATATGCTGATGGTTTCTATCCACCTTTCCATAAAATGGTAATTCGGATATAAATGCTATTTTTCCCATAACTCTTCGTATGCTCTTTTTAAGAAATAGCCGGAATCTCTATTTAAACCATTTTTTGGAATAGCGTTAAAATGATACACCCACGCTTGTTCATATAAGTTTTCTAAACCATCACCCCACCAAGACTGGCCAAAGTTCAATAGGTTCTTACTAACCATATGGTGTAAATTGTATGTAGATGGGAATAGTTTTAAATCAATGTTTGATGTCTGAACCAAATAGTTGATTGGAGTTTGATCGGTTCCAAGACCTGATTTTTGTTTCTCCACCAAAGTTGTTTGGTTCTTATTATAAAAATCAAGAACTTTATCAAAGAATTCCTTGTGACTTTCATTTACAATCTGAAAGCCACCATTAAAATATAAACCCCTATCAATCTTATACCCATTAAACATTTCTTTATAATGTCTCAATGAACGACCGGTCCATTCCCAACAACCTAAATCAAGAACTCCAACATACTTTCGTTCAGTAAATTCAAAAAAGTTTGGAGTATCAGGATGAACAATCGTATCAGAATCTACCATCAAAACTTGGTCGTATTGAATACCATTATGTTCAAGTATTTTGAATAAGTAATACCTTTGCCAGGGAATAGTCATCTCTTCCCAACTATATAATGGAGTATCCCAAACCACAACTTCTACATTATGTTTTTCAGCCCATTTTTGCCAAGACCATAAACTATACTTGTATGCGTGGTGTCTATCCCTTCCAGCATCAATTGCTGGAATAAAAACTATATTCTTTTTCATAACTGTTTAATGTAATTTTCAAGTTCACGAGCTGGATACCAATTTAAAATCTTATTAGCAGTAGAGTCTGTGTTTAATGTATGTCTGGCTTCTCCCACTTTAGCATCCTTATAAACTGGTTCAATTCCAAACATCTTTGCCACCTCATTTACTGAATAGTTTCTACCCCTACCCAATTCAAACTCATAACCATACGATTGTGTTTTCATAATTAGAATCAGAGCGTCTACAATATCATCAACGTGGGTAAAGTCTCTTCTTTGTTCACCATCACCATAAATTTCACATTGAATTCCGTTTTGGACATTGTTAATCCAACGACCAATTAGAGTGGTGTATCCACCTTCAAGGAGTTGGTGTGGTCCATAAACATTATAAAATCTTGCAATAGAAGCCAACAACCCAAAATAAGTCTGATATAGTGTGATAATATCTTCACCCAAGTCTTTTGAGAATGTATATGGGTTTTTGAACCTACCGCTATGTTTTGATGATGAGCCGGAATATATTAAAGGAATGTTGTTCTTAACACAAAACTTGACCACTTCATATGTTCCGTTAAAGTTTGTATCAATATATTCTTCAGGTCGTTCAAAAGATGGTCCAATTCTTGCAATAGCAGCCAAGTGAAATACAACATCAAAATCTTTATCCATAGTGGATATATTTTGAATATCACCGACCCAATAACGACACCCCTCTACCTCGTTGGATTTTAAACCAGTTGAGTAATTGTCTAATGATTGGACTTCGTGTCCATCTTTTAATAATCTTTTGATGAGGTTTGTTCCTACAAAACCAGCACCACCCGTAACTAATACTTTCATTTTATCCAATACCCTTCCACGTTGCTCCATTTGTAGTGTAGTAATGGTTTACTTCTATGGTGGGTGTATATAAATAGTTTTTACCAAGCTTTATAATATCATTTGTCCAGTATCTATCTTCCTTTCCAGGAAGAGTTTCATCAAAAGGATAATTGGTCAATATTTCTTTTGTATAAAAGCAAAACGCATTATGTAAAAATGGTCGGTCTTCTAATTTAGAATACATATTAATTTCTTCATTATTACCAAAATGAGACCAAATGTATCTTTTACTAATTTTCTTACCTCTATAAATTGGAGTTTGTTTTCCAAAAATAGCAACATACTTTTTCAATTCAGTATCAACATATTGCAAATCTAATTTGGTTATTTGTGAATGTGCTGACAATACTAATATAATATCATATTTTGAATTTTTAACTCCAAAATTTATTGCTTTTCCCGGTGTATAATCATCTATGGTAACTACTCTAATATCACCACGATTGTTAAACAACTTTACAACATCCAACGAATCATCAGTAGAATGGTCATCAATTACAATTATTTCAGCATTAGGAATAAAATCTAAAACTGATTGGATAGCAAACCCAATATACTGATGTTCATTGTGATTTCTAATAATTACACTAACCATTGAATCTACCTGAATAATTGTTCCTTGAATCCAATTCATTCTCTTGAAAGTTATCTCCGTGATAAATTAACATTTCATCTCTCATTTTGATGTAGTCCGTTAAGTCTTTCATTTGATGTGGTAGAACTGCAAATTTATTATCACGACCCGGTAAATCATTATCAATAGTAAAGTGTTTTTCAATTACGTTAGCACCCTCACCAATTGCAACTTTAGCAGACTCCACACCTTCAATATGGTCAGAATATCCAACAGGAAATCCAATAGACTTTAAAGTATTCATTCGTTGTAAATTCGCCATATGTGGTTTACACGGATATGTAGAAACACAATGTAGTATATACAAATCAGCTAATTCTATAACAGAAGTGCTTTTCTCAATCTCATCAAATGTGGATGTACCCGTTGACATAAAAATTGTCTTAAAGTTTTCATTACAATACTTAATGAGTTCGTGATTACGAGATTCAAAACTTGGAATCTTCACATCTACTACACCAAGCTCCACTAACAATTCTGCGTCTTTGATGCTGAACACACTTGATAGAAACTTGATACCAACTTCATTACAATAATTGATAAGTTCAATGTGTCTTTCTCGTGTAAGTTCGGCTTTTTCGTAAATCTCTCTACGACCATCTTCATCCCAAACGCCAGGTTTGAGTCTTTCAACGGACCAACTTTGGAACTTTGCGTAGGTAGCTCCACTTTCTTTTGCGGCTAAAATCATTTTTTTAGCCAACTCCATATCACCGCCGTGATTCCATCCAATTTCTGCAATTACTTTAACCATAGTTGGTCGTTTTTCCCTAAATGACATTTATATGTAAATCCAAGTTTTTTAAGATTTTCTTCAGTTTTTTTGTTCATACCAAAATCATCTTTGTAAACCAATTCAATTAGAACTGCTTTGGTTTCTGAAAAGAAATCTTCACATTCCAATATGTGTGCTTCGGCTCCTTCCACATCCATTTTAACAATATGTGGTCTTATAGTTTCATTATTTGCGTTTTTAAATGGAACACTAATTGAATTTTCTTTGTTAAATATTCCATATGTTCCATTATTTGACTTACCATCTTTACGCATTCCTATTGTAAACTCACCATCAGAATTAAACAATCCATATTCGTGTATAGTAAATCGTGTATCTTCTAACTTCCGTAATTCATTTAAATTGTCCGGCTGTGGTTCATATGCGTGAAGTTCACATTCAGAATATATTTCCAAAAATGATTCACAAAAGTATCCTATATTAGCACCAATATCAGCTATAACTAGTTTGGATTGTGCTACTATGTACTTCTCTTTTAATTCTCTAATTTGCCTTAAAGCTCCTTGTTTTAGAGGCTCTTTCAACTGTTTAGTTAGTAACTTCATTTTGTACTTTTAATAAATAATGTCCCCAAAGTTCCGGGTTTTCTACTTCCACAGAATCACTCGTATAACAGTACTCTGCTAATAAGTTGATTGTGCTAAGCATAGCTTGTATGTTTGATATACAATCCATTTTACCGCCTCTATAATTTTCAACTTCAGCGTCTTTTACTACACTTAAAAACTTCTCTAAAGACGGTTCAGGAGAATAGAGAGATCTGTACTTATTATACTCAGCTGCGCATTGAAGTCTCTCTTCCATATTCGAAAATTGTGTAAAGAAGTAATCTATACTAATCACCATACCTTCTGGAAGGAGCATATTTTTACATTTTAAGAAAAAATCTTTCTTATTTTGTGTGGTAAGGTGGTGTAAGAACCATCTGTTTACTATAAAATCAAACTTTAAATCTGTCTGTAAAGTAAATATATTAGAACTTATAAACTTTGAACTTTTAAAGCCTGTGGTACAACTGTCAAACTCATTTTTAAAGACATTCGAAATGTCTACGCAAACTAGATTAGTTTTAGCTTTTACTTCTGCACTAATATCTTTTACTTCCCAAGCGTTAGGTGACCCTACCACTAGCATACTGTATTCAGACTTTTCTTGACAATGCTCCTGTATCGCAGCACTAATATTAGTTCGCGTACAGTTGTCAAAAAATTTATTTAACATCATCGGATTACCGGCCATAACTACTCTGCTTTAATGTATTTTTTACAATTTCTAAATCAGATTCATAGTGAACATCTACTGCTTCATCTTTGATACAACCTAATCTCTTACTTACTTGACCCGAATACAAATAGTCATACTTAAATATACGAACAGAACCACTTCGTTTATAACTTGGATTTACCGTAATCAAATCATCATATTTGTTTTCAATCATATAATCAATACACTCATCAAGAGTATGTGACCTATTTGGATTGTCAGGTTGAAGCCCCACCACGAGGTCATATTGGTCATCTCTTTTTTTTCTTACAACATCCAAGTAAACATCAACTACTTCGGTATCACCACACAGGTCAGTGCCTCGCAAGTCAAATCTAACGTTATAATCTTCACAAATAGATTTTACTTCATCACTTTCAGAGGATACGATTATGGTAATATCGTGTTTACTTTCATTTGCATAATCTACTGAATGTAGGAACATAGGTTTACCGTTCAAGTCACGAATGTTTTTCTTTTCCAATCGTGTTGAATCAAGTTTGGTTGGAATAATTACTAATACCTTCATAACTTATTTATAGCCCATTTGTAGGCCTTTTCTTGTCCTTGAATTGTCATACCACCAATATGAGGTGTAAATATACAATTTAATTTTGAATTATCCAAATTAAAAAATGGTGATTTTGAAATATCTCCAAATTCATCCTCAATTACATCAGCACCATATCCCCAAAGCTTCCCCTCTTTTAGTGCTGTGACCACATCAGATTCATTTACAATTTCACCACGAGATGTGTTCACCAAGAATTTAACATTACGAGAAAGTAAATCATAATCAATCATATATTTTGTTTCATCACTAACGTGAACGTGAAGTGATACCGCATCACATATCTGAAATAAGTCTTCTAATTCTCTGACATTTGATTCATCGGAATATGGGTCGTAGATATATACTTGGGCGTCAAATGCTCTACAATACTTTGCCATCATTTTACCTAATCTACCATATCCAACAATACCGACTTTAAAATCTTTCATTTGCTGACCCACAAGGGGTAGGTAGTCCCAAGTTTTATTTTCCTTGGTAATGTTATTTGACAATGTGATGTTTCTCATTAAGTCAAGAAGAAGACCAAATGCAAGTTCTGATGTTGATGGTAGTTGGTTGATTAGTTCATAATCTTTGGTCAAAGAATATATTTTTATTCCTACTGATTCACAATAATCAACATCAATGTGATTCATACCCGTAGAGCAGGTATTGATTAAGGATACATTTGTTCCGTTCAATAACTCTTCATCAATTTTATAAGTTTGTTGATTTGGATTACATAAAATCGTGTCTATACTTTTATTTAGTAATAAATCTCTGACTTCTGATTTAGACCCTTCTTCTAACAAAAACACATTACCTTTTTCTGATAATAGTTGTAAGACACCATTCAAATGTTTTACGGGCGTAACCACAGCTATTTTCATAACTCAAAAGTTTTTAAAGGACCTTTTTTGTAGTCGTGATGATAAAAGTCGTGTATTAATCCACTTGTGTACCTTTCAGTCGGGAATGTGTTTTTTACACTATCACGCTCCCATCCCCAAGTATTTTTCCAATATACAAAATGTGGACCATAATCTCCAAAGTGTTTTGAGTCTCCAAGTTGTGCTGCTTGTGCTGATTTAATTGGAACTTTACCCTCTTTAATGTGTTGGTCGTGCCAGATTTGTAGGAATGGTATAGTTACATTGTAAACACCTTGATTCAAAAACTGAATACAAATATCATCAAAAGCACAAAACAAATGGTAATTATTGGTGACCTTAATGTATTTTTTAAATAGTTCTACATTTATAGCCAGACCCATATCCACAGGAGATTCAACTGCAATAGCACGAGTACCACCCCACACTTCCCAATCAAGTTTCATATCAGGAGTTCTATACCAACCACCACGACCTGGCAAAGATGTTAATGGAGACCTACCTAACATACCACATTGAGTTTCGGTAATTGTTTTTTGATTATTTACACCACATTGTGGTCCAAGAATATTAAATCCAACAATCCCAAAATTGTCTAATTTGTTGGAATTTACGATTGATTCAAACTTTGAAAAAAAGTCATTTGTTAAAATATGAGAATCGTGAGTCATCCAAACAACATACTTGATATTCATATTAATTGAATCCAAGTGGTCAATCATAGTTTGAGTTGCGTTTTGTAATCCTCTGGCCTTATTTGGAATAAAAGGAATGTTATATTTTTCACAAACGGATTTTCCAAGAGAAATTTCATCTTCATCTGAAAAGTCATCCACATTTACAAAGTAGTATCCATTTGTGTGATGTTGATTTCTACTAATAAAATCTTCTAACAACGAATAGTTGTTTCTTGAAGACAAAAAGATTGCTATATTTTTCATTTTTGTAAAATTACATCAGATGATTCTACTCCCCAACAACATAAGAACAATTCACAATTTCGGTCAACTACAACCTTGTCTTGAAACTTTTGTTGAGCTATTCTCATTAAACCTTGGTCATTTAATCTTGAGTTTTCAATCAAAGAATTTGCATATTCTAACATTTCTTTAAGGATTGATGTTTTACCAAAACCGGCACCGGAATTCATATACTTATATGAACTTTGATAGGTGTTATCATTCTCAATAACATTTAGTAACAAATCTTTTACTTCGTTTGAAATACTACTCCCACCCCACTTTGGATGATTTGGTGTTGGATAGTTATTCTTCTCAGCGTTCCAAACGAAATCATATTTTCCATATACTGTTTGATATTTTTCAAAGAATTTATATGGACTTTCAATAAAAAATACATCCGTATTATCCAACCAGAAAACATAGTCTGTTTTGATATGTCCCAAATTGATAGCATCTAATGTAGCTGTTATTTTTTGTTGGCTGCCTTTCCAAAACCCATCAGATGGTTTCCATTCTAAATTTAATACTTTAAATCCGTATTGATCTGCAGAATGTTCTAATATAGTTTTTTGTCCTGCAATGTTCCCACCCTTCCAACTGATAAAAGTATAGTCTTTTTGGATTGGGTGATGTTTTGTTTGAAATTGTAATTTTTCAATTTCTTTGTATACATCACCTTGTTTTCCCGTACCATTTCCGTGAATCAAAATTGGTGATGTATTATGTTCTTTTACTATTAGTTTCATTTTAATGCCAAATTATTTTTGTTATTACACCCTCATAGTCTACAAGAATCCTATCAGGTCCACCTTTAATCGCGTTTCCAAAGTTATATCCGGATTCGTGACCTATAAATTTTACAATCTCCAACACATTAGAGTTTACAGCAAGGGTTACAGCTTCTTTAATACCAGGATTTATAGTTGAACCATAATCATCAAATAACAAATAACACTCCGTATCACAATTCATTCGTGTAATCCGATTTATATCATATACAAGTTCTTCATATTTGTGGCCACCGTCAACAAAAAACATAGAGACCATATCATCTATTGGTAAAACTTCATTTGTATAAAGATTAAAATTTGATATATAGTTTATGTTTGTTCTATCTGAATTTAAACGCATAGCTTCTGTGTTGTCTTGGTAATTAACAGTGTGAACTTTACTAAACAAATAAGAGAAAACTCGTGAGGTCTGACCTTTATGAGTTCCAAACTCAACTGCAACTTTATCATCAAATCCTTGGAAAAACTCCCAAACATCTGATTTAAATTTAAATGAAGTGGTGCTTAGATTTTGAGTTTTATCTTCACCAATTTCATTTAATACTTCAATTATACTTTTCATAACAATTTTTTAATTTCATCTAACATCAGAATTGTACTATTGAAGTTTAATCCGCCAGTGATGGTATTGTTTATAAACTTTTCTTTTTTTGTATACTCTCTTAAATATGATTTGAAATCTTTATTAATATCAAACAAACCATCATAATCATAAAAATTTGATACTTGACCACTATGATTTATTAAAACCGTGGGTATACCAATTTGTATAGGTTTAAATGCAATAGTTGAGGGTGCTGATATTACTATTTTACTTTCTGATATGAGTTGGTTATCATTTTCAACATCTACTAATATACGATAATTTAGTGAATCAGGCAATATCTCTTCAAGGTATTTTACATTGTGTTCAAATCCACCTTCATCCGCTCTACTTTTGAGCTTCAAAACAACCGGTAAATTATATTCCTTTTGTAAGGATAATAAATCTAATTTTTCAAAAAGTTCTTTTCCAAAGTTTACCTTAAATGGCGATTGTCTATTAGTCAAAAAATTTATAATAACAAGTATATGTTTTTTTTCAAAGTTTTGATAATTTATTAACTCATCATTTGATGGTATCCCTATTGGAATACAATAATCAAATTGACATTCCTTTTTACCAAAAACAAAACATTTATCAAATACAATTTTGTATCCTTCTATTAGATATGGGTTATCGCCATTTCCGTGGGTACACGCCAACATCTGACATTTTTTGTTTTTATATATTTTGTTTAGCGCTGTTTTAGATGATAGTCTATTATCATCTGAAATAATTAAATCATATTTTGAACTATCACATTCATTGTTGAACACTTGACTAAAATATTCACCATAGAATTCATCAAAATATAATCTTAAATCATTATCACCGACCCATTTGTGAGATGGTGACATCTGATACACTTTTAATAAATCCAACTCATACTCTTTCGCAAGATGGGGTATGATTGGATAAATCCGTTCACCAACCCTATATTGTGAAGTTATGAATAATATTTTTTTCATTGATACAGCCGATGAATCTTAAACATCTCAACATACTTAATACCTCTACGAGAGCATTGGTAATTTGTATGAAAATCTTGAACTACTTCATCAATAAAGTACAAATGCTTTCTCTGACTTTCAAAATTATCAAATTGTTTAATTTTCTCTTCTAAATATTCAGTCACATCTACAAATACATTTGGAATCCAAGTATCTAATGTGGATGGGGTTCTATAATCTACCACACTTATGGTGTGTCTTCTGCAAGCAGCCATTCCCACATTATTTATTTTTTTGTGGTCGTGGTGAGTGTCTTCTTCAGGTGGAAGTAAAATCAAATCATACGAAGATATGTCGTGAGTTGTTTCAATTTTATTAACCAAAAAATCATATGGAATATTAATGGTGTGGTCTTCTGATAAAAACGAACCTTTTACATTCGGTAAAGAACTCCAAATATTCATACACTCTTGGTGGCGATTTCTATTTGATGATGTATCAAATTTTCCACCAATTGAAATGGTTATAATATCAAATTGGGTATCTTGAAACTTATACATACTTGCCAAAGCCCCATACTCAATATCATCCGGATGCGGTGATAGACACAATACTCTATCTGCGTTTAAAAACTTAGCCATTTTATTTTTTTCCTTTATGTCCACTAATCATTTTAAAATAGTCGTTATTTCTAACATCACCTTCAAGGTAATCAATCTTAAAATTATTCTTCCACTCTACATAGTTTAAACTCATTTGGTCTCTACGAGAGTGATATTTCATTTCAATCCACCAATCTTCATCTACCTTTATACAAGATGGGTCATTATGTTTTCTGATAACAACGCTTGTCTCGGCTAATCCAAAATTTGATGGAAATCCTTCCGATTTGTATTTTTGTGCTTGAGCTACAATTACCGATGGATTATCTTTATAGTTTTTAGTTCCACGGTCCGGAATTCTTGACATATTTTCTTTACCAAGTTGTAAAATAGCTTCGGCTTCTTGGTAAATACAATTTCTTTTATCAAAACATTTCATATGGTCGTATGTCTGAAATACCTTGTCATTAAACAATGGATTTAAGTCCTTTAACATTAACATATTACCATCCATCCACACGGAATATTCATAATGTGGTAAATATCGGTGTGGTAAGGCTTTATACTTTCTGGCGTTTCGTGTAGGGTCATCATATACTTTATTAACCTTTACAACTTTCCAAAAATCAGATTCAAATTCGTGGTCAGTAAAACAAATATAATCTACATTATTAGATGTATATTGTGGAGATGGTAGTTCATCATACTTTCCAAAAATTGCGGTGTAAACTACTGCTTTTTTCATAGATAAAATTCACTTCTAATAAAGTTTGACCCAATGTTTGGTCTTGCAATTGTAAATGTAGGTGCGTAATTTGAAATAGTATCATTAACACCGGTCTGATTACCCACATTGAATTTGGCTTGTGTTTTGATATATAACTGAATACGAGTATCAATGTGTCTCATATCTAAAGCCCTCTTAAAATTTAAACCCACATCATACGATTTAGTCCAATAAAACATAGGTAAGTTATACTCATCAAGTTTTTGTTGAATTTTTTCAATACCAACTCCATCAAATTTGTTAGAAATCAAAAGAGTTCCAAAATCACCACTACAATGGTCCTTGATTATATTGTCACCAAACTCACGTTCTTGGTCGGTAAAATAAATCTCGGGCTCAATGTTTGTATAATCATCAAATTGCCAGAATCGTAAAATTTGCTCTAAAAGGGGAACTTCTTCTAAACCATCATAAATACGATAGTGGTCATTAAATACATCACCCTCAAACGAGTCAATAAACCCATCTGCATATGGGTTATTATCAAAGATGGTATGAACCACCTCAAAGGGGTCTTCCCAAGACGACCAGTTAGATTCTAAATCACCAAACATTTCACGAAGTAATTTTGGAGATGGTATCCAAACCTTACATTGTGGATATTTTTCTTTTAGTTTTCGTGGAAATGCTGAAATAATTCCCCAATCACCCACACCAAAACAAGTTCGTAAAATTACAAAATTTTGGTCTTGAAGATACTCATCGGTTATAAATGAGGGGTCATCTATTGAAAACCCAAGTTTACCAACTTCACCTACGTTATAAACTTTATTGTTATATGTTCTCCAAAAAATCATTCCGAAACCGCCCTTCCTTTCATTTTTTCCCAATCTCTTTCAGGTCTAACCTCAAGGTTGGTTTTCCACCCACCTTCAATCGTATTCATATTTACATTGTGTTCTTTTGCAAATGAAATCAATGCGTTTACATCTTTTGGAAAACAACTTCCACCATATCCCAATCTACCATCCGGACCCGGAACGTGAAGATGTGAATCACCAATACGACCATCGGAGGCAAATCCGTAAAGAGCATCATTCCAATTGACACCAATTTCCACACCCAAACGATAAAACTCATTTATCACAGCAACTTTGGTAGCAAAGAATGTATTGTTCATATACTTGATATATTCCGCTGTTGTAGAGTCCGTATGGATGATATGTCGGTTCATAAATCGTTGATTAAATAACTCCTCTACTCTTTTAGTCAAAGATTCTTCACCACCAAAGATAATTCGTGCTTGAGTCAACATATCCAACTTCGCAGTTCGTTCGGTCAAAAACTCCGGACAAAATACAATGTCGTATCCATACTTTTCTACAAGACCTTTTGTCGTGCCAGGCAAGACCGTGGACTTGATAATAAAGATAGTATCCTCTTTTGGTGTAATAGATTCAAAGAATTTCTCAATAAATGAAATATCTTGTGAACCATCCATTTTCATAGGGGTGGGAAGAGCTACAAAGATAAACTCTTGTTCAAGGGTCTCCTCAATGGTATGAGTAGCCCTCAAAGGGTCAATGTCGTAAACACGAACATCTGCGGTTGGGGAGAACGCAAACGCTTGAGATTCTCCAACAAAACCATTTCCAATAATTCCAACTGTTTTTTTCATAGATAATTGTAAAATTTTCTTTATGACACACGAATCGTTTCTAAAACACCCATCACGATAGGGTTTCGTAATATGCGTTTTGGTTTTCTTGTCTTTCAATTGTTTTTGGGTGATACAACGCCCACTCTTCTTCCATAGGAAGGTAAGCGAATTGTTTATGTCCCACAATTACCTCATGCACCTTATTTGCCCACATCACCGATGGTTCGTTCTTGTATATTCTCATCTGATAATCCGGCCAATTTACCCAGCCTTTTTCATTTATATTCCATCCCCACTTTTGAATGTGTTGGGGTGTTAAACCTTCTACCGTGTTTACTCTTGGAACAGCGTATAAATCAACTTCTGAATTGTTTTCTAACATAGAGGGTAATTGAGATATCAAGTTTTTATGTGGTAATTCATCCGCATCAATTTGAAAGATGTAATCACCAGTACATAAATTATTTAAGTAATTTTTATGGTCTGCAAAATGATTATCAAAATCCCTACTATACCACTTATACCAGTCCAGTAAGGAGTAGGCTTTGAGTATATCTAATACTTTAGATGTTCCATTTTTAGAATCAAAAAGAACAATAATCTCATCTTCTTTTCGCTTTTTTTCTAAAAGGAATCCAAGCAATTTTTGAATTTCTACTTCTTCATTTTTTACTGTTATTCCGTAACTTATTTTCATTTCTTTCTTGCTCGTTTGTTTTTTGTTCTGCTTCTCTTACATTCTTTGGTTCTACCATATCAACAGGTTTGTATTTGTAATTATAAACTACTGCTGATTTGATGTTTTTCCATATAAAAGTTCTATATCCCTCTTGCAATAGTTTGTTTTTAATTTTTGCGGTATATATCCCCTTTGATGCTTCATTAAACTCTAGCTTTGCTAATCCTAATTTTTTAACTCTCGCTGATTCAGATATCACTTCCGGAAACTCTTTTAATAATGCTTCAAATGTTTGAGGTCTTAAATAGTTTAAATCTAAACAATGAAAGTAATTTTTAAATCTTGGTTCTAAAACAAGCACCCAATACAAATTTAATTCACCATTTACTTTTTCATACTGAAGCTTTGCAACCATTCCCCTCTCCAAATACATTTTGTTTAGAGGTTGTGCATCACTCAATCTAACTAAGTGTTGATTTACGAATAACTTTTTAATCGGCATCTACTTTCCTTAATTCAGGTAGTTTTATTTTTGGTAGTTCGTTTACTTCACCGACTTTTTTCAGTTTTGGTAATTCAATCTTTTTAAGCGTTGGTAGTTTTAAACTAACCTGTTGTGGCGCAGAATCAGCGCCCCACTTATCCAAATGTTCAGATAACTTTTGAGTCATTTTGTCAAAGGTGAAATTATCTTTAGCATACTTACGATTCTTTCTGGATAATTCTAAATACTTATTGTAATTTTCGTAGATATCCTTCATATACGCAGCCGCTTCATTTACATTAATATTAAACCATTTAGAACCTTTAATCAACCAATCGTTCACTGCTGATTGATGTATTTCTTCTAATTCCCCATTAACTAACACATTAAAACCATTATCCAAAAAGTCCATATGACCACTCCACTTTGGGGCAATAATTGGTTTACCACTTATCATTGCTTCTAATAAGGGTCTGCCAAATCCTTCACCCTTTGTGAATGATACATGCGCTTTAACCTTTGTATAGTTGTATAGGGAGTTCATTTCAATATCTGATAAATCACCAGTCAATAAATAAATATTAGGTAATTTTAATTCCCCAGTTTCTTTTCGGACTTGTTCTTTTAACGATTCAATTCTTTTTCTTATTTCGTGCGTATCTACATACGAAGGAGCCATTAAGCTTGTTTTTAGAATAAGAGCTGGTGGATTCTTTTTGCCTTTAAATGTTTGTAGAAAGGTGTATATCAGAGCACATATATTCTTACGGTCTTGCCCGCATTCACCAGGCAACCAATGTCCTACGAATAGAAAGCAAAACTCTTCTGAAATACCACCCAATACATCTTTTATCGATTGTTCAACAGGCAGTTTATTATCGTATATTTGTTCATCAAATCCTTCAAAAAGAATTTCAACAGGTTTTGTTAATCCTAACTCACCAACTTTTTGTTTGGTTTTTTCATCCTGCATATCATACTTTACTTCCAACCCAGATTTGGTGTGTTTAGATGATACCAATGTTAAGTTCATTCTATTACAACCTTCAATAAATTGAGGTGAAGCCTGATTTGTTTCAATCCCCGCGGTTATACCAATGTTATAGTTACCCATAGGTTGGTACTCATTTGGTATTGTAATTTGTATCCAAACATCAGGCTTTTGATTTATTTGCTCTAAAACCAATCTATTCACCAAATCATCATCCGTTGGTGATACCAATGCGTTTTGAGGTGTATTTCCCCACCTTTGAGGTAAAATCTTAACATCCCAATCCGGTCTTGCTTTTATCAAGCTACGGACAAAGTCACGGCTACGAGCCCCGTAACCACTACGGGTTGCTATAGGGCAACTAACTACACATAACTTTTTCATATTTTTACTATTTCAAATTTTTTACGAGGTTTCCAATTTTCAAATACACACTCCATTGATTCAATAAATGTCTCACCCATTTTTTCGGCTGTCATATTACCAACACCATTTACAAATGCATGCGCTAACATCCCCGCTTTTGCTCTTTCATCTGCTGGGGTATCATACCATTCCTTAATTGCGTTTCCAAAATCTCTGAAATCACATCTATCATCAAATATATAAGGTGTCAATGGTGAACCTTGCAATGAACGATTTGTTGGCCATACTGGCTTTACCCATTCACCCCAAGTCAATCTACTCAAATAATCGGAACGAACATCGTGCAACGAACCCAATTCTAAATAATCATCTTCAGTTAAAAATTTACCATCCAATTTAAATCCACATTGGTCCTGCAACCCACCTGTAACATTTACCACAATTGGTAATCCTGCTCTCATCCCCTCACAAGTACTTAATCCAAATCCTTCATTGGATGTAAGGTTTACAATTATATCGCCTGAATTATAGTATAAGTTTAATTCTTCAGTTGATATACCAGGATTTGTAAATATGTATTTACCACCATTTGAACAATTCTTAATAACTTCGGGTATATCCGTTCCATTTTCATCTACCGGTTGTGTATGTAAAAACAAACAAACCTTATCACGCTTCTCCTTTGGTAATTGTTGAACAAAGTGGTCAAAAGCAATAATTAAATCACCAGGTTGTTTTCTACGAATATTTCTATTGTTCCACAACACCACAAATTCCATCTTATCAATTCCATACTTTTTCTTAAACTCCACCAACTTTTCGTTATCCTTTGGTAGTGGTTTAAAATGTTCGGATACTCCATGTGGAACATACTTAAATGTCCAATCAGGCAAATCCATACCATACTTTTTCAAACACCTTTTGTTGATACCATAAGTTTGCTTTGATATACCCATCAGCAAATCACAACTCGCATAAAATGGTGAGTTCCACAGCGGGTCGGGTAAATCATCCCAAATATTGTAATAAAATATTGGAATCATCTGCCTAAGTTCATGCTCCATCTGATACAACCATATCCAATATCTCGGGTCAGTAAAGTGTAGAATCGCATCGGGCTTTTCCACATTTATTAATTGACGAACAATATCGGCATTTCCGTATCCGTTTGTGCAATATATTTTTAGGTAAGCATCATCAACACCAGTTTCTTTTGCAGCGTCTTGTGATACATCCAAAACCTTTCCGTTTTCAGGGTGGTTCAATGCAGCACCTAATTGAACCCAATCATATTTGTGTAGGGTTTTTAAGACAAACTCTTTTGATTGAGTTGCTATTCCGCTAAATAATCTTAAATCATCTGAAAGAAGGAGTATCTTCTTTTTCTTTGGTTTGTTAGGGTCTATTTTCCTAAGCTTTGGTAATTTTAATTCCATAAATCTTCGTAACTAACTTTAGTATAAATATCATTTTCTAACTAATAAAAGTTACCTTTGAATCAGTTATTTTCAACATTTTTTTGAAATGAGATAATTCTCCGTGTGATATTTCTCCAAAATATAGTATCTTATCTGCGTTCCTAGCAATCAATTCATATTGGTGTAATTTTTGTGTTGTGTGGTAGGGTTTTTCATAATACGATTCGTTCATTCCGCTATATAGGTTCATTGGAGTGGATGCTGGATTATATTCAATATATTTAACACCCATTTCCAATGCCCATTTCTTAACCCACTTTTCAACCCCATTTTGATTACCTCTTGAAATCAATATTAGGTTATCACCATATAAATTTTTTAATTTAAAAACCAAATCTTTGATTTCCATTTGGTTTTCATATCGGTCACTACCAATCAATGCTACCCTGGTCATAATCTTGCTCCTGTAAAATCTCTGTGTTACTTTCATCTTTTTTACTATAAATACTTAATAAAAAATCGGTTTTAATTCTATCGGTTTTTGGGCAAAGATCGTATCTATTTTTAAAAGGACAAAATTTACATTGCTTATTATTAAATCCAGCAGTTGCTGGGAAATTATTATCAACCCTATGAGAACCATCTTTATTAAAGCCCTCTTTTACAAAGTCCTCAAACATTTTAAGAGTTTTCTTAATTGTCCTGCCACCATTTGTTGGTGAAAACTTTTGTAATCGGGTTACATTATACATCATCGCCTCATTCAACTTTCTTTTTAGGATTAGATATTTTACATCAATCTTTTTGTAATCAATCCCAAATTGTTGTGAGAAAAAATGTTTGTATAAAATAAGCTGTGCTGTTTTTGTTTCATCTGTTTTCTGATAACTATTCCAACCATTAGTGGATGTTTTGATATCAATGATTAAGATATTACCCGTTTCAATTTCTTCAAAAACCAAATCTAAGTAACTAATCATTTTTATATTATCCATACCCTTTACAATGGGTTGATATAATTTTGTTTCAATACCAAACAACTTCCACTTCCTGGTTGAGAATAACTCTGCCCTACTCTTCTTCAATTCGTTCAATATCTCCACACCATCCAAATAAAATTCATTCATTTGTGATTTTGTAATCCACTCCTTTAAATCAGGTCTATTTTCTAATAAAGTTTTATACTCCTTAGCCATCGTATCCCTTAATAAAGTTCGTAAATCCATTTCATCGGATTCTAATGGAGATTTTGTAAAAAGCGTTTTTAACCACTCCTGAATAGTTTCGTGCATACTCGTTCCAAAGAGCAGGTGAATAGAGGGTTCATCCTCCTTATGCCCATCCATATAGGTTAATTTCCATTTTTTAGGACAATTAACCCACATTGTGAACTGAGAGTAAGAAACCTTTACATCACCCGCAGACTCAGTTGGAGTTGTAAAATCAAGTATACTACTAAAACTATTTTTCATAATTAGCAATCAATTAAAAAAGCTGGAAATGGTTCTTGCCCATGCAATCCTAAAATATTAAATTCATAAAATTCATAGGCTTCTTCATAACTCATACCATCTCTTTCCATAAGGGTTGATATAATGCATTTAATTGAATAAAGTAATTTTGTATCACTTCCCGCCTGCTCAACTCTGCCCAAAATACACTCATTAAATCCATCTAACACAATCATCCCCTCATACAAATTATCCAATATATTATTTTCCATTTTGTAAGTTTTGAATTTTTCTATCTAAATACCACTTTGCTTTTAATAAATCTTCTAATTCTTTATCTTGATGTTTTTTTCCGGCACGGGATATGTATTTGACTGTATTACCCAAATGAAAATCTAAATCCCATGCTTCTATAACTTTAATTACCTCATAAGGATTATCTACTCCACCATAATGATTTGGGTGGTTTATCATTTCTTTACTTTGCTGCATCTTTATACATTTTATCAATTTGAGAATCTTTAACCCCATACTTTTTTATAATACCTCTAACCACATTCTCTGATAATATGTCTAAATAATCATCAGCTTCTCTGCTTGATACTTCAAAGTATTTACAAATATACGAAATAATTTCTTCAGAAACAACATTTCCGCCAGATTTTTTTATGTATTTATCAAAAGTTTTTTTCTTTGGTAAAAAATCATAATATACCTTATACACCTCCCTAGCACCCATTTGGCCATTGGTAAATCTTTGAATTTCATTTACTAAATCAATAAATTCCGGATTCATACTTAACCAACGATTGATAAGATAAACCGAAAACGATTTTTTATCAACATCCGAAAGGGATTCCCATTTCGTTTTGTTTTCCTTCAAACCACTCAAATGGTCAAAAAGGGTTTTAGCCTTTATCGTTCCTTCAGAACTATCACTTTTTTTCTTCGGAGGCATCAAATAAACCTTTTGGTACAAACTTCGGGTGTACAGTTCCACACTCATTACAAACAACCACTGGGATAGGAATCATTGATGCTTTTCCAGTCGGCGATTGAATCGCAGGTAATTCTTTGAACATCATCTTTTCTTCAAAAAAGATACCTTCACAATTTGGACAAGTAACCGTCTGAAGCTTTGTTGGGTCTACATTAAACTGAACCGGCTGTTCAGCTTGTTGAGTTGCTCCCCCTTTAAAATCTACTAATTTTGCCATTTTTTATCCTTTATTTACATTAAAACATTTACAAACATTGCCATTATATTTATTTCTTTATCCACCACCAACGAATCCTTATACTGTGCTTCGGCTATATTAACAATTGTTGTTCCAACTTTATTTCCGGCATACTCATCCACCCTCTCATATAGAGTTGAATACAACTTTGTATAATCCCTCACCTTTGAATCTGCTAATATTTGGCGGATTTGTGTGAACTTACTTTTGGTATCTGCACCACTTTTTAAGATATCCACAATCTTTTCAGAATAGGTTGATTCAATGCTGGATTGTTTATCAATCACTAACCTACCATTAATAACCTGTCGCTGTGCCGCATTTATCACCCTACGAATATCAGGATATCCACTATTAACAATCACCGCAAGGTCCTGCATCTCAAATTGAACACCTTCAGTAACCAATATTTCATTTAATCTCTTCGCAACATCCTTTTTAGATGGTGGTATGATTTCAAATGTTTGACATCTACTTTGAATTGCATCAATAACTTTTTCAGGATAAT
>Ga0194121_10004196_pt1 | contig 21096 bp, 15 predicted proteins | sample TA2MahCa50mmetaG_FD_148609 | JGI IMG/M metagenome (GOLD analysis project Ga0194121, IMG submission 148609) | Freshwater microbial communities from Lake Tanganyika, Tanzania - TA2015020 Mahale Deep Cast 50m | ecosystem: Environmental > Aquatic > Freshwater > Lake | place: Tanzania: Lake...
CGTCCAGTAGTCCATGATCGAGAGCCATTGGATGTCACGGGTAAGCCACAGCCAGAACTCTTTGCCTTGGGGCTCAGCCTCTGACACCCCCTCAAGGTTGTGTTTGTCGAATTTGCGGATCTCCTGTTCAACTTGATTCAGGACTTCTTTAGCATTGCGAATTATGTCTCCTAGCGCTCTATCCTCTTGTGGCCGGTAGTCCACATTCTTCTTCTTTCCCTCAAAATCAATGCTTTCGTTGAAAAGTCGAAAGCAGAGTTCGTATCCTTGTTTCGCGTCGTTGTACACATTGCCAATCCATCCTGTTGTGGCTTCGGGATACGTGTTTAAAAAGCCTCTAATGAACTTAATCTGTGCTCGCAAATCACGAAAATCATCCACAGAAGGACCCGGGTTTTCTTCCGCAGAGCGTTCGGCTCTTTCCTGTTGATGGTGCATCTGACCTTCTTCGTCTTCATCATTAAAGCTGGTTAGACCTCCGTGAAATGCCAGGGCCTTGCGAGCTTCTGTGGCATCCTTCGCGGCCAGAAAGCCCTTTGTCCCTTCGGGGGCGAGCTGCGGCGCGCGCTCCTCGTCGAGGAGCCGCAAGAGCTTGCGCTCGTCGGGGGAAGGAAATTCTGGATCTTGGTCGAGGTCGTACTCCTCGCCGAGCGTATCCGCTTTGCTGCGGTACGTCGCGTATTTCATGAGGAGCTCCTCCCAGCGCTTGCGTCGGTAGTACGCATCGGCACCGCCTGCGGCGTGGATGGCATCGCCGTCCTGCTCGATTGCGGCGCGATCCATGCCCCAGGCTGCTGCGGCGTTCTCGAGGACAGTCTCGACGTCTTGCAGTTGTGGTACGGCGGCCTCGCGGAAGCGCCGCTCGCTCTTCTCGAAATGACTGGAGAGACACTGTGTCCGCTCGGTGAGGGTGTCCATGACGAGGTGCCCGAACTCGTGATCGGCTGTGCGCGCCACGTCCCCTGCATTTATCGGACCTTGCGGTGGAGGCACGCGGTGGCGGTCGGGGTTGACGAAGTATGTCGTGCTGCCGTAGTCGCAGTACCCGCGGCAGGGCTTTGTCGTAGCCTGAGGAGAAGCGGGGATACTCGTTTTGATGAACTGTAGCGCTTTGCCGATCTCGGTCATCTGGTACTCCACGACCGCTATCTGCATAGCGGCGCTGCGTTTTTGTTCCGTGCTCGCTTGTTCACTGTCGCAAGACAGCATCGCCTTGCGCACATGGGCGCGCCCCGCAGACATCTGCTCCGCAAGCTTCCCTGTGATGCCGATGATCTTGCAGGTGAACGATTGCTGGATGCGCGACTCCTGCAGGAGCTTCTCTGTTTGTGTGATCCGCGCGAGCACCTTTTCGGCTTGCGCAGATATCCTCTCGCCGGCCTGGGCATCACTCGATGAGGGGAGTACTACGTGCGCTTCCCTCTGCAGTAGCTCCCGTAGGGTGTACGCAATCTGGAGCGCCTTCGGCGCATAGCGCAGCTCCGACCGGTCGGCGGCCGACGGGTTTTTGAGCATCTGCGCGAAGTCCTCTAGTTGCTTCACGGCGTCTTGGGGTTCCTTTGCACCAGCAATCGACGCAAGCATCGCCTGCGCGCGCGGATCGCGCAGGATCTTTGGGCGGATCTCATCGTAGACGGAGAGAAACTCCTGGATGTCCGCCTCCACTTCCCTGTGACGTTCCTGGGCAGCAGCAACCGCTCCCTCCCAGCGCACATCCTTTTCGAGGTCGCTGCACTCTTGTAGATAACTCTCCGCACTCTCCACGAAATTCGCGGCGTGGATCTGGTGGCCGCGCATGCGTTTGGTGAGCCGCGCTGCGGTGTTGTACTGCTCGAAGATATCTTCCAGCGTAACCCCCAAGTTCTTCTGGATCTTCTCGCGATCAAGGGCATTCCAGGCTTCTGCTTCCATGGAAGCAGCGCGGATGTCTCTGCCGGCAATGTGCGAAAGTCCCTGTTCGACTGCTGTAGTGATTCGCTGCGTCAGCGCATCCGCTCTGCGAGCAAGCTCTTTGCCGAGTAGTGTCTTCAGGGTGACAATGTTGCGATCAACGAGAGAGAAGTAGTTCTCCTGCTTTGCCTTGAGTTCGTTTGGTGAAAGATCAGTGTGCGACTCCGCCCACGCGCTACTGCGAAACGTCAGCCTCTTCCATTGGTCTTGGATCAGTCCTACGAAGCGGCGCATTGCTGACGATCGATCCGCAATGCCGAGCAGCCTCTCAAGCTCCCGCGGTTTGGCCTCAGAGACCCATTGCTCCATGGAGGCATAGCCGCCCACTTTGCTGAGTTGGCGAATACTCTCTGCAGCATCGGCGCGTGACAGAGTATCGCGTACCGACATATTTGGTCCGATCTTCGTGCCACTGACAGCGGTGCGCTCCACGGTTTCGATGAAGCTTAAGTGCCGCTGTCGCTGGGATTCCATGGCACGGGTCACGGCAATCAGCGATGCGGGATCCTTGAGAACTTCTTGCAGCGTATTGGCGCGCTCTTCTGCGGACGTACTCTCTCTCTGCGACACCGCTCGTGCGATCATCTCCGTCGGATGCGCGATTTCACCGAGAGCGTCGGTGAATGCCGATGACTGCAATAGTCGCTCTCCGTCCTCAGGGGCGGTGATATGCTCCACGTTCTTGCGGGTATCTACGGCGATGCTCGCTACCGTATCGTAACGCGATTCCTTGCCTGAGCCCTGCGCATGGATGTTCTCTCCCTGCTCCGATACGGTGATGGGCTTGCGGTCATCCGCGTTTGCAAACGCAGCCTCCCGTCGCTCCCTTTCGAGGGGCAGATGGGGGGCGAAGCGATCGCGGCGCGGGGAGCGCAGCATCTAGAGTTTACAAACGCGAATAATATAGTCAAGCAATTTTTCGCGCCGCTCGGCGCGGTAAGGGATGAACGCGCTCATGATCTCGGCGATCCGCAGATAATCCGCTGCACTAAGCACCACGGTGATCTCGCGGTTCCAGCCGCTGCGTGTCTCGATGTGCATCGTCGCGTACGGGTCATGTCCGTAGATCCAAAAGCCTGAGCACTGGTTCCACGGCGTGAGCTTTCCGGCGATCTCGATGCCGATACCACGTAGCTGCACGAGCCTTTCCATAGACGGCCTGCGCAGTGCTGTCGCGTAGAGCGCACTGCCCATGACAATGACGACCGTGAAGCTCCACGCTCCCGTGAGGATGCTGCCGATGGCGGCAATCACGACGGCCGTTCCAGCAACGATGTTCCAGCGATTTCCCCGGTCAACGGGGATCCGCTCGGGCGCGTTCCAGGAGTAGAGGACGTCAGTGGGTGTGGATGTTTCCAAATCTACTAATTATAGCGGATTTTTGGCATCTTGCCCATGCCCTTTTTGCCGCAGCACCTCCTGGGCGATCCATGCAAAATTCAGCTCCTATTGGTCAATGGAGGCCAAATCTGCAGAATGTGATATTTTCGGGAAATGGTGGGCAATACTGGACTTGAACCAGTGACCTCCACAATGTCAATGTGGCGCTCTAGCCAGCTGAGCTAATTGCCCGATGACTGAATTCTACTCAGGTCAATGCGCGATTCCAAGGATCTTTTCTGTCAAGTGTACGGTTGTACAGCTGATCATTTCCCGCAGATGTTCTAGTGTGAGGAAATGCCATGGCGACTGATCGATTTTCTTTTTCCCAAGCGTTCCCTCTCCGGTAGTGAAGGGGAGTGGGTCACTATGTCCGAACTCACGCATCTCCGAAATTTTCCCATCGTTGAGTCTCGCTCCCAGCTTCGCGCAAAGCACATCAGACACCTCGATCGACTCGTTGCCGGAGCAAGCTATGCGGGCAACCCGCTTTTAAAAAAAGCGGTGTGGACGATGAAGTTTAGGCGAGTGCCGGACCTTGCGGATGATCTTGCAATGCTTCTCCTCCATGGAGCGCGCTCGATCGATGTTCATGGGGCAATGCTTGTTCCTGTGCCGCTCCATTGGTCGCGGCGCTTCTGGCGAGGCTTCAATCAGGCGGAGGTCCTCGGTGCGATTGTTGCCGCAGCGCGAGCAATTCCGATGCATGCACTTTTGCGCCGTCGTCGCTCGACGGGATTCCAGTCGCACCGTAACCGTGAGCAGCGAAGGCATGCGCTTCTCGGTGCATTTTGCACCGAGAGTCAGGTGCCGAGGCGCGTGATTCTTGTGGATGACATCGCGACGAGTGGCGCGACGCTCGATGCATGTGCGCAAACTCTCAAGGCAGCCGGCGCGCAGTGGGTTGAGGGCTGGGTGGTGGCGAGGGGGTAGAGAACGCGTATGAGTACAGAGCAAACTCTAGATCACAGAGTTTGTTCACTGCCGTGTGAACATTTCGAGACGAACTGTTACGCGGTCATGAGAGCGATCTCCTGCAATCCGAAGTGGGTGTGGAAAACTTTTCTGTTTTCCACACTCGCGTTACCATCGGACTCCTATGACGGTACTGCTCTCCGCAGTGGCGTTCCTCCTCCTCTTGTCTGTACTCATTCTCATCCATGAGTACGGACACTTCGCTGCGGCCCGCAAGGCGGGAGTGATTGTCGAGGAATTCGGCTTCGGGCTGCCGCCGCGATGTCGTACGCTCTTTTCTAGAGGAGGCACGGCGTTCACGGTGAACTGGATACCCTTCGGAGGGTTTGTGCGCCTGAAAGGTGAGAATGCCATGGATGCCCGCGAGCGAACCGCGAAGGGGAGCTTCGCCGCTGCATCTGTTCCTGCGCGTATCGCGATTCTCGTTGCAGGGGTTTTCATGAATTTCCTCTTGGCCATTTTTCTCCTCACCATCGGATTTTCCGTCGGCCGCTGGGTGCCGACGTACACATCGATCGATGCTCTGAAAGAGGCTGCTCAGCGAGGAGACATTTCCCTGGAGCTCGGAGTCCTGATCAATGGTGTCGTTGCTGGAGGAAACGCGGAGCGTGTCGGTCTCGAGCCGAAGTCCCTCCTTCTCTCCATCGATGGTCAGGCTCTGCAAGCGCCAGACGAGGTCGTTCCCCTCCAGCAGGGAAAGTCCGCGGTGACGTACCGCGTCCGCTCGCTTCTGACACGTGAGGAAAAGGAGGTGAAGATTCCTCTCACCGAGGGAAAAAGCGGCATCGTTGTATCGACGTACCCCATCGAACTTTCGGCTCCGAAACGCAGTGTTCTCAGCGCTCTTGGTCTGTCGTTCCGTGAGTCGTGGGTGATGATGGATCAGACGGTCCGCGGTATCGGGCAGCTCGTTACTTCCCTCGTCATGCGCGCGACCGTTCCCGAGGGCATTACTGGCATCGTCGGCATTGCACAGCTCACGCACGTTTCCGTGCAGGAAGGATTCATGATGTATCTGCGACTCGTCGCTCTCCTGAGCCTTTCTCTTGCCGCTCTCAATATCTTGCCCTTCCCAGCGCTCGACGGAGGAAGGTTGCTCTTCGTCCTCATTGAAATCATCGCGCGGCGTCCGATCAACAGGCGTCTCGAGGTGACGACCAATACCATCGGTTTCGGACTGCTCATCCTCCTGATCGGACTCATCACCTACCACGACATCACGCGTCTTTTCTGAAGCGTGCGCCCTCTATGATTCCCGTCGCCGCTCCCACCGTGCCCACGATCCCCGTACCTGTTGCGCACGAGCAGCGCTCGCTCACAGATCTCTGGGTCGGTGTTCTGAGAGCGCTCTCGGAGCAGATCGGCAGGAGTCAGTTCATCACTTGGTTCCGGGACACCGCCGCTCTGGGAAGGGAAGAGGGGAAGCTCGTCGTGGGATTGCCGCTTCCGATGGCCCTCACCTGGCACATGGAACATTACCGTGACCAGACGCTCCTCATCGCACGCTCCATCGATCCTGCAATCACGCAGATCGTGTACACCGTCGATGTCGGTCTCAAGGACAATCGCGAGCGCTCCCCAGACATCCTCGAGCTCTTCCCTGAGGTTCGAAAGCGCAAGGTGGCAGGGCGCCCGGAGGTGAAGCTCGCCGAGGGCATCGTGAGCAAGATTCTCAACCCGAGCTACATGCTCGAAAATTTCGTCGTGGGGTCCAGTAGCCGTCTCGCGCACGCTGCATGCCAGGCTGTCGCCCGTGAGCCCGGGGGCAAATATAACCCGCTCTTCCTCTACGGTGGCGTGGGACTCGGCAAGACGCATCTTCTCCAGGCGACTGGCAATGCGATTCTGCGGCAGGTGCCGCGCTCCACCGTAGTGTACACGACCTCTGAGGATTTTACGAATCAGGTTGTCGAGGCTATCGGCCAGAAGAAGATGGAGCAGTTTCGGCGCAGGTATCGCCTGGTCGACGTCCTCATCATCGACGACGTGCAGTTTCTCGCCAACCGCGAGCGCACGCAGGAGGAGTTCTTCCATACGTTCAATGCCCTCTACGAGGATCACAAGCAGATCATCATCTCTGCCGATCGCCCGCCTGCGGAGCTCCAGCTCGAAGACCGCCTCACGTCGCGCTTCGAGCGTGGCATGATTGCGGACGTGTCCGCTCCGGACTACGAGACGCGTCTTGCTATTCTCATCGAGAAGGTACGCAACTACGAGATCTTCCTCGACATGGCCGTTCTCCAGTTCATCGCGGAACATGCAACCCGTAACGTCCGAGAGCTCGAGGGCATTCTCATGCAGGCAGTCGCGCTCTACGAGCTCGAGCAGCGCATGCCCACCGTCCGGTCCATCGCGGACATCATGCGCAAACTCAACAAGGACGAGAAGCCGCAGGAAGATCCGGGTTTCCAGGTGCCCCAGACTCGACGTGCAACCTTCCAGGAGGTTATCGAGGCTGTCAGTCGGTACTATTCGGTCTCCGTCAATGAGATCGTGGGCGAGTCCCGCGTTCGTGAGATTCTCATCCCGCGTCAGATCGCCATGTACATCGGCAGGCACCGCCTGAGCGTGAGCTACGTGCACATCGGCGAGATCTTCGGCAACAGGGATCACACAACGGTCATGAACGCGGTGCACAAGATCGAAAAGGCCCTCCAGGACGATCCGCAGCTCCTCCGGGAGGTTCGCGCGCTGGAGCAGGAGCTGGATTTGGTATGAGGAGAGAGGAATCTTCTGCTACCATTTCCTTCGTGTCCTCTGCAGAAGTCCCCGACGATCTTCACAAACTGCGCCACTCGTTGGCGCATGTGCTTGCGCAGGCCGTGCTCAAGCTCCATCCGGACGTGCTGATTACCATCGGCCCCCCGATTGACACGGGATGCTACTACGATTTCCTGTTCTCCAAGCCGATTTCCGAGGCAGATTTTCCGGCGATCGAAAAGGAGATGCGCAAGATCATCCATCAGAAACAGACGTTTCGCTGTGACACGCTGAGCGTAAACGACGCCAAGAAGTTCTGGAAGGCGAGGAAGCAGCGATTCAAAGTAGAGCTCATCGACGATCTCGCGAGGAGCGAGAAGGTCGATTCCGTGACGCACTACGTGAACATCGGACCCAAGGGAGAGGAGGCTTTCGTCGATCTCTGCTGCGGAGGCCACGTGGAGAACCTCGGAGAGATCCCCGTGGACGGATTCAAGATCATGTCGCTTGCAGGCGCGTACTGGCGCGGGGACGAAGAGCGTGAGCAGCTGACGCGCATCTACGTTGCGGCTTTTCCGACGAAGGAAGAGCTGGAAGAGCATCTGCGGATCATCGAGGAGGCGAAGAAGCGCGACCACAGGAAAATCGGCAAGGAGATGAACCTCTTTACGTTCTCCGATATGGTCGGTCCGGGGCTACCTCTCTGGACACCACAGGGGACGGTTATCGTCGATGCGGTCGAGGCGCTCGCGAAGGAGATGGAAGCGAAGGGCGGCTACGTGCGCGTACGCACGCCGCACATTGCGAAGGGCAAGTTGTACGAGCAGACGGGGCATCTTGCTCACTACAGGACATCGATGTTCCCGCCTATGCAGCTCGACGGGGAAGAGGAGTACTACCTCAAGCCGATGAACTGCCCACATCACCATCAGATTTACGCGAGTTCGCCGAGGAGCTACCGCGACCTACCGCTCCGATTGGCCGAGTACGGCCACTGCTATCGTCACGAGGATTCCGGAGCACTCTTCGGCCTCATGCGTGTGCGCTCGCTCTCCATGAACGACGCGCACATCTACTGTTCAGAGGGTCAGTTTGAGCAGGAGTTCAACGCGGTGCTCGATCTCTACATCGAATACTTCCGCATCTTCGCTATCCGCAAGTACGTCATGCGGCTATCGCTCCATGATAAGGCGGAGCTCGGGAAGAAGTACGTGGACAAGCCTGATCTCTGGCTCAAGACCGAGAAGATGGTGCGCAGCGCCATGCAGAAGAAAGGAGTTTCATTCGTTGAGGTCCCCAATGAAGCCGCATTCTACGGCCCGAAGATCGACGTGCAGATCTGGAGCGCTATCGGGCGCGAGTTCACCCTGGCCACAAACCAGGTGGACTTCGACGTGCCGGCGAAGGTGGGACTCACCTACATCGATCAGGACGGCAAGCAACAGGTGCCGCTCTGTATCCATCGCGCGCCGCTCTCCACGCATGAGCGGCTTGTGGGATTTTTGATCGAGCAGTTTGCGGGTCACTTTCCGCTGTGGCTCGCGCCGACGCAGGTAGCGCTCATTCCGGTCGCCGAGTCGCATGAGGCATACGCCGCAGATATCGCCGCGCAGTTGACGGCACAGGGTATGCGCTGCATAACGCTTCCCCATACCGAATCCCTCGGCAAGCGCATTCGAGAAGGGGAGACGCGCAGGATTCCGTATCTCCTCGTTCTCGGTGACAAGGAGATGGATGCAAGCACGGTCGCCGTCCGGAACGTGAAGACGAAGAAGCAGGTGGCGGTAGCGATGAAGGAATTTCTGGAGAGGTGTCGCGTGGATATTACCGAGAGGAGATTGGAAGCAAGTATTGGATAATGGACTTGTGAAGTGGGCATTCGCTGAGCTTTGCCTTCTGCTATCATTCCCTCATGTTCGAAGCTTTCCTGGTCGGCCCATTCCTCGTGTGGACGCGCGTTGTGTTTTTGCTGCTGGGCATCTGGCTCTCCGTGGAGTTCTTCTTGAGGCTTTCGGTGAGCGCACATCTTTCCATCCAGCATTTTCAGGACAAGGCGTGGCAGTACCTCGCAGCGTTTCTTGGTGGGGGGAGGCTGTTTGCCATGCTTGCGGAGTACCATGTGTACATCGGCGATCCTATCAGGATCTTCATCGTGTGGGACGGAGGATGGAGCTTCATCGGGGGGGCAATCGGCGTGGGGATGCTCCTGTGGTGGATTTCCCGCACGCACCGCGCGACGTTTCTCCAGTGGCTGGACGCGCTCGTACCCGCCGCGTCCTTCGGCCTCTTCTTCGACTGGCTCGGAAAGTTCGTCTCCGGCCACGCCTACGGCCGCCCGAGCGACATGTTCTGGGCTGTCACCTATGATACTCTCAATGTGCGCTATACCGTGCCGATCCATCCGGTGCAGCTCTACTACGCGCTGTTCTTTCTCTTGCTCACGTTCGTATTGCTCGTCATTCGCAAGAGGTCCACTCGCGCGGGGGAGGAGACGCTCGTCGGCGTCGTCTGCGCAGCGCTCGTTACGTTCGCGTTCGAGTATTTTCGCGGCGATTTCACTATTCCGGTCTTTGCGACCAATCTCGACATTGTCGTGCTGTGCGCGCTCTTTCTGAGCTTGGGCATCTTCGCGGCTATAGAACTCAAGCTTACGAAGCGATCCGTGATGGTTTACCAGAGCGCGCTCGTGGGTTCATTCACGCTCTACATCATCGTGCGAAGCTTCCTGCACCTCCCATCCCACGAGTTGCGGTTCTCGCAGTTCCTCGCGCTTGTGGCACTGCTGGCAACGATCGTGTACGTGACGGTGCACCGGAGGAAGTACCCGCATCTGTAAGGACGTAGGTGGTAGGGCGTAGGGGTAGGGGGTAGGGCGTTGGAGAGGGGATCGACTTGGAAGAGTTGGCACATCGAGCATGAGCGGCTACACTGTCACGGCACGTTTTATGGAAGCCCTTCCTCTTCTCCAGAACCTCGTCGAGCCGTGGATGCTCCTTCTCGCAGATGACCCGTTGCTGCGAGCATTCCAGGTAGGGCTGATGCTCGTAGGGTCCCTCGTCGTCTTCACCGTCTTTTACGTGACGAGGGATGTCTTGCTTCGGACGCGGTCGTTTCCTGCAATGCTCGGAAGCATTGTCCTTGTGGCGTTTTTGCCTATCGTTGGGTTCTTTCTCTATATTCTCGTGAGACCGGCGCGCACGCTCTCACAGCGTGAGACTGACTTGAAGGTGAGCGAGCTCCATGCGCATTTTCGCAAGGCGCCGAAGCCGAAGCCCGGTGATGGAAGCAAGGACAAGGCGGCGCGCTAGGCCGCATGCTCCGCGGTTTTTTTCTTTGCACTTGCCCCTTTGCTCTTTACTCTTCCCTCCATGTCCCTCTCCTACCTCTTCTGGCCCAATCCTCAGGCAACCTCGTACGACAGCCCTAAAGTCGTAGCCATTCTCGTCGCTTGCGCGGCGATGGTCGCTCTCAGCTTTGCGGTCCGCTCCTGGCGCGTACGCCAGACCAACCCCGTCACCAAGCGTCTTTCGCGTGGATGGAGTGCGGCACTGCTCTTGTTTGCCGGTTTTGCCCTGGTCTTCGTCGTCGCCCGTGTGGAGGGGATCAGTTTCGTTTCCATGCGGGTGTGGTGGATCGTGTGGGCAGTCGCTCTGGTGTTCGTGCTCCTCGCGCAGGTGAGGCGCTGGCGTGCGATGCACTATGAAGTGCTCCCGAGCAGCTCCATTCATGATCCGCGGGAAAAGTATCTTCCCAAAAAGAAGAAGCACTGAAAGTTGACACCGTCCAGCTTTCAAATCTCTCTAAAGGCTTGCACATGTTGCCTTGGAGGTTTTGAATATCCCCGATGCGCACGCTCACGCACAAAGGGATTACTTGGCATGACGATCCTTCTCCCACGGAGAAGGAAATTTGGAATCTGCATCACCGATACGGTTTTCACGAGCTCGACATTGAGGACTGTCTCTCCGAGCACGAGCGACCAAAAGTGGAGGAGTACGACGAGTACCTGTTCCTCGTCTTCCACATTCCCTACAAGAGTCCCCAGTCTGGCCGAATCCTCAAAGAGGAGATCAACATCTTTCTCGGGCAGGACTACATCATCACTCTTCACGAGGGAAAGATTCCGACTCTCGAGAAGCTCTGGAAGGACCTCGGAGATGCGCCAGAAAAGCGCGAGGAGTTCCTGCAGCACGGCACGGGGTACTTCCTCTACGAGCTCATGCACCTCCTCTTCCAGCAGGGGTTTCCTCTCGTAGACTCGATCACGCGCGAACTCAGGCGCCTGGAAGACGAGCTCTTCGAGAGCGAAGAGGAAGTGGATATCCTGCGCTCGATTCTCACCCTCAAGAGAAATATCATCACCATGCGCAGCATCCTCCTGCCACAGCGTACGATTGTCGCTTCGCTGGAGCACAAGAATCGCAAATTCGTCTCGGAGGATCTTGCGCTCTACTACGACGATATCCGCGACTCCATCGAGCGCCAGTGGTCCCTTTTGGAGACGGCGAAGGAAGTTATCGAGGCGCTCCAGAGCACCCACGAGTCGTGGCTCAGTCACAAGACCAACCAGGTGATCCGTATCCTCACGGTGTTCTCGGTCACCATGCTCCCGCTCTCCGTCCTTACGGGGCTGTATGGCATGAATGTGGATCTGCCCATCCAATCCCATCCGCTTGCCTTTGAGATTGTCCTCGCCGCGATGGGACTCATCATCGTCTCGATGCTCGCGTACTTTGCGCGGAGGAAGTGGTTGTAGTCCCTTGGAAGGGTGTAGCGTACATTGAAATTGTACTATTCAATTTAATGTAATAAATGCAAGTGTCCTCTTCTTGACTCGTCCGCGCGCTGCGTACACCATCCACTCCTTTTTATGCCTCTTCGACACTCCACGGAAACGGCTCTCATCCTCCTGCTCACCGCTGTCGTCATGGTGACGGGCGTCCTCGTCTCGACGCTTCCTTCGATTCCCGCAGGCGGATTTCCCTGGATGCTCCTCTTTGTTTCGGCAGTGGCGTACCCCGTGATGCTGACCCCGCTCTTCCGTGCGCGTAGGGCGGACACTCCGTTTCGCTGGATGCACTGGATGCCCGCCGCCATACTTCTGCTATGGCTTTCTTGCGAGCTCGTAGTGCTCTACGTACCTTCCGCCAGCTTCGTTCACCGCATCCTCGTGACGGCATGGATGCTGCCGCTCGTCATTCTCGCAGTCCTTGCCCTCGTAGCCTACTGCCTTCGCGTCATTCGTCGCAGGGCCCTTAGAGTCGCCGTCTTGCTCGCGATGCTGACGCCGTACGTCGTCCTTGGCGTGTACTCCAGTCGTGGCGTGCACTGGGAGGGGGCTGTAGCTTCCATGCTCTGGAAGGGGGACTGGTGGCAGGTCTTTGGCTCGGGCGCAGCTGTTCCTTCGTTGCAGTGGGCTTCTGGGGGGACAAAGAAGGACGGCAAACAGCTTGCTGCTTCTGCAGACTCTTCTGAGGAGCGTTGGCGTGAAAAGATGCGCGTTGCGGAGCGCAGAAGCTCGCGCGAGGCGATGTACAAGGATGAGGAGAAAGCCATGGGACAATCCAGTGCAGTGCCTTCGAAGAAATCCTCTTCTTCGTCGGCCATGCTTCGCCAGGCGAGCTCCGCCCCCGCGGCGCTCCCTGCATCCGGCGGCCCGCTCGAAGTTGTGGCTCTCGCGATGGTGGCGCTCTACTGTGGGGTGCTGCACGATCGGGTCCGAAGGAGGATCGGCTAAGTTTCTCAGGTTCCCGGGAGCTCACGGCTCTTCGTGTTGCGTGTAGGAAAGGCACTCATCCAACAAACCTAGCAAACCCATGAGTGCATGGGCTACGATGCGTGTGTGCCCATCATCCAGCGCCTTCATGCCCGCCAAATTCTCGACTCCCGTGGAAATCCCACGGTTGAAGTCGACTGCTTGCTCGACGATGGCTCCTTCGGACGGGCTGCTGTCCCTTCGGGTGCTTCGACAGGGTCGCATGAGGCGCTGGAGCTCCGTGACGGAGACAAGAAGATCTACGGAGGCAAGTCCGTTTCCAAGGCCGTCGCCAATGTTCTGGGTCCGATCCAAAAAGCATTGAGCGGGTCGTCCGTTTCCGATCAGCGAACGCTCGACCAATCGCTCATCGATCTCGATGGCACGCCAAACAAAGCGAACCTCGGCGCAAACGCCATCCTCGGCGTTTCCATGGCGGTGAGTCGCGCACGCGCTGAGCACGAGGGAAGGGCGCTCTGGAGCTCCCTCGCGGAGCAATTTGATGCCCCGAAGCCGGGACTGCTGCCCATTCCCATGATGAACGTGATCAATGGCGGTGCCCACGCGGACTCGGGCTTAAGCTTCCAGGAGTGCATGATCGTGCCGACGGGGTTTGCACAATTTTCCGATGCCCTGCGTGCAGGTGCGGAGATTTTTCACGTACTCAAGGGCATTCTCGCTAAGGCTGGTCATGTCACCGCAGTCGGTGACGAGGGGGGATTTGCTCCGCACATTCACAGTAGCGATGAGGCGTTTTCCATTCTCGAGCAGGCCATCGCTGCGGCCGGTTACACGGGCAAGGTGCAGCTCGCGATCGACGCTGCAGCATCGGAGTTTCATAAGGACGGGAACTACACGATCGATGGGAAGACCCTACGTAGCAGCGATCTCGTGACATTCTATGAGGAGCTCAGCAAAGCACATCCTATTGTCAGCATTGAAGACAGCCACTCGGAGGATGACTGGGCGGGATTCGCCGCTATGCAGAAAAGTATCGGCGGCTCGGTGCAGCTCGTCGGTGATGATCTCTTCGTGACGAACACCGAGCGGCTGAAGAAGGGGATCAAGGACAAGGCTGCCAATGCCATCCTCATCAAGCTCAATCAGATCGGGACGGTTTCTGAGACGGTGGATGCTATCCAGATGGCGAAGAAGGCAGGGTGGAATGCGGTTGTGAGCCATCGCAGCGGTGAGACGGAGGATACCTTCATCGCACATCTCGCCGTCGGACTTTCTACCGGACAGATCAAAACAGGATCTCTGAGCCGCACGGATCGGGTGTGTAAATACAATGAGCTCCTGCGTATAGAGGAGGAGCTGGGGAAGGCAGCGCGGTATGAGAGTCCGTTTGGATAGCTGGGTTCCTTGGTCGGAGCGGTGGGACTTGAACCCACGACCTCATGCACCCCATGCATGCGTTCTAGCCAACTGAACTACGCCCCGAGCGCAGGCAGTATACGGGGTTGTGCTCATCCGGCCAATGTGCTTCCATACCCCCCTTTATGTGTGTGCATCCCCTATATAGGCTGGAAAGAGGTACTTGCATAAATAGCAAAATTATTATATAATACTATGATACATGGCACTCAGCGCATCCGACATCGCCGCAGCCACAAACGTCATTGAGGACCATCAGAGGATCCTCATTGTCCCGCATGCGAATGTGGATCCCGATGGCCTTTCCTCGGCACTCGCGATGTACCACGTGCTGCAGTCTCTGGGGAAGGATGTGACCGTTGTCTGCCCCGACACTCCTCCTGAGAGCCTGTCGTTTCTTCCCGGATTTGAGCGACTTTCCACGGAGATTGATGAGCACCAGAACTTCGTGATTACGGTGAACCTCGAAGGAGGTCTCGAGATCGATAAGCTCCGCTACACCGTCGAGGATCACCGTGTGAACATCATTGTAGTTCCCAAGAAGGGGACGCTCAGGCCCGACCGCGTCACGTTTGGAGAGGGGGAGCGACGCTTCGATCTCATCATCGCCGTCGACACCGCTGATCTTGCCCTCTTTGGGTCCCTCTATACGGAGCACGTTGATCTCTTCGCTCATACACCGATCCTCAATATCGACCATCACATCAGCAACACACGCTACGGTCAGCTCCATCTCATTGATCCGGTTTCCGCAAGTGCCACGGAGGTTCTCTACCACTGGTTTTCCGGAGTACCGCAGTTTGCCAAGTCCATCACACCGGACATTGCAACACTTCTCCTTACGGGGCTGATCACCGATACGCGGAGCTTCCAGAACCCCAACACCACCCCACGGTCGCTCGAGGTGGCTGCAGAGCTTCTCGAGCGCGGAGCGCGGCAGCAGGAGATCATCCAGCACATCTACAAAACAAAACCCTTAAGCACTCTCAAGATCTGGGGTCGCGCACTCAACCGCATCGAAATCGATGCAGAGTCGGGCATCGTCTGGTCATCGATCAGTCGCGAGGATCTTGCGGAGATGGGTGCAGAGAGTCGTGAGACGCACGGAATCCTCGATGAGCTCATCTCCACCATCCCTGGGGCCGATGCCTACGTCCTCTTTACGGAGGTGGAAGGGGGAGGGCTCAAGGCGAGTCTTCGCTCGTCGCCAGCACTCGACGTCAGTAGGCTTGCCGCCGAGGCGTACGGTGGTGGCGGCCACGCACGAGCGGCGGGCTTTCGTGTCGCGCACTTCAACAACTTCGCCCTCCAGGTTCTGCAGTGCATCGAGAAGCTCACATCGGGAATCGCCCGACAGCGTGAGGAGCGGGGAGAAGGTGCTCGTAAGCAAGCTGGTGTAGGGCATGTTTCGGACAGAAAAACGATCCAGGCCGCACCTATTCATCACGGCGTTTCGCACGCGACTCCTTCGCAGCTGCCATCACGAGATCCCGTGCAGGAGATGGGTGGCAACATGGGGACTGCTGGCGGTGATATCGTTCGGGCTATCGCAGGATCGTCGTAGCATGCGCTTGGGTCCTCAGGAGTTTTTGCAGTAATTGCGCTTTTGTCGCATGCGAATGCATTGTAGACTTGGCTGGCATTTCTCTGCACTATGCGCCTCGTTCAGGTGGCAAAGGTTCTCGGCATGACTGGACAGCAACTTCGTCACGAACTGACGGAGGTCAACTTTGGTGTGAAGCCGACGGATCGTGAGGTGAGCGACACGCTCGCACAGGGCATCATCCGTTTCCTCGCCCGCAAGCACGGCATTACCGTGGACATGGATGCACTGGGATTGTCGATGGATGACGATGCACCAGCGCCCAAAGCTGCTGCTACTCCTGCACCATCGGCTGTTGCAGCGACTCCATCGGATCAGGAGCAGGCGGCACCGAGTGCCGTTCACGTGCTACGCAAGCTCACGCTCGAGGATGTTCCCCGAGCAGCGATTGTTCGCGAACAGGAGGCACTCAAAGTCTCGAAGGCAGAGCGCGAGGAGCGGCAGCGCGAAGACCGTACGGCAACTCCCGCCGTTCGCACGCGTCCGGCTACAGAACGGCATCAGGAGCAGATCAAGCGCAAGGAGGGAGTGGTCACACTCCCAGACCAGGTGACCGTGAAGGAATTCGCTGAGAAAACTGGTGTGCAGGTGCCGCCGGTGATCCAGGCTCTGATGAAAAACGGCATGCTCGTCACCATCAATCAGACGATCGACTTCGATACTGCCGCGATCATCGCCGCGGAGCTCGGCGTCGAGGTTCGCAAAGAGCAGAGTGAGATTTCTGCAGATACCCTTCGCAAGGCGGACATGTCCGATTTACTCAAGGATGATCCGGCAAACCTCGTCGAGCGACCTCCGGTCGTCGTCGTGATGGGGCACGTTGACCACGGCAAGACGTCCATCCTCGATGCGATTCGACAGACGGATGTCGTGAAGGGTGAGGCGGGAGGGATCACACAGCACATCGGCGCCTACCAAGTTGTCCATGAAACTTCCGGTGAGCAGCATCGCATCACGTTCCTCGATACGCCGGGGCATGAGGCGTTCACCGCGATGCGCGCACGAGGAGCGCAGGTGACGGACGTCGCGGTTATCGTGGTTTCTGCAGAAGAGAGCGTAAAGCCAACGACGCTGGAGGCCATCCACCATGCGCAGGAGGCGGGCGTGCCGATGGTCGTCGCCATCAACAAAATCGATCGACCCAACGCCGATCCCGAGCGCGTGAAAGGCGAGATGGCCGGAGCCGGCGTCCAGCCGGAGGAGTGGGGGGGTAGCACGCCATTTGTGCTTTGCTCGGCTGTCACCAAGCAGGGTATCGACGAGCTCCTCGATGCCATCGTCCTCGTTTCCAAGATGCGGGGGATCACGGGAAATCCCCACCGTCCCGCGGTCGGTACCGTGATCGAAAGTCATCTGGACCCGTCTTTCGGTCCTCTCGGTACCGTCATCATTCGAACGGGAACCCTCAAGACCGGTGACATCTTCGTCTGCGCGCATACGATGGGTCGTGTTCGTGCCATGAGCGATGCGCACGACGTGCGACTTGATGTTGTCGGGCCCTCGGGCGCAGTGCGCGTTGCGGGCTTTGACGATGTTCCGCATACCGGAGATGTGCTGCAGGTCGTTTCCTCTGAGCAGGAGGCGAGAACCCTCCTCGAGGCTCTCGAATCGCATCGACATGACCAGCGACGTCGCAGCTTCGCCGATCTCGTGAGCCGTCTTTCTGAGGGCAAACTCGCCCAACTCAAGCTCGTTTTGAAGGCGGATACCCAGGGATCACTCGAAGCCCTCCAGCAGGCGCTTGCTAAGCTGCAGAGCTCAGGAGTCCAGCCGAAGGTCATCCATGCGGCTGTCGGGGCTGTGACGGAGAGTGATGTCACTCTTGCCGCGGCCAGTGATGGAATCGTCCTCGCTTTCCATGTCATTGTCCCTCCCGCTGTTGCAAAAACCGCTGAGCGTGAGGGCGTGCGGATCCGTGAGTTTACGATCGTGTACGAGCTTCTGGAAGAGGTTGAGGGGCTGCTGCAGGGACTTCTCGAGCCTGAGGAGAGTGAGCAGATCCTCGGTCACATCGAGGTGAAGGCTGTGTTCATGACCAAGCGTACCGAGCAGGTGATTGGTGGGCGCGTGACGGATGGCTCGGTGAAGCGCCTTCCCTTCCGTCTCCTGCGGTCGTCTGGTTCCGGAGAGACGCCTCAGCTCATTGGCTCAGGGCGCATCACGTCGCTGCGGTACGTTGATAAGGATATCAAGGAGGCCAAGGAGGGCCAGGAGTGCGGCATGCGCATCGAGTCGACGCTTCCCGTGCAGGAGCGAGACATCCTCGAGATTTACCTCAAGGAATTGAAGAAGAAGGATCGTTAGTCTTCAGGATCCCTTGGTGTCCGCTTTCTCGAGTTTCACGTCACCAAGGTCCCCCTTCGTTACACCTTCCCCGACGAAGGTCGCTGTTTTATCGAGTTCTTCCGTAGAGAATTTCTGCAGGGTTGTTGCAAGGAGGATGATGTCTTGTGTTGGCATCGAAGCGAGAAGCGCTTTCTCATCTTTCTTCAGCCCGAGAGCATCGGAAAGATCCTGCAGGGATGTGTTTGCATCGGGGAGATTGCCCCGCGCCGCAGCGGGCAGCGTCTGACGCTGTTGTTCTCGTTTTGCAAACTTCAGCAGCTCCCTGCGATTATTGCGATTCCCGAGCGATTCAATCAGACCCTGTCCTGCTGGCTTTCCCCGTAGCTTGGCCGTAAGGCGCTCATACTCTGGGGATGAAAGGAAGGAGAGCTTGCTTTCAGGATTGCGATGCAGGAAGTACAGGAGGCCGAGGGCGATGAGGCCCTTTTTAGGAAGGCGCTTGGTCTTGCGCGACACGAGAAAGGAAAGCAGAGCGATGCCACCAAGCAGGAGTGAGAGCACAAACTTTCCACCGGGGCTCACGCTCGGCGTTGATTTTGCAAACGTCAGGTTCTGCGGGTCGATGTTCTTTAGCTCCGCGAGGTTGCGATTGAGCTGATCGAGAAAGGCTTTCTCCTTGCTTCCTTCAGGAGCATGGATACGCTGGAGAGCTGCATAGTCCTCTGCAACAAGTCTTCCGTCCATGGCATCGCGATGCATCCACCGACTGAGGAAGCTTTTGCCTTTTTCCCCCTCATCGAGGATACAGAAGTGTCTGAGGATGCCCTCGAGTGTTGCTCTGTCCTTGTCGGTGAATCCTGCAAGTCCCTTGAGGCGATTTTCCATGGCTGAGGTTCCGCGCTCGGTGTCCTTGATCAGGATTTCGTAGGATGCGCGTACGTGCTTGCCGAGTCCTTCGAGACGTACATTCATCGTCGAAGCGAGTTCGTCGAGGTACTTTGCGGTGATTGCCTCTGATGTAGCTTCAAGTTTCTTTCGCTGCTCCTGCGTCATGTTGGGATTGCCGAGCATCCTCTGCTGGATGAGGAGCTTCTTTGCTGTATTACGGGCTTGGTTGATGGTGCTTTGCAGATCAATTTCTTCCCCGTGCTCACTGAGAAACTGCTGATACTCCTCGGAGGACATCGAAAAATTCTCCATCTCTCCCCCGGAGCTCTCCGCGCCGTCGGGTGAAGCATCACTATCCACTGGAGTTAGGGGGTATTGCGCGCCGGGCGCGGAGCCTTGACGAATTTCTCTGCAAATTCGCCGAGGTTGCCTATGTTCACGTTCGATCCAGGCATTGCGCTGCGCAGCTCGGCTATGATGCTCGGAAGGGCATTTTTCACTGCGACCTGATCGGTCGGATTGATGCCGCGGTCACGTAGATGCTGGTCGAGCAGTATCACGCTGTTTGATACATCGGCCATTTTGTCCGCCGTTGTTTTATTGATGGCATCGAGGGCTTTAAGGAGCTCGGGACTCTGCGCAGTGACATTGTTTCGTCCGCCCCCGCCTGCCCCTCCGCCACTACCTGCTCCAGCACCAAAGGCCAGCCTCGCAACTCCCGATTCACTCTGAAGGTTGCGCAGGAATCCGGAGACTCCGATGCCTTCGCCCTTGGAAATTGTGCCGTTACCGTCGGTATCGTGCGGAATTACCGGAGCGATGAGCGGCAGCTTCAGGAAGTTGCTGCCGATCTTTGAAACGGGCTCGCTGAACTTCGCGTAGATGGTATCGCTCCTCATGGCCCAGAAAGACCCCATCCAAATCACCATGAACGCGAGCACGATCCAGATGATCTGCCACCAGTCCTTCACTTCAGCAATCAGCGGAAAACTCTCTCCAAGACCGGCTGGCGGGACAAACCCCGAAGTCGAGGAAATCCTGCTGATCTCATTGAGCATGATGTAGCCGATAGAGAAGGGGATGGCGATCAGCGTCGGCAAAAACGCTGCGGTCATGAAGTGCTTCGTGAAGATGTCCATCGTATCGATCTTGATGAATTTACCGCCAATGAGAAAACCAATGAACATGAATGGCATGAACGAGATCGTGAGCCACAGGATCGGCAACCGCACGATCATGATGAGTGCCATGGCAATGAGCGGAAATGCGAGCATGACGTGAAGGAACGTTACAAACGCCATGACAATCGTAAATCTGAGGGTCTCGCTGGCGATCGCCCCTGTTCCTCCAGCAGGAGGCGATCCGACGATGAGGCCTAAGTGCATGAGCCGACCGTGGTTGACGACCATGCCGTTGATGATGCCGAATGCCGTATTCGTATTGGCATCGAGAGGCTCCAGACAGACCTTCATGATGGGGGAGAGGTCGATAGTCGACCCCTGCGTGGTCGGGGGACAAAATCCTGTAGCTCCCGTGGGAAACAGCTTGATGTTGGTGATGACGTTGCAGTCTTGAGGCATGCCCGCTCCATCACGCCACTTGCAGGTGGAATTGATGGCATTGGGCAAGCTGTAGACAGTTGCCGTGGTCACATTGGCAATATCGATGATGACGCGGGGAAAGAACCACGAGAAGTTCACGAGTACCACGGCAAGTAGATACTTTACGATGATCTCCTTGCTCGTAAATTTCCTGTCGGCAAACACAATAGTCATGATTGCAGCAATCAGCAGGAGGATGGCGAAGATCATGTTCATGATGTCTCGTGAGATCTGCCACAGCCGAAGCATCATGCCTTCGTTGCCGATGGCGTAGATGTTGCCGGGTTCTGCGAGCCACCCGATGAACTTCATCGTGAGGAAGCTCGCAAAGTTCAGGATTCCTACGGCAACGAGTAATGCTTGCATGATCCCCCCCTGCGTATCGGTAATAACCTCGTCATCTGCCAGAGCGTGGGGGATGAGGAATTCTCCCTGCACAATGCAGAGCACGAGGAGGAGAGTTCCGAGGGTTGCAGCGATGGTTTTGGTTTTTGAGGGCATTCCCATAATTATACCCTAAAAGTCCATGTTTTACTACGGCCCTAGCCGGGCACAAATGTGTATATCGCATAACATATTGG
>Ga0194121_10004197_pt1 | contig 21092 bp, 17 predicted proteins | sample TA2MahCa50mmetaG_FD_148609 | JGI IMG/M metagenome (GOLD analysis project Ga0194121, IMG submission 148609) | Freshwater microbial communities from Lake Tanganyika, Tanzania - TA2015020 Mahale Deep Cast 50m | ecosystem: Environmental > Aquatic > Freshwater > Lake | place: Tanzania: Lake...
TCGACCACAACCTCGTGCACAACATCAAGAGCGCCAAGCGCATGGTGGAGCGCGTGCGTCCCGAGGTGTGGGACGTCCTCGAGGAGGTCATCAAGGACCATCCGGTGCTGCTCAACCGCGCCCCGACCCTGCACCGCCTGGGCATTCAGGCCTTCGAGCCGGTGCTGGTTGAGGGCAAGGCGATCCAGATCCACCCGCTGGTCTGCACCCCGTACAACGCGGACTTCGACGGCGACCAGATGGCCGTGCACCTTCCGCTCTCCGCGGGCGCGCAGGCCGAAGCCCGCATCTTGATGCTCTCCGCCAACAACATCCTCTTGCCGTCGTTCGGAAACCCGGCCATGGTGCCCACCCAGGACATGGTGCTCGGCGTCTATTACCTCACCATCGACAAGCACGACTCCAAGGGCCAGGGCAAGCGCTTCTCCAATTTGAACGAGAGTCTGATGGCTTACTGGGCCGGCGAGGTCGAGCTGCAGGCGCCCATCCGCGTGCGCTATGCGCTGCCCACGGAGCCCAGTAACCTGATCCGCGAGACGACCATCGGCCGGCTCATTCTCAACCAGCACATCCAGGATGCAATCCGCCCCACCATCGAGCGGGCCATCGAGGACGCCAGGACGCAATATGCGCACCAGCCCGAGATGCCAGAGCAACCGGAGGTGGGCGACAAGCAGGAGAGCGGGGTCACCCGCGCCATTCGCGACGCCGTAAACGCCGCGCGCAACGCGGAGAAGGGCGCCGACACCGACGAGATCATCGAGAAGTTCCTGTACCGCGTGCTCAATGAGCCGTTCCTGAACGACACGGTGAACAAGAAGGCGATGATGCGGCTCGTGAGCCGCATCCACCGCCGCTTCGGCAACGCCGTCACGGCGCGCTTGCTCGACCAGATCAAGGACCTGGGCTTCGGCTACGCGACCCGTTCAGGCAACACCATCGGCGTGGACGACATCCAGGTGCCACCGGAGAAGCCGGAGATTCTGCGGGCCGCCGACAAGAAGGTCGAAGAGGCCGAGTACTTCTACCGCAAGGGCCTGCTCACGACCGAGGAGCAGCGCCGCCTCTTGACGGGGATCTGGCTGGCCGCCACCAACCAGGTCGAGGAGGCGATGATGCGCCACCTCGACCGCCTCAACCCGGTGTACATGATGGCCACCTCGGGCGCTCGCGGCAACCCGGCCCAGGTAAAGCAGATCGCCGGCATGCGCGGACTGATGGCCGACCCTTCGGGCAAGATCATCACCGTGCCGATTCGCGCGAACCTGCGCGAGGGTCTGTCGGTGCTGGAGTACTTCATCTCCACCCACGGCGCCCGCAAAGGCCTCGCCGACACGGCGCTGCGCACCGCCGACTCGGGCTACCTGACGCGCCGCCTCATCGACGTGTCGCAGGACGTCATCATCCGTGAGACCGACTGCCACACCGAGAAGGGCATCCGCATCGAGGCCGTCGAGGAAGGCGGCGACGTGATGGTCCGCCTCGGGGAGCGCATCTCCGGTCGCGTGGCGGCCGAGGACATCGTGGTCGACGAGACCGGCGAGGTGCTGTGCCCGATCGGCGAGGAGTGCTCCGACGAGGTCGGCGACCTGGTCGAGAAGGCCGGTGGCATCCTGGTCGAGGCGCGCGCGGACGTCATCCGCGGCCGCGTGTCGGCGCGCAACGTCCCCGTGCCGCGCAAAGAGTCCGAGCTGATCGTCCGCGAAGGCGAGCGCATCAGCGAGGAATCGGCGAAAGAGATCATCAACGCCGGCATCAGCCACGTGCGTGTGAAGTCGGTGGCGATTCGCTCGGTGCTCACCTGCGACGCCCGCTTCGGCATCTGCACCAAGTGCTACGGCCGCAACCTTGCCACCGGCAAGCCGATCGAGATCGGCGAGACGGTGGGGATCATCGCGGCGCAGTCGATCGGCGAGCCGGGCACCCAGCTCACCCTGCGCACCTTCCACACGGGCGGCGTGGCCTCGGAGGACATCATCAGCGGTCTTCCGCGCGTCGAGGAGCTGTTCGAGGCACGCAAGCCGAAGGGCTCGTCCCCGATCGCCGAGCACGAGGGCATCGTCAGCATCACCGAAGAGAAGCGCATGCGCAAGATCGTGGTCAAGTCGACCGCCACGGGACAGGAAACGGCGCACCCGGTGCCATTCTCGTCCCGCCGGCTGGTGGAACCCGGCGACCACGTCGACGCCGGAGAGCAGTTGGTCGACGGCGCGCTCAATCCCCACGACGTGCTGCGCGTGCGCGGCGTCGACGACGTGCAGAAGTACCTCGTCAACGAGGTGCAGCGCGTGTACCGCTCGCAGGGCGTGGACATCAACGACAAGCACGTCGAGGTGATCGTGCGCCAGATGCTCCGCAAGGTGCGGCTGGACGACGCGGGCGACACCAAGATGCTGCCCGGCGCGCTGGTGGACCTTGCGGTAGTCCGCGAGGAAACCCGCAAGCTGCAGGAGCGCCGCACGACCGGTGAAGAGGTCGCGGTGCCGACCTACAAGCCGGTGCTGATGGGCGTCACCAAGGCGTCGCTGGCCACCGACTCGTTCCTCTCCGCCGCCTCCTTCCAGGAGACGACGCGCGTGCTCACCGAGGCTGCCATCAACGGCCGCAAGGATCCGCTGCTGGGCCTCAAGGAGAACGTGATCATCGGCAAACTGATCCCCGCGGGCACGGGCATGCCCCGCTACCGCAACGTGGAGATCGAGATGGACCACGTCGAGCCCGAGCCGTATTATACCGGCGACGACGGCGGCATCGCCGAGTGGCGTGAGGAAGACGACGAGTTCGAGGCGCAGATGAGCGGCGCGGAATACGACGAACGCGGCTACGACGACTGATCGTCCGACGTTGATCGCGACGTGAAGTGGTCCAGGCGTTTTCGCCTGGACCATTTTTGAGAGGTTCGGCAAGAATTGTTTACGACGGGCGGCGCAATCGTGGACTGGGCGAGCGTGGCATTGAGCGCCATCTTGTTCATGGTCACGTACATCACGCTGTGGCTGATGTATCGCCAGGTCTACAAGGTCAAGAAGTGGGAGTCGCCCGCGGTCGTATCGTTCATCGTGCACACCCGCCCGTCGGTGTACGTGTCGCTGGTGCTGTTCGCGCTCTGGATCCTGGCGTTTATCCCCAATGCGTATATTCACGGGCCGCTCTGGCACTGGCTGAGCATCCTGTTCAAGATCTCGATGGGCGTGGTGGCCATCGAAGCGGCCACCTCGATCTTCTTCGACTTCATTCTCACCGAGCGCAAGCAGATCGACGTGCCCACGATCTTCCGCGATCTCACCCGGATCGTGTTGTACATCGCGGGCCTCCTGGTCGTGCTGAACTTCGTGCTGAACGTTGACATCACGCCCCTGCTGACCGGGTCCGCGATCATTTCGGTGGTCATCGGTCTCGCGCTGCAAGAGTCGCTGGGCAATCTCTTCAGCGGCATTTTCTTGCACGGCTCCAAACCGTTTGCACGCGGCGACTGGATCCGCATCGGTGACCGCGAGGGCGCCGTGGAGAAGGTCGACTGGCGGTCCACCGCGATTCGCACGAATTACGGCGACTACGTGATTCTGCCCAACTCGGTCATGGCCAAGGAAGTCATCGTCAACTACTCCGCCCCTACCCGACTCACCGCGCGGCGCGTGCTGGTGGGCGTGCATTACAAGCACAACCCGGCCAAGATCAAGAAGATTCTCATCGAATGCGCGCTGCAAACCCAGAAGATACACGCCGAGCCGCGTCCGGTGGCCAGGATTATCGAATACGGAAACTTCTCGGTAAACTTCGAGCTGAAGTTCTGGATCACCGACTACGAGGACCACCCGAACATCTGCGCCAACGTAATGGAGCGCGTCTGGTACAATTTCAAGCGCCAGGATGTCGAGATCCCCTACCCGCACCAGGTGGAAATCCATCATTACGAAAACGAAGTGGCCGAGCCGGAAGCGGCCCACATCGCGCTGCTCAAGCGCATCGACTGGATGAGCGAGTTTTCCGACGAGGAGTTGCGCTACCTGGCTTCCCGCTTGAAGCTGCTCACTTATGCCGGAGGCGAGCCCATCATCCGCCAGGGCGAGCGCGGCAAGTCATTCTACGTGATTAAATACGGCAAGGTGCAGATTCAGGCCCGCGACGAAGACGGCAAGCTGTTTTTCACCAAGGACATGGGCGGCGGCGAATTCTTCGGGGAATTCTCCTTGCTGACCGGAGAGCCGCGCACGGCCACCGTGGTGGCGCTCGAAGAGTGCGAGCTGCTGCGGCTGGACAAGGAAGCCTTCCGCAAGGTCTTCCAGGACAATCCCAAGGCCGACGAGCTGATTACCCAGGTCATCGCCCGCCGCCAGGAGCTTGCCCAGGAGAAGGACGCGGCCGCCAACCGAGGCCAGACCCAGCGGCTGCAGGCGGAGAAGGAGTCGTCACGCACGCTGATGCTCAAGAAGATCCGCGACTTTTTCTCCTATTAGGGGCTGCGGACTTCCGAGCTTGAAGGTGTCGGAATTTCAAAATGTTAGCAGCACCCGCTTGACGGACTCCACGTCCGCCATGTCCTCCAGCACCACGTCGGGCGCGTGGGCGCGCAGGGTTTCAACGTCCTGGTGGCCGGTCGCCACCGCCAGGACGCGGGCGCCGATGGCCTTCGCGCAGGCGATGTCTCGGTCGGTGTCCCCCACCACCCAGGTGTCCCGCGCCGCGAACGCGCGCCCGTAGTGCGCGGCCGCGCGGGCCAGGGCGAGGGCGCCCAGGGCATTGCGATCGTGGCTGTCAGAGCCGTAGGCGCCGATCGGGAAATAGCGGTTGAGGTCAAAGGCCGCCAGCTTGATGCGGGCGGTGACTTCCAGGTTTCCGGTCAATAATCCCAGGCTGGCGTGGGGCTGCAGCGCGTCCAGCAGTGAGGGAATCCCCGGCTTCACCGCGCGGCGCTCGTCGGCGCGCTCCATCTCCTCGCCGAGACACTCCGCATAGCGGCGCCAGACCTCGGCTTCCACCCGGGCCCGCTGGCCGTTCGTCGAAACACCGGCCGCGTCGAAAATCTCGTACAGGATGGCCGGGTCGGTCTTCCCGCCGGGATTCACCCGGATGGCCGTCATGTCAATGCCGGCCACCTCCAGGATCGCCTGCGCCATGCAGCGCAACCCCGCCCCCGCGGTGAAGATCAGCGTCTGGTCGATGTCAAACAGGATGAGCCGCGACGCGTCGCTCGACAAAGTCGGAAACCACTTTCTCCAGAGTCGCCAGGGGCAGCGCGCCGTGACGCAGCACCTCGTCGTGGAACGCGCGCAGGTCGAATCTCGCGCCCAGGGTTTTCTCAGCGTGATCCCGCAGGCGCAGAATCTCGCGCATGCCCACCGCATACGACAGCGCCTGGCCGGGCCAGATGATGTACCGATCGATCTCGTTGTAGATCTCCGGCTCGGTCAGTCCGCTGTTCTCCTTGAAGAAGGAAAACGCGCTATCCCGCGTCCAGCCCAACGCATGCATGCCGGTGTCCACGACCAGCCGGCAAATTCGCCACGCCTGGAAAATCAGCATGCCAAAATACGACAGGTCGTTCTTGTACATGCCCATCTCGACGCCGAGGCGCTCGGTGTACAGCGCCCAGCCCTCGATGTAGGCGTTGAAGTCGCTGTGCCGGCGAAAATCGGGCAATTCCGTCTGCTCCATCGCCAGGGCAATCTGCAGATGGTGCCCGGGCACGGCTTCGTGCAGCGTGAGCGCCGTCATCTGGTAGCGCGGGCGGCTCTCCGGCTGGTAGGTGTTCGCGTAGTACGTGCCGGGCCGGCTGAAGTCGTCCGGCGGGCTGTAATAATACGCGGCCACGCAATCCCGCTCCCGGTATTCCTCGATGGGCTTCACGATGCAGCCCACCCGGGGCAGGCGGCCGAAATACTTAGGCAACAAGGCCTGCGCCTCGTCGAGAATTTCCCGATAGCCGTTGAGCAGGTCCTCGCGCGAGGTCGGGCAGTTGGCCGGATCCTTGCGGATATTCTCCAGAAACACCGGGAGGTCGCCGTCGTGCCCCAGGCGGCGCGCCACCGCTTTCATCTCGCCCTGCACGTCGCGCAGCATCGCCATTCCGAGGTCGTGGATCTCCTGCGGCGTCAGCGCGGTCGTGGTGTGGCGCCGCACTCGGAAGGCATACGCCTCCGGTCCGCCGGGCAGGCTCGAAAGCCCGACCGCTTCACGCGCCGGATAATCCGCCTGCAAGAACGTGAGAAAGCGCTCGAACGCCGGATACACCGACTCTCGAATCGCGGCCTCCACCGCCTCGCGCAACCGCGCGCGGTCTGGCACGGGAGGCGCGTCCTCCGGATCCGCGGAAGGCGGCAGCAGCGGGGACTCCGCGACCGCGATAGCCAGCAGATCTCGCAATTGCCCGCGCACGCGCTCCGCCGCCACGGCCGGCGCCGTCCGCCCGGCGGCCACGCCGGCCCGCAGGTTCTCGAGATAGTCGTCCATGTACTTCGTGAACGACCGGTAGCGCACGGCAAGGTCCTCGAAATCCTTCGCGGACTTCAGAGGATGGTAATTGATCAGCTCCTGGAGCCACACTTGCGGCCCCATCAGCTGGTCGAGCGCCCACTGCTCGAAGTGATGAATGCGCTCGCCAAGCTGGTCCTCAAGAGCGCGGCGGAGAATCAAGACGGTGATCGCTTCCTCATCGCCAAGAATAACCCGGCCCGTCTCCACCGCGGCTTGCAGTTGCGCCACGCGGGTGCCCAGCGCATTCAGCTCGGCGATCTGTTGATGGCGTCCCCTCACCGACACGTCGGGCAGGCGATCGTTGTAGCGGAAATCCGCGAGATAGGTCGCGTACGTCGGCTCGGCGCGGAGCAGCCACTCCCAGTAATCGTGGGCCAGCGTTTGCACGTCGGCGTTCATGACAACGCTCTGGCGGGCTCGAGAGCCGCCACGAACTGCCGCACGGCGTCGGGCTCGGCCACCGGCATCGGGAAGTGCGCCAGGACCCGGTCGTACACGCCGCCGTAGCGCTCAAGCAGGGTGTCCGCGAGGCGCTCGAACGGCGCGCGCACGGCAAACGCGTCCACCACCTCGTCGGGAATCAGGCGCGCCATCTCCTCCCACTGGTTCTCGCGCGACAGGCGGTGCAGCTCCTTGTGCAGCTCCTCGTGGCCGAGAATCGCCAGGACTTCGCCGTAGGCCGGCGTCGATCCGTAGAAGGCGATCTGCTGGCGCACCTTTCCCTCCAGGGCGCGCTGCGACTTCTCGTCACCGGTGATGATGAAGACCGGCGCGATCACGTTGAAATCCGCGCGGGTGCGGCCGGAGGTTTTCAGGCCGCGCTCAATCGCCGGCCGCGTGACCTGCTCGAAATACGCGCGATTGGTGAAGGGGTGCATCATGAAACCGTTGGCCAGCTCGCCGGCCAGCTCGGTCATTTTCGGACCCACCCCGGCCAGGACGATGGGAATCTCCGGATGCTCGATGGGACCCGGATTGAAAAAAGGCGTCAGCAGCGTGAGCCGGTAATACTTCCCCTCGAAGCGCAGGCGGTCGCCTCCCTGGAAGGCGGCCCAGATGGCGCGCAGCGCGAGCATCATCTCCCGCATCTGCTCGACCGGCTTGTCCCACGGCATGGAGAACCGTTTCGTGATGTGGGCGGCCACTTGACTGCCCAGGCCCAGAATGAAACGTCCTTTGGAGTAGGCCGCCAGGTCCCAGGCCTCCTGGGCCAGGGTCATCGGGCTGCGCGCCAGGGCCACGGCCACGCCCGTCCCCAGCTCCAGGCGCTGCGTGTGCTCGGCGGCCAGCAGCAGCGGGAAGAAGGGATTGTGCCCGGTGTCGAGCGTCCACATCCCGTGCAGGCCAATGCCTTCGGTGCGCTTCGCGGCCTCGACCACGTGGCCGGTGGTCCCATGAAAAACGGCGTCAAACTTCACTTTGTAAACTCCTCGTTCAGGCTCGGGGCTCGGGGACTTCGGCGGCCCCGCAGGGACTCCCCTGTGCCCATTCGAAGTGAAAGGCTTCCAATGTTGGAGGGCGACCGCGCTTGAATCTGGCGTACGACCACAAGGCGTTCTACGACGAAGTCTTTGACGAGACCGGGCAGCCGCGGCCCCATTACCGCGCCCTGGTGCGCCGCTTCACCGACCTCTCCGAGGAAGACATGAACGAGCGCGGGCGACTGCGCGACGAGTCGTTCGCCACCCTGGGCATCACCTTCACCCTGGCCAACGACCTGGAGCGCCCCTTCCCGCTCGACCTGATTCCGCGCATCATTCCGGCCCGCGAGTGGGCCCGCCTGGAGCGCGGGCTGGTGCAGCGGGTGCGCGCGCTCAACGCCTTCGTGGACGACGTCTACAACGAGCGGCACGCGCTGCACGACGGCATCGTCCCGTGGTCGCTGGTGCTCTCCGCGAAGGGATATCGGCGGCCCATGGCCGGCTACTCGCCGCCCTCGGGGGTGTGGGCCCACGTGGCCGGCATCGACCTGGTGCGCGACGAGAACGGCGAGTACTGCGTCCTGGAGGATAATCTCCGCGTGCCCTCCGGCGTCTCCTACGTGCTGGAAAATCGCGGCGCCATGAGCCGCGTCTTCCCCCGCCTGTTCTCCGACGGCTATCGGGTGCGCTCGGTGGACACCTATCCCACCGCGCTGCGCCGCGCGCTGGCCAGCATCTCGCCGCGCGGCATCACTGACCCCACGGTGGTCGTGCTGACGCCGGGGATTTTCAACTCGGCGTATTTCGAGCACGCCTTCCTGGCACGCCAGATGGGCGTCGAGCTGGTCGAGGGACGGGATCTCGTGGTGCTTGACCATTCCCTGTTCATGCACACCACGCATGGTTTGCAGCGGGTGGACGTGATTTACCGACGCATCGACGACGAATTTGTCGATTCGGTGGTATTTCGCCACGACAGCATGCTGGGGGTTCCCGGGCTCTTGTCCGCGGTGCGGGCCGGCAACGTCACCATGGCCAACGCCATCGGCACCGGCGTGGCCGACGACAAGGCGATTTATCCGTTCGTCCCGGCGCTGATCCGGTATTACCTGGGCGAGCAGCCCATCCTCAAAAACGTCACCACCTACCTGCTGGAAAATCAGGAAGAGCGCGACACTGCCCTCAAGCGCATGGACCAGCTCGTCGTCAAGGCGGTCGGCGAGGCCGGCGGCTACGGAATGCTGATCGGTCCGCGCGCCACCGAAAAAGAGATCGTGGATTTCAGGAAGCGCGTGCAGCAAGATCCGCGCAATTACATCGCGCAGGAAGTCGTGAAATTATCGCGCGCGCCGGTCTACAACGAGGGGCGCGTGTATCCGGCGCACGTCGACCTGCGTCCGTTCGTGGTGACCGGCGCGCACGGCTCGTTCGTGCTCAGCGGCGGCCTCACCCGGGTGGCGCTGGTCGAAGGATCGCTGGTGGTCAACTCGTCGCAGGGCGGCGGATCGAAAGACACCTGGGTTTTGGAAAAATGAGCCAATCCAAGGGCTTCCATCATTCGGATCGCCGGCTGGCGGTCAGAAAGGCCCGCCAGCGTTGGCGGTCATCCTGTTAATGCTCGCACGAATTGCTGAAAACATCTACTGGCTGGGCCGCTACATCGAGCGCGTCGACGACACGCTGCGCCTCCTTGAGGTGCAGGAGGAAACCGCCAGCGAGGCCGACGCGCGCCCCTGGTCGGACGTCTTCCAGGTCAGCGGAGTGGACCACCAGGGCAAGCGGCGCGGGGACGTCATCGAAGTGCTGGTGCGCGGCGATGGCTCGCACTCTTTGCGGACGTGCGTGCGCATGGCCCGGGAAAACGCGCGGGTGGTGCGCGATCGGCTCACCCTCGAGGTGTGGACCGCCATCAACGGGTTTTACCTGGGATTGGAGCGCCGCGCGCCGCGCGCCGACCTGGGCACGCCGGACATCCTCTACGACTGGATCCGCGAGCGCTGCGACCTGATCTGGGGCACCATCGACAACACCCTGGTCCGCGACGAGGGCTGGGCGTGGCTGTCGGTGGGGCGCCAGATCGAGCGGACCAACATGGCCGCCCGCACCCTGCTGGTGATGATGGGCGGGCTGATCGAGCCCGACGAGCGCACCATGCACAACTGGCTGACGCTGCTCCGCTTCGTGTCCGGCAGCCACGCGTTCCGCCGGGTGTCCAGCGGAACGCCGCGCGCCACCGACATCATCGCCTTTGTGATGCGCTCGCCGGTGTTCCCAAGGTCCCTGGCGTACTCGGTGAAGGAAGCGCACGCCGCCCTCAAGGCGGCCGGCCACCAGGAAACCCGCGCCGCGCGCCGCCTCATGCGCCTGCACGCCGAGCTGGATTTCCTCAATCCCAGCCAGGTGACCGCGCGTCCCGACACGCTGCTCAAGCAATTGCTGCGCGGACTGGACGCCGTTCACTCCGACCTTCAAGAGGAAATCTTCGGATTGGAGCCGGTGCTGATGAGCCGGGAATACAACAGTGCGCTTTGAAGTCGAGCACTCAACCAGGCTCACCTACGGCGGCGAGGTCGCGCGCAGCTACAATCAAGTGCACCTGCGCCCGCTCGACACGCCCACCCAGCGGCTGCTGCGCTACGACATCAGCATCGACCCGATGGCCACGCCGCTGCGCCACACCGATGCGTTCGGAAACCTCGTGGAGAGCTTCAGCATTTCAACTCCGCACAGCCGGCTGCACGTTCGCACCCGCTCGTCGGTGGAAGTCTCGCAGCCCATCCCCGTGGACGAGGGGCCGGATTGGGAGACGCTCGATCGCCTGCGCGCCGAGGGTCCCTGGTACGAGCTGACCCTGCCCAGCCGCTACGTGGACTCCCGGGTGGACGCGGCCACGGCCCGCGCGCTGCGGCGCCATCCCCGGCCGGCCGACGCGGCCCGCGCGCTGGCCCTGCAGATCCGCACCCGATTCGTGTACGATACCACCGCGACCTACGTGGGCCGCACCACCCGCCAGCTCCTGGAGGACGGCCGCGGGGTGTGCCAGGACTATGCGCACTATTTCTGCGGGGTGGCGCGCGCGGCGGGCATCCCGGTGCAGTACGTGAGCGGATACCTGGCCACCGAGGAGCTGAGCAGCACGCCGGCCAGCCATGCCTGGGTGGAAGTCGTGTGGCCCAACGGCGGCGTGCTGGAGCTGGATCCGACCAACGGCGAGAACCATCCCGAGCGCCGCATCCGCGTGGCGGTGGGGCGCGACTACGACGACGTGGCGCCGCTCAAGGGCGTGTACTTCGGACTGGCCGACCAGCACCTCGACGTCTCCATTGAATTGCGCGCCAGCGGGGATGATCTTACCCGGCGGCCCAACCACCGGGTTCTCGCCCGCCGGCGGGTGGAGCGGTACGCCGTGCAGAGCGCGCAGGCCGCCCAGCAACAGCAGTAGTCAGGGGTCGGCATCGCCTGCTTCCAGCCGTATTACCGCCTGTCTGCAACAGGCTCTAGTCCTTTTGAGGGCCTTGAGGACCGATCGGCCGGCCGAAACATCCTCATGATGGACGCATGAACATGCGACCTGGGTCGCAATTAGCGGCCAACCCGGGTCGGAGGCGCGGTGGAAGACCTTCGGGTACAATGGTCTTGTCGGGACTCAGGGAACTACGTACTGCCCTCCTAAAATAGGCCACGTGCAGGAGTCCGAAGTTCCTCGGGTTAGCGCAAAATAGAGAACATAGACGCACAGAGGACAAGGACGTCCGGCGAGCCGCGGTTACAGAAAATTCGAGCGGACGCCGAGACAGCAAGGAACTGAATTGCCGTGTGGCCCGTCAGTCACTTTCGTAAAGGACCTCGCACCAGCGACTCCGAGGAGATGACCCGCCTGTCGTGTATTCTGCACTTCCTGGCGCGGCGCAACGACCACGACGAGGGGTTCGTGGTCACCACCCAGTGCCTCTCCACCAGCCAGTTCGAGTATTTCACCCGGGCAAACGTCCAGCCGGGCGAAGTCCTTCGCTTGAAGGTCGTTTCCGGGCCGCACGTGCTCGAACTGAAAGCGGTCGTGCAGACCGTGATGGAGCCGGGGCAGGTCGGCTACGGCGGCCGCGGGCCGATGATGAGCTTCCTCGACCTGACCGACTACGAGCGGCGCGTGATCTACAACATGGTGCAGCGCTTCCGCGCGCCCATCGCGGCTTCGGAGGCGTTCGGGGCGTAGTTCTTGACCTGCATGCTATACTAGTGTGCAATCAGCAAGAGGTGCGCGGCATGGATCCGGTCCGCCTGTCCAACAACCTGTTGCCCCCGACCCTTCCCGTGCACCCGCGCGAGGCGCAGCCGGCTGTCCTGGAACCCGCCGTGATCGGCGACGCGGTTGCCCTGGGTCCCATTCCCACCCTGCCGACCGAGACCGCTCCACTGCCTCAACCAACCGTCACGGTCGCCCGGACGCCGCAGCCCGCCATCCCCATGACCCTGACCGAGGGGACCCAGACCCCGGCCGGCGCCGCGCCGTACACCTATCCCAGCGGCCCCAACGGACCGCGCACGCCCGAGTCGCGGATAGTGGCCGACCGCTGCCGGGAAATCGCGTTCAGCGGCCGCCCACTCCAGGATCGCGCGAAAGAGATCGGCGACATTCTCGTGGAGGCCGTGGACGGGGCGAACTCCCCCAATCCCGCCTGGGAAATAGCCACCTCCGAGCAGGTGCGGCTCTTCGTGCTGGAAACGCTGGAGCACACCGACGCCATCCGCCGTCTTGGAGAATTGCGCGGCCTGGATTTCCACGAGCACGATTTTGAGGGCGACACCAGCAAGTTCAATCCGGAGATCACCCGGTTCCTTGCCAGGCCGGGCCGCGACGATTCGGTGAAGTGGGTCATCAACGAGCACAACGCGGCGCCCCATCACCACCTCTGGAAAGACCCCAACGCGAACGCCGACGACCTGCGCGAAGGCGCCACCGATGTTCGTCCGCGAGTCCGATCCCCGGCACGCCAGCGACGATCCGCTCTACGAGCCGCCGGTTCCGGCCGGCGCCACCGCCCTGGTGGTCAAGGTTTCCATCGATCACCTGCGCGTGCGTCTCGACGACCCGAAACTCTCCCGCGAGCCGGTAAAACTCTGGCAGGACGGATTGTTTCCCGATCAGGCCACCAACACCATCAGCGCGCTGCAAAAATTATAGTTTCTTGAAGCGCAGCATGTAGGTGGTGTCGTCGAAGCGCTCCTCGTTTTCCAGGCGAAAGCCGTTTCTCTCGACCTGCGCCTTCACGCGCTGCGGCGTGATCTGGTGCGGCTGGTTGAAGATCTCCAGGTGGCCGCCTCCGACCAGCGCCTTGCGCACGCTGGCCAGGAAAGGCACCACGTTTTTCTGGTAGCGCTCCCCGAACGTGGGGTAGGTATTGTCGATGATGTAGCGGTACGTCGGAAACATGAAGACGTGATCCACCGAATTTTCCGGCAAGGAGACGTCGTTGAATTTCGACTGCACGGTGGTGATGTTGTGGATGCCCCAGGCCGGCCCGACCTCGGCAACAAAGTGCAGCACGCCGGCCTCGATGTCCACCGCGTACACGCGGCCGCCGGGCCCCACCTTGCGGCCGAACTCGTAGCAGAACCAGCCGGTGCCGCAGCCAATGTCGGCGGCGCGCTCGCCTTCCTTCAACCCCATTGCGGCGATAAATCGATCGGACTCGGCACGGCGCCACTCGCTGAGGTGTCCGCCGCCCTCGAGCACCTGGCGCGGGGCTTCGAAGGAATCCTCCGGCTTCGTGGGGAGCGGCTGATTCTCGTCGCTGGCGAAGGTGACCGGGCGGCCTTCCTTCTTGAACAGCTCCGCGTCCCTGGAACGGTTGCCGGTCCAGGGTCCGGAGGGCTTGCTGGGGGGACTGCCTGGCGCGTCCTGGGCGCAGCGAAATCCCACCAGGCTGCTCAGCACGTCGCCCATTTTTGGATAGAAATTCGACACGCGCATCCACCCTCGATAAGGGAGCCAGCAGCCGCCCTTCACCACGTAATACCGGTGCTGGTCGGCGTCGGACGGACGAAAGCCGAAGTGCTCGAAGGCTGGCGCGGTAAAGCGATCCGCGGTCCACTGGAAGACGTTTCCCACCATGTCGTTCGCGCCGTACGGGGAGGCGCCCGACGGCACGCTGCCCGCCGGAGCCGGCCCGCGCTCCGGCGGGGCGACGCGGGACGGATCAAAGGTATTTCCCCAGGGCCACAGACGGCCGTCGGTGCCCCGCGCGGCCAGCTCCCACTCGGCCTCGGTGGGCAGCCGCTTGCCTTTCCAGCGCGCGTAGGCGGCCGCGTCGTCCCAGGACACTTCCGTCGCGGGCAGGTTTTCCGCGGGCGGGTTCGCCGGGAGCCTGCGCTTCGTGGCGCGGGCAAATTCGGCGTAGTCGCCGACCGTGACCAGATTTTCGTCGATGAAGAATGGTGCGACGGTGACGGTGCGGCGCGGCGCCTCGAGCGCCGACTCGTCGCTCCCCATCTTGAAGGTTGCCCCGGGAACGTACACCATGCCGGGCGGCGCGGGCGGGGGGGTATGCGCCCAGCGCCACGCGAGCAGGCCGAGGTAGGCGCACAACAGCACGCAGAGTAAGAGGTCCAGACGGCGCATGCGATTTCACGCGTTCCGCACAAGGGGCGTCCTCCCCTACCCGCGCCCTCCCCTACCCGCGCCCTCCCCTACCCGCGCCCTCCCCTACCCGCGCCCTCCCCTACCCGCGCCCTCCCCTACCCGCGGGGAGGACGGTGCGGGGAGGACGGTGCGGGGAGGACGGTGCGGGGAGGACGGTGCGGGGAGGACGGTGTGGGATTATCCTTTGACGTAATCGTCCCACTTGTTGAAGAGCTTGTCCTGGGTCTTGGCTCGATTTACGGTGACCTCTTGCTGCATCTCGAAGACTTTGGTCTGGACGTCCTGCATGATCTTCCAGCGCTCCATCTGTGACTTTTGCGCGCTGGCCTGCATCTGCGCCCCGATGGTCAGGGCGTTCTGGTAGTCGTTCTGCCGCATTTGCTGTACGGCCATGAGGTCGGAAAGCATGGCGTTTCTCCTTTCAGATTCGCCTGCTCTCCTCGCAAGGGCCCTGGGGTGCCTCATCATCGGCTGCGCGTGTTACACGGGTATGTCCGTGGTTTGAACGAATTGTGAACTTTTTTCAGGGCTTGCCGGGCGGCTCGGTGAGATCCCAGGCGTCCAGCCACTCGCGGCGCTCCAGGCGGGCGCCGTGCTGCTTGACGAGGCGCTGCTCGAAATCCGCCATGTGGCCGGCGCCGTAGAACAACGCAAGGCTGCGGCGCCCGGCCTTCAGCTCGCGGGCCAGCACCCGCAGCGCCTTCCCGTTGCGCCCGGCGATGATCGACGTCCCCATCACCGAGTTCATCACCTCGTCCACGTCCTCGAAGCTGGAAGCGAAAACCCGCCGCAAGATGCGCTGCTCCTGTGGAGTCGGCGGTCGGCCCAAAAGCGCGAATATATCGATTTTCTCCAGCTCGCGATCATCGACGGTCCCGGGATTTTTCATCGCGACCTGGAGCACGCGCATCAACAGCGTCATGGGCGTCTCGCCGCTCTTCTCCATGGCGGCGCGAAACTCGCTGGAAGTCATGTCGGCGTGTACGAAATTCCGCGCGCCGTAATTAACGCCGCGCAATTGAAATTCCAGCCCGAGCAGATTGCACAGGATCATCTGCACCTGCGACAACAGGGACACATCGCCGCCGTCGCGGGGGATTTCGACGGGGCCGCGGGGCGCTTTCCCGGTTCCCCCGTCGTCGAGGATCAGCTCGTAGAGCACCGCGTCGTAGCCGCGAAAGCGCTCGTTCAAGCCCTGGTAGTACTTGCGCTCGCCGACGTGGACCACGGACACGAGATCCACGCGCTGCCCGGCGGGCAATACGAAGCGCGCCACGCAGGTCTGCATGGCGCGCGGCTGTTTCTTCGCGTCGCGCGCCACGCGGATGTACGGGTCCCTGGCGAGCGCCGGCAGGGCCAGCAATCCCAGGAGGGACGCGATCAGGCAGAGCCGCTGGTGGACGCGCATTCTCCGAATATTCGCGGTCGGGCCGCACACTTCCCACGGAAGAGAAAAAACGCCCCTGGGGGGCGCCTCTTCGCAGCTAGGCCTGAGTCGACGAAACCAGCTCGTACGCCTCTGGGCGGCGGTCGCGGTAGAACTGCCAGACGTTGCGGACTTCCTGGATCATGTCGAGATCCAGGTCGGCCACCACAACCTCATCGCGGTCGCGGCTGCCCTCGGCGATGATCTGCCCGCGCGGGTTGCAGAAGTAGGACTGGCCGTAGAACTCGCCGATGTCCCAGGGCTTCTCGTGGCCCACGCGGTTGATGGCGCCCACGAAGTAGGCGTTGGCCACGGCGTGCGCGGGCTGCTCCAGCTTCCACAGGTACTCGCTCAGGCCGGCCACCGTGGCGGAGGGGTTGAACACGATCTCGGCGCCGTTGAGGCCCAGCGCGCGGGCGCCCTCGGGGAAGTGGCGGTCGTAGCAGATGTACACGCCCACCTTGCAGAACTGCGTCTGGAACACCGGGAAGCCCAGGTTGCCGGGCTTGAAGTAGAACTTCTCCCAGAAACCCGGGTGGCAGTGCGGGATGTGATGCTTGCGGTACTTGCCCAGGTAGGTGCCGTCCGCGTCGATCACGGCGGCGGTGTTGTAGTACACGCCGGTGATGTCCTCTTCGTAGATCGGCACCACGATGACCATCCCGTGCTTCTTCGCCAGCTCTTGCATGAGCTTCGTGGTGGGGCCTTCGGGGATCTTCTCGGTGAGGCTGTACCACTTCGCGTTCTGCTCGGCGCAGAAGTAGGGGCCGTAGAACAGCTCCTGCAGGCACAGCACCCGCACGCCCTTCTGCGCGGCGTCCTCGATCAGCTTGACGTGCTTGTCGATCATGGCCTGCTTGATGGCTTCGGTGGTCTCGCCGGCCTCTTTGACGTTTGCGGCCTGGATGAGGCCGCCGCGAACGATGCGTGCCATTGGTGCTGAACCCCTTTCGTTGCGAGCGCGTAGTGGCGGGTCGGGGGGACTCCCCCTGGATCAGATCCCCGTGGAGGGTGCTGGGACCCCGCGAGTATTGGCGCACGCCTCTTCAGAGTCCTTTACCGTGGCCGCGTTGGGGAGGAGGGAGCAGGCGACGGCAGCCCGTTGCGCGCAGGGCGTCCTGGTTAGCGCCTGGTTTCAACTGGCCAACCTGCGCTCGACCTCGAGCCGCCACGTCTCCAACGCGTCGAGCCTCGACTCCTGATCGCGGAACGCCTCGGCTACCTAGTTGAAGCGCTGCTGAAATCTGCCCAGGGCTTCCAGTACCGCGACGTCTTGCTTCGCCGTCTCCCTCTGCACGTCGTTGACCGTGCCTTGAACCTTGCTGAGGCTCTCCTGGACCTCTTGCAGGCGCGCCTGGACCGCTTCAGCGCCACTCTTCAGTGTAGCCTTGATGATTTCCATGTCAGCGTTCACTTCCGCCTGCCACTTGCTCCAACGATCCACGGCGCGCCTCCCGAGAATGCTCTTAGCCCGTTTTCGGCAGTGTACTGAATCCTATTTAAGACGATCTGAGGTTCGTTTTGCCCCCTATGTTCTCGTCTGAGTGACGGGACCCCTCTCGGCTGCAAGGGGTGCGCCTGGTTGGGGCGGGGTAGGCGCAACCGTGGGCGCGTGATAGCGGGGATCCAGCCGAAGACGTGAAGCCGTCGATCCTCGCTGGTGAGGTGGTCCGGCCAGGGGAGGAAGTGGCCGCGCCCGCCGTCGGTCCATGGGCCACAGGAAATCATGGATGGACGAGTTTCTGGAGACCTTTTCTGAGGCGCTCAATCGTTGCGCATATTCAATCTGAGGCATCCCCAGTTTTCGCCACGTCAATGACGATAGCGTTCTCGTTATGTGACGTTGCACAGCGGTGAGATGACGCGTCCCATTGGGGGCCCCCTGCATGCGTGGCCTTGCAATTCCTCAGCGGGCATGCTTGTTCGGCTCGCCGCGAGCGTGCCTTCCACCCGGGATACAGGGCACCACCTCGCCGGCATGGGCACTGCCGATCAACTTGGGCTTCATCGCGTCCAAAGAAGAGCAAAGTGATCGGCAGCTACGAGCGGTAGGGGGGCCACAGCACCACGGGTATTGGCGCCAAGGCGGGCAACGGCGCATTGGTTTCCAGGCTCGCCGTCTGCACTGGCTACGCCGGCTTCTCCATCTGCCAGACCTCGCGCTGACGCACAACCGCATAAACTCAGGATCACTCGTTCCCAAGTAACTCGCGTCCGCCGCCTGATGGAAACTTGAGGAGGAAACTGACTGGCCCCTGGCCGGCACGAAGGACTCTTTCTTCGAGGGCAAGAACATGCATCTGTGACATCATGTCGGAGGTGCATGCTTCGGTGGCTCTTCCGTTCTTGAATCGGGATGAAGAGGTAGCGCGGCTGCGACGATTCTTTCGCCGCAACGAAACTTCGCTCGCCGTCTTGTACGGCCGTCGCCGACTGGGCAAGTCCCGTCTTCTCCTGGAAACCCTACCGCCGGGCCGGGCCGTGTATTTTGTGGCGGACGACAGGGAGGCGGCCTTGCAGCGAGCCGCCCTGGCCGTCGAGATCGGCCGTCTTGTGCCGGGCTTTGATCTGGCGGTCTATCCCAGCTGGGATGCCTTGCTCACGCACTGGTTCCAGGTTGCGCCCCGGCGAGCCACCCTGGTGCTGGACGAGTTTCCCGAGCTGGTGGCACACGCGTCGGAGCTGCCGGGGATCCTCCACAAGCATGTGGACCGTCGCGAGCCGAATGGCCCTCACGTCGTCTTGTGCGGCTCGTCGCAGCGCATGATGCAAGGGCTTGTGCTCGACCGCAGCGCCGCGTTGTACGGGCGTTCCACCGAGATTCTGAAGGTCGAGCCGCTGGCCCCCGGGTGGCTCCTGGCGGCGCGTCTCGCCAAAAACGCAGAGGCGGCGGTGGAAGCCTGGGCGATCTGGGGAGGCGTTCCGCGGTACTGGGAGCTCGCCGCGGAGTTCCCTTCGCGGCAGGCTGCGCTGTCGGACCTCGTCCTCAATCCGCTCGGCGTGCTCTATGGCGAAGCAGACAGGCTCCTGCTCGACGACCTGCGGGATCCAGCACAGTCGGCGTCCATGCTCGAGTTGATCGGAAACGGATGCCATCGCATGTCCGAAATCGCCGGACGTCTCGGCAAGCCGGCCGGCGCGCTGGTACGTCCGCTTCAGCGTCTCGTGGACCTGGCACTGGTGCGCCGCGACCGTCCCTTCGGGGAAGGCGAGCGTTCCACGAAGCGCTCCGCATACCGAATCGCCGACTCATTCTTGCGGTTCTGCCACCGATACGTGACGCCGAACCGTTCGCGACTTGAGGCAAGACTGGTCACGCAGGTCGCCGATGCCGTGGAAACCGACTTCCCGCACTTCGTGTCGGCCGCGTGGGAAGACCTCGCCCGCCGCAGCGTGCCGCACCTGGGGCTCTTCGACAAATCGTGGGGACCTGCATCGGCCTGGTGGGGTCCCGGGACCGACCGCAAGCCGCTCGAGGTCGACCTTGTCGCGGAGAGTCTTGATGGCAGCGCATTGCTTCTCGGTTCAGTCAAGTGGGAGAACCGCAGCGACTTGAGGCGAATCGCCGCTGAGCTGTCAGCGGCGGCGGCACGGCTCCCGATCGTGGGGCGACGCCGAGTGCACGTGGCGGCGTGGATCCGCCGCAGTCCTCGCGGCTCGAATCCAGCGTGCGTGGCGGTAGACCCGGCCCAGGTCATGGCGTGTCTGCGGTGAGTGGGCACGGGAATTGTTTCCGTCTGTTAACCCTATGTTTACGCAAAACGCCTTTACTCGAACCCTGGAGGTCGGTATAGTATGTGAAACGGGTGGCTGGCTTTATGCGGCTGACCCAGGGGGAGTCGCCCTCGGCTCCCCCTGGCCCCCCAGGCTGGCTCGTACCAACGAGTGGGAGATCGATTGATGAACTTCTTTGGCGGTTTCGGGAACTTCCTCAACGCTATGCCCGCGATCAGCAACCTGGGCTTCACGCCGAACATGCCGGTTCCCAACTTCGGCAACGGCACCCAGTTGAACAGCATGTTTGCGACCGCGCTCGGGCCCGAGGGCCTGATGGGACTCGGGCCGGCCAACGCCACCATCGCCGCCGGGTTCTCCGGCACCGTGGGCTCCGACCTCACGGCCGGCATCCAGGCGCGCGTCCCGCAGTACCGCACCGTGTTCGACCAGAAGCCGATCTACGCGTACGACACCTTCAAAGCGGAAGACTACCACTTCCAGCAGGGCACCACCACCAACCACGTCGCGGTGGCCTCCTCGACCCAGACCCGCTTCATCGACCCGGTCATCATCGACCTGGACGGCGACGGCAAGCTCGGCGTCACCGGCCGCACCAACACTTCCGAGATCATCGCGGACAGCACCGCGGTCGCCACCAGCGTCAGCCAGCAGGGCCGTCGCATCGACACCACGACGACCTCGACCCGCAGTTGGACGACCCGCGACAACTGGAACGACAAGATCGACTTCGACGTCAACGCCGACGGCAACGTGGATCGCACCGAGTGGCTCAAGACGGGCACCGGCGACGCGTTCCTGGTGACCGACCTGAACAACGACGGCCAGATCAACGGCCGCGAGCTGATGAACGAGACCGGCATCAACGGCGAGCAGAACAAGTACAAGGGCGGCTGGGACAAGGCCCGCGACCTGTTCGACGCCAACAAGGACGGCGTGCTCGAAGGCAACGAGCTGTCCAACCTGAAGGTCTGGAACGACAAGAACGGCGACGGCCGCGTGGACTCCGGCGAGATGAAGAGCCTCAGCGAGGCCGGCATCGTCAAGATCGACACCAATGACGGCACGGTCACCCGCCAGCGGCTCACCGGCTACCAGTCGGTGCCGCGCCAGGAAGTCTCCGGCTACGTCGAGCTGAACTCGTTCGCCAACACCGGAGGCTCGAACATCGGCATGAACTTCACCCCGGTGGGCAGCTCGTCACCGGGTCCGCTGAGCGGCATTGACATCTTCTCGACCGGCGGCGTGCCCGACATGCAAGCCCTCTGGCAGTTCGCCGCGAACTATCGGTCCTTCACTCCGGTGGCTCAGCGGCCGATCTTCGCGTAAGGGAAACGACGGGCGGCTGATGCGGCCCGTTTTTCTTTCCGTAGGAATTGACCGCCCGCCGCGCGTA
>Ga0194121_10004199_pt1 | contig 21084 bp, 17 predicted proteins | sample TA2MahCa50mmetaG_FD_148609 | JGI IMG/M metagenome (GOLD analysis project Ga0194121, IMG submission 148609) | Freshwater microbial communities from Lake Tanganyika, Tanzania - TA2015020 Mahale Deep Cast 50m | ecosystem: Environmental > Aquatic > Freshwater > Lake | place: Tanzania: Lake...
CCGTCCCGCGATGAGATCCTTGGCGCCCTGCAAGCCACCCATGAGCGCTTTCTGGACCGCCTGGGATCGCTTTCCGACGCCGACCTGGAACGCAAGACCAGCGGCGCCATCTCGGAGTACGCCCCCGACCTGGGCAGCGTGCTCGACAGCCACATCTGGCATGAAGGATTCCATGGAGGACAGATTTCCGTGATTCGAAAGGCCCTGGGCCACCAGCCGAGGTTTGGATGATCCACAAGTTCAAGCGCCTGTTGATCGGCGCCCCGCTCCCCAGCGAGCATCTGGACCACACCCGACTGCCAAAGTTCCTGGCGCTGCCGGTCTTCGCGTCAGACGCATTGTCGTCGACCGCGTACGCCACCCAGGAAATTCTCATTCCGCTGGTCTTGATGGGCGGCCTCGCCGCCATGGGCTGGTCGATGCCGATTTCGATCGCCATCGGCTTGCTTCTCATCATCGTGTCAATTTCCTATACGCAGACCATCAAGGCGTATCCGAAGGGCGCGAGCTGCTACCTCGTGTCGAAGGACAACCTGGGGACCTTGATCTCGCTGATTGCGGGCGCCGGGCTCCTCGTCGGATACATCCTCACGGTCGCCGTCTCGTGCGCGGCGGGTGTCGAGCAGCTGGTTTCGGCGATTCCCGTTCTGGGGCGGTACAGCGTGAGCCTCAACGTCCTGGCGGTGACCATCCTGACCCTGGTGAACCTGCGCGGAGCCAAGGAATCCGGCGCCGTGTTCGCGATACCCACCTACTTGTTCGTGTTCCTCATGTACACGCTGGTGGGTGGGGGCCTGTACCAGTATTTTTCGGGAAGCCTGCAGCCGCTGCCGACGCCGACTCTGCCCGGGCTGGAAGTCGGCGACGTGGCCGGGCCGGTTTCCGTGATACTGATATTGCGCGCCTTTACCCACGGGTGCACGGCGCTGACCGGCATCGAGGCGGTCTCCGACGGCGTGCCGGCGTTTCAGCCTCCGGAAGCGAAAAATGCCAGCATCACGCTGGGGATCATGGCGGCGATTCTGGCGTCGCTCTTCGTGGGCTTGAGCTTCATCGCCGACCAGTACGGCGCGGTGCCCGGCATTGTGCTCAACGAGCACAATGAGATCGTCGTGAAGAATTCCCTGATTTCGGTGCTGGCCGCGGCGATTTTCGGACACAGCACGCTGATGTACTATTTCATCCAGTTTTCGACAGTGGCCATTCTTTTTCTCGCTGCCAACACGGCCTATGCGGATTTTCCGCGGCTGTCGTCGTTCCTGGCCGCCGATCGTTTCTTGCCGCATCAGCTGACCAATATCGGTGATCGTCTGGTGTACTCTAACGGCATCGTTGTGCTCGGCGGACTCTCCGCGCTGCTGCTGGTCGCCTTCCAGGGCAACAACCACGCCCTGCTGCCGCTGTACGCCATCGGCGTGTTCATCTCGTTCACCCTGTCGCAGGGCTCGATGGTGGTGAACTGGCTGCGCGACCGACGGCCCGGCTGGAGCCTGGGCCTGGCGCTCAACGGCTTTGGGGCGCTGTGCACGAGCGTGGTGTTTCTGGTGCTTGCCTATTTCCGCTTCGCGGAAGGCGCCTGGATCGTGCTTATCGTGATCCCGGCGCTGGTAGTGATGTTCCTGACCATCAAGCGACACTACATGTCGGTGCGCCGCCAGCTGGCCATCGAGCAGCTGCCCCGCGCGCTGAACCACAATACCGTGCTGGTGCTGGTGCCCGGACTCAACGTGGTGGTCACCCACGCGCTGCAGTACGCCAGGGCGCTCTCGCCAAACGTGCGCGCGGTGCACATCGACACCGACCCGGAGGCTACCAACCACCTCAAGCAGATGTGGGACGAGGTGGCGCCGGGAATTCCGCTGGTGATCCTGGACTCGCCCTATCGGTCGGTAATCGGGCCCACGCTGGAGTACATTGAAGTGGCCAAGGCCGACCGCAGCGGCGACTGGCTGACCGTGCTCATTCCGGAATTTGTGCCGCGGAAATTATGGCAGCACGTGCTGCACAACCAGACGGGGCTGATTTTAAAGCTGGCCCTGATGTTCCGCGAGGGCATCGTGGTCACCAACGTGCGCTACTGGCTGCGCGCCTGAAGGGTTGCGGCGGCGTGTCGAGCGAACCAGTTGCTCATGCGGTTTTCATCCCAGGTCCCTGACCGCCCGCTGGACCCGCTACTTGTCGCGGAGTTTGCTCGGGTCCATGACCTGGCGTTCGTCGCCATTTTTGGCTCACGCGCGCGTGGGACGCACACTCTTTCCAGCGACTACGATCTTGCTTTGATGCCGGACGACTGGGATTCGTCGCAAGACGAGCTTCGCATTGCCTGGGCCCTCGAAAGCACGCTCCGCCGGAGCGACCTGGATTCCGTCTGGCTACCCCGGGCCGATTGGGTGCTCGCGGCCCAGGTTGCACGAGATGGCCGCGCTCTGTACGAGAAGGAGCAAGGCGCCTTCGCCCAGTGGCGGCGGTCCGCGCTGCTGGAGGCGGCCGACAGTGACATCTGGCGAAGACGCCAGTGGGAGGGACTGCGGCGCTCCCTGTACGAAATGGGCGCGGTGGACCTTGAGCTTGTTCGAAAGAATGTGACTGAGCTTGAGAACGCCCTGCGCCACCTGCAGACCGCGCTCGATCTGTCACGTGAAGACTATGCGGCGGACGTCCTTCGACAGTGGGCCGTAAACTTCTCGGTCATCCTCGTGGTCGAGTACGCCTCGACCATCAATGCTGAGGTGGCCGCCTCGGCTGGATTCCCGGCGACCGGCTACCATGACGCATTCGAGAATGCAGCCCACGCCGGCTGGGTGGACCACGCAGTGGCCAGCAAGCTGGCTCCACTGACTTCCTTGCGCAACCGGCTGGTGCACGCATACGGCAAGGTGCGCGCAGAGTCCGTCTACGACGACGTCCGCGCCTCTCTGCCCCACTGGCAGGCCTACCTCAAAGGCATCTTCAACAAGCTGGCGCCTCCCGGGCCCTCCGAGGAGCAGCCCCGGTGACCTTAACCATGAACAGCAGCGGCATTGTGAGCGGACAAGTAGCTGTCATCCCATCCTGTCTCCCACGAGAGCATCCAGGCCCACGTGCAACACGTTGGCCCCGCGGTCAAACAAGGTCGTGCCAGTCCGTGAGAACAGGCAGTACATGCGCCGATGGCGCTCAAAGCCCGGGAGGTTGGCGGCGCGCTCCGCGAGCGCCCGAATCGTCTCGGAACCGTGCTTTCGCCGGCTCCATTTGCACTCGCCCACCAGGAGCCACTGATCGTCAAAAGCAACCACGTCCATGTCGTTGGCCCCGCCCCACCAGCGACCCGCGCGCGCCGGGCGGAAGGGTAAATCTCCGGCGCGACCTCGGCGGAGCACCCACGCCGCGCACAGATCCTCGAACGCCGGTGCGACGTAATGGTCGAAGTGTGGCGCAATTCGTTCGCGATAGACCCATTCCGCCTCTCCGGCCTGAAGCTCAGTAACATTTGGACGAACGAATCGAAACCAGAATCGGAAAAACGGATCCGCGACCCGGTAAAGGCCCTTGCGGCTTCGTTCAGGAGACTTTTCGGTGACGGGAACCTCGCGTAGAATCAGCTCGAGCCGCATTAAAGTATCCAGATAGCGTGATACATGACCGGTTTCCAGGCCGACGTCCTGGGCAATTTCGTTTAGCCTCGTATTGCCGGCAGCCACCGACGCGAGGAGTGCAAAATAGTGCTTCAGCTCGCGCAATTCTTGATGGAGCAGCAATCTTGGCTCTTCGTGCAGGTACGAGACCGGATCGAGAACCTGAGCGATGAGGCCCTCACTTAGATTCCTCGCCGCTCTCAGCTTTGCGAGGTACGCGGGAGTTCCACCGAGGCAGGCCCAGGCTTCAACCGCTTCCACGTCGGTCAGATGTGGAAGCATCTCTCGAGCGCTCCAGAAGTCCATCGCCCGCAGCCGCATTTGTCCGGTGCGGCGTCCAAAGAGTGGACTGGGCTCGGCAAGCACCACCTGCTCCATGAACGAGACCGATGAACCGCACAGGATCAGCCGCGTCTCTCCCGTGCGCCACGTCCTGTCCCAGGTGGACTGGAGCAACGAAGGAAGCGCGGGGGAAGCCTGGCACAGGTACGGAAATTCGTCAAGAACGAGGTCAAGGGGCCTCGGGTGCGCCTCTAGATACGCCAGCAGGGTGCCCCAGTCGAGTGTCCCTCCAGAAGAGAGGAACTCGTCGCCCAGGTGCGCGCCAAGACGCTCTGACAGACCTCGGACGTGTTGCAGCGGCGTGCCCAGATCCCCGGTGAAAAACACATGCGGGCGATCGGCAAGAAAGTGATGCAGCAACTCCGTCTTGCCGATGCGCCGCCGCCCGTACAGCACGAAAAGCGCGGAAACAGCCGGCGGTAACGCTCGACTCAACGACTGCAGCTCAGCGCGTCGATCCACGAAGGGATGCAACATAATCGTAAGTATACTAATCTAGATTATACAGTGTGTCAAGCCCGTAGTCTCGATCTCCAGAACACGTAGAACGGAATCCCGGCCAGCGCGAGCACCACGCCGTAGAGCGACTCCCAGGGGCGCTCGAGCAGCGTGTTCACCACCAGGAACGCGCTGGCCGCCACGAACAGCAGCGGCACGGCGGGGTAGCCCCAGGTGCTGTACGGGCGCTCGGCCTCGCGGCGGCGGAATATGAAAATCGAGAATCCGGTCAGCCCGTAGAACACCCACGACGCGAACATCACGTAAGTGAACAACTGCTCGTACGAGCCTTGCAGCACCAGCAGCGACGACCAGGCGCCGGACGCCAGGATCGAGGCCACGGGTGTGCCGGTGCCTGCGTGCACCTTGCCGAGCCCGCGAAAGAACAACCCGTCGCGGGCCATCGCGTAATACACCCGCGGGCCGGCCATGATCAGTCCGTTGACGCAGCCGAACGTGGACACCATGATTCCCAGCGAGATCAACAACGCGCCGCGCTCTCCCAACAGGCGAATCGCCGCGTCGGCTCCCACGCTCTTCGACGCCAGCACTTCGGTGGGCGTCAACACCGCGAGGTACGCCGCGTTCGTCAGCAGGTAGATCAGGACTACCAATCCAGTGCCCACGAACAGCGCGCGCGGCACGTTGCGCTGCGGGTCGCGGATTTCCCCGGCGATGAACGAGCCGTTGTTCCACCCATCGTAGGCCCAGAGCGCCGCGATCATGCCCACGCCAAAGGAGCTGATGCTCGGGCCCGCCTCGCCCCCAGAGATGAACACGCGCTCCAGATGCGCGCCCTGAGAAATTCCAATCAGGACCAGCACTCCGATCACCAGGCACTTCAACACCGTGAAGAGATTCTGCACGCCGGCGCCATAACGCACCGACAGCGCGTTAACCACGGTCAAAAAGAGCACGCAGGCCACCGCGGCGATTTTTCCCAGGTGGCCGGGCAGCGGAACGAACGCTTCCATCGAGCGCGCGAACGCGACCGCGACGGCGGCGACCGAGCCTGACTGAATAACCCAGAAGGCCACCCACCCGTACAGAAACGCGCACAGCGTGCCATAAGCGTCGCGTAGAAAAACGTACTGTCCGCCCGCCTCCGGGCGGGATGCCCCCAGCTCCGCGTAGGTCAGCGCGCCGAACAACGACAGCACGCCGCTGACCAGCCAGACCGCCATCACCATGCCGGGCGAGCCGACCGCCTGCAAAATATCCGGCGTGACGAAAAAGATACCGGAGCCGATGATGAGCCCCACGATGAGCATCGTGGCGTCGGTCAGCGAGAGCGAGCGAGCGAGGTTCAAGGGCGCCGAAGCATCTCGCGGAGACGATCGAGCGGCAGCTCGTAGGCGGTGTTCCCCTTGCGTCCCACCGTGGTGCGTGCGGCGAACAACACGTTCAACACCGCTTCTTCGGCGGCTTCCTCCACCGCGTGGAAATAGGGATCGATCTTGGGGTCCGGGATCAGCGCGCCCTGGCCGGTCGAAAACGCGATGCAGAAATCCCCGCTGCCATTGTCGCCGGAAAATCCCACGCGCGCCAGCCCGAGGAACGCCCGGCGCGCCAGCCGGATCAACTGGCGAGAGTCGAAGGCCGCATCGGTCGCCACGACCATGATCAGGGACCCATCCTGGTGTTCCAGGGGCATCAAATCCGTGAACTCGCGGCCGACCGGCCGACCGGAAATAATCAAATCCGCACGCCGTCCGAAGTTCGCGTTGATTAACACGCCTACCGTGGAGCCCTCGACCACCCGCGACGAAGTGCCGATGCCGCCCTTGAAGTCAAAGCACGTCATGCCCGCGCCCGCGCCCACGGCGCCTTCCCGCACCGCGCCGCCGCGCGCGCCGTCCAGGGCCTCGAACACCTGTGCTTCGGTGAGATGGCGGCCCCGGCTGTCGTTGAGAAATGACGGGTCGCACTCCCCCACCACCGGGGTGACCACGTCCTCACCGCGGCCGATTTTCGGATATTTCCTTAAATACCAGGAAATGAAGGCGTCGTGGCAGCGCCCCACGTTGAGCGTGTCGGTCATCAGGATCGGCACTTCAAGGTATCCCGACTCGTTGACCCACCACAACCCGGTCAATTCGCCGCAACCGTTGAACACGAACGCGCCGGCCGGCACCTTGCGGCGAAACCAGTCATCGCCCGGCGGCAGCACGCAGGTCACCCCGGTGCGCGCCACGTCCTGGGCCGGGGGCGTGCCGTGCCAGGAGGTCGCGTGCCCGACGCGCACGCCGGGCACGTCGGTGATGGCGTTGTGCGGGCCGGGGGGAAGCGTGCCGACGGTGATTCCCCACTCGCGGGCGCGGGGACGGGCGGTTTCGGCGGTCACGGATCCCGCCAGAAAAACCAGCAGAACGAGCGCGGCAAGCCTAGCCCGCAAGGCCCAGCGCGGACTCGGAATTGCGCAAGATATTCTGCAGCTCCGGCCGTTGGTGCATCCACTTGCTGAAAGGCTCGGAAAACCCCGTGGGTGCCTGCTCGCGCGCGTACGCGTCGAACGCCGAAAGGTAGAAATACCGCTGCAGGTAGGCGCGGCCCCGCTCGCGCGCCTCGGTGCGGGCGTCTTCAGTGGCGGCGGCGTGCGCCTGCGCGCGATACTTCGAGATCGAGTCGCGCAGATCGCGCAGGCCGCTGTAGTCGTGCACGACTTTCTCCGCCTGCTCAGGCGTTGCCGGCTCGTTTTCCAGCAGTTTGCACAGGCTCAGGATGGTGCGATATTCCCGCGGCTGATAGCCGCCCTGTTCCCTGATGTCCTCGCGGACCGGCGGACTGTCGGTCAATTTCCCCGGCGCGTCGGCCTGGGCGCGGCGCAGCAGGCCGGCGGTGACCATGGCGGCGGTCGTGCGGCCGCGGCCCTGGTGGCAGTTGAACACGATATTCGCGTCGGGCGGCACGTCCTTGAGGCGATCCACGACGGCGTCGAAATCGTGGTCGTCGGGCCGCTTCTCGTCGGTGATGGGAATCCGCGCGTAGTCGACGTCGAAGCCTTCCTTGCGTAGCCCGTCAAACACCTCGCGGCTGGTCTGCACCGACTTTTCGTCCACCTGCACCCGGACCGGGGCCAGCGTGCCGTCGGCGTGCTCCTCGTGGATCAGCATGGCGCCGCCGTTGCGCGCCGCCTCGCGGAGCACATCCGCCTTCAGGCGATCCTCGACGGCCTCCACTTGCTCGGCGCTCGCCCCTGGATTAACCTCGTTGACGTACACGTGCTCGGCGTCGCGCACGTTGAAGGGCTGGCCGTGGATATACACCACGGGCTCCTCGCGCAGGCTGGTCCACACGGCCTTGCCGCCGGTCTGGGCCAGCACGCCGCGGATGCCGCTCACGGTGGGCTGGGCCGTGCCGTGGATGGTGCGCTCTGAAACCTCCGCGTTCTTGTCCAGCACGGAGAGCGCCCGATAGTTCGGCGCGCCCTCGATGCGCGGCTGATCGCGGGCGATCTCGGCGCGGTGGATGCCGGGGAACTGGTCGGGCTTGAGGATCTTGTTGGCGGTAAGGACGTCCCCGTCGCGCTCGGCCACGACGCGGGCCGGCGTGGGCGCCTGCATGGCCGTCCCCTCGACCGGGCTGAAGGGCGCGCCCTCGTAGAGCGCGAGCAACTCCTCGACCTCGCGCGCCCAGGCGCCGCGCGTGGCCGGCTCGAGCCCTGGCGAGGCAGCGGGCGCGGGGGGCGTGTAGACGATGAAGCCGTCCCGAATTTCCATTCACAGCAGTATCCCATGGATGGGCGCGCCTGTCCAGGGATGTTGCGGAATCGTCATTGATGCCCCGGGTGGCCTGGAGGCGTCCCCGCGAGCGGCTCCGAACCCTCACTGGCATGCTGAATCCAGACGCATCCGACGCCGCGGACGCCTTCCTGCAAGAGGCCGAGCACTTCCGCCTGGGACGGCTTCCCACCGAGACGCCCCATCCGCTGACCGACGACCTCGCCGACCTGGCGCGCGGGGACGTCGCCGGCGGCGTGGCGCGCCTCAAGCAAGTGGACGTCGACGCACTCCAGCGCCTGCTGGATGGCGCCGAGGGCCTGGAGGACTTCCGCCGCGCGGTGTTCGCCGCGCTGCAGGACGGCAGCCGCGTGTTCCTGTGCGGATGCGGCGCCACCGGGCGGCTCTCGGTCAGCCTGGAGGTGCTCTGGCGCGAGCAGATGCCGGCCGCGCGGCGCCCCGACGTGGTGTCGTTCATGGCCGGCGGGGATCTCGCGCTGGTGCGCTCCATCGAAAACTTCGAGGACCATCCCCGCTACGGCGCGCGCCAACTTGAGGAGCTGGGCTTCGCCGAGACGGACCTGCTGATCGCGTGCACCGAGGGCGGAGAGACACCCTGGGTCATCGGAGCGACCGAGCACGCCGCCGAGTTGTCCCGGCGCGCGCCCTGGTTTTTGTACTGCAACCCCGACCACGTGCTGCGCGAGACGGTGGAGCGCTCCCGCCGCGTGCTCGACGACGAGCGCATCCGCAAGGCCAGCGCGTTCGTTGGGCCCATGGCCCTGACCGGGAGCACGCGGATGCAGGCAAGCACCGTCCTCATGCTGACCGTCGGGGAGGCGCTCTTCCACACCGACCGCGCGATTCGCGCCGGACTGGAGGAATTTCTCGGCGTGCTGGAGCGCGCGGATCTTTCGTTTCTGCCCGCGTTTGTTGAAGCCGAGACCGCGATTTATCAAGCAGGCGGGACGGTGCTGTACGAAACCGATCGCTACGGCGTCACCATCGTGACCGACACCACCGAACGCTCGCCGACTTTCAGCCTGCGCGGCTTTGAAAACTATCACGACGTAAATCCAAGTCCGTCGCCGTGCTACGTCCACCTGGAGGAAACCATGAACGCGCAGGAGGCGTGGACGAAATTACTGCACCGTCCGCCGCGCGCGCTTGACTGGCAGGGGATCGCGGCCATCGCCGGCCACCAGCGCCTGCTGGGCTTTGACTTCTCCACGGCGGGCCGCGCGATGCGCCTGCACCTCGTGTCGGGGCGCCCCTCGGCCCGCTTTGGCGTGCACCGACAGGCCGCCGGGATGGTGCTCACGCTGGGCGAATTGCGCGCCGTCGTGCCCACCGAAGGCCTCAGCCTGCTGCACGAGCACCTGCTGCTGAAGGTCATCTTGAATATCCACTCGACGCTGTTGATGGGACGTCTCGGGCGCTACGAGCGCAACTTGATGACCTGGGTGCGCCCCAGCAACAAGAAATTGATCGACCGCTCCATCCGCTACGTGCAGCACCTGCTGGAGGCGGCGGGAATTCACCGGTATTCCTACGACGACGTGGCCCGCGCGTGCTTCGCGGAAATGGCCAACTTATCGGAGGACGAGGCGATCGTGCTGAAGGTCTTCCACGCATTGAAGGACCGCGATGACGCTTGAAGCGCGGCTCATCGAGGCGGTGGGAGCGTCGCGCGTGAAGACGCGCCTCATCGATCGCGTGGCCTGCGCCAGCGACGCCTCTTTTTATCGGCTGATCCCCCGCGCCGTGGTGCGCGCAGCCAGCATCGCGCACGTCCAGGCGCTCTTCCGAATCAGCCAGGATTTGCGGGTGCCCCTCACCTTCCGCGCGGCCGGCACCAGCCTGTCGGGACAGGCGGTCACCGACGGCATCCTGGTGGACGTCTCCAAAGACTGGCGCACCGTGCGCCCCATGGATGACGGCGCGCGGGTCTGGGTGCAGCCCGGCGTCATCGGCGAGCGGGTCAATATCGCGCTGCGACGCTACGGACGGCGCATGGGGCCGGACCCCGCGTCCATCGCCTCGTGCATGATGGGGGGGATTTTGTCGAACAACTCGAGCGGCATGTGCTGCGGGGTCGTGAACAACGCGTACCATACTTTGGACTCGATGGTGTTCGTGCTGCCCAGCGGCGTGGTGGTGGACACTTCCCTGGCCGACGCCGATGAGCGGTTTCACGCACAGGCCCCGGAAATTGCGGCCGGCCTTCTCGCGCTGCGCGACCGACTGCGGGCGGATGGCGCGCTCGCCGAGCGCGTCCGCGCCCACTACAAGCAGAAAAATACCACCGGGTACAGCATCAACGCCTTCCTGGATTACGAGCGCGCGGTGGACATCATGGCGCACCTCGTGATCGGCGGCGAGGGCACGCTGGCGTTTATTGCCGAGGCCGTGCTGCGCACCATCGAGGACCCGCCGCTGCGCCACACCTGTCTCCTGTTCTTTCCGGATATTCGCACCGCTTGTGAGGCCATCACGCCGCTGGTGGCGCTGGACGTGGCGGCGGCCGAGGTGATGGATCGTCCGTCGCTGCGCGCCGTCGAGGATCAGGCGGGAATTCCGCCCGAAGTGGCGGCGCTCCCCGATGACGCCGCCGCCATCCTCGTGGAATGGCAGTGCCGCGACAGGGCGGAATTGTCGAAGGTGAAGGGACGCGCCACCAGGCGCTTCAAGACGCTGCCCCTGGTGGGTCCCGCCCTGGTGGCCGCGGACGACGCGGAGCGCGCGGCGCTCTGGCACGTGCGCAAGGGCATGTATCCCTCGGTGGGCGCGCGCCGCGCCAGCGGCACTTCGCTCATCGCCGAGGACGTCTGCTTCCCGCTGGACCGCCTGGCGGACGGCGTGGTCGGCCTCCAGGCGCTGTTCATGAAGCACGATTATCCCGAGGGAATCGTGTTCGGGCACGCGCGTGACGGGAATTTGCATTTTGCCATCACGCAGTCGTTCAACACGCCGGAGAAAATCAAGCAGTTCGAGGATTTTACCGACGACCTGGTGCGGCTGGTCGTGGATCTGGGCGGCGCGCTGAAAGCCGAGCACGGGACCGGGCGCAACATGGCGCCCTTCGTGGAAGCCGAGTGGGGCCGCGAGGCATACGCCATCATGCGGGAATTGAAAGCCCTCGTGGACCCGCACGGGATGCTCAATCCCGGCGTCATCATCAACGACGATCCGCGCGCGCATTTGAAGGATTTGAAGGCGCTCCCCACCGTGGAGGCGGAAGTGGATCGCTGCGTGGAGTGCGGCTTTTGCGAGTCGCGTTGCCCCAGTCGGGACGTGACCCTGACGCCCCGCCAGCGTATCGTGGTGCGACGGGAGATGGCGGCGCTTTCCCCGACCTCGCCGGCCCACGGTGAGCTTGCGCGGGATTACGCGTACGACGCCCTGGACACCTGCGCCACCGACGGACTGTGCGCCACCGCCTGCCCGGTCGCCATCGACACTGGCCTCCTGGTCAAGCGGCTGCGCGCGGAAGGCCGCCCGGCCTGGGAGCGCTGGCTGGCGCGCGGGATGGCCTGGGGATTTTCCGCGGTGGAAGCCGGGGCAAGATTTGCGTTGACGGTCGGGCACTTTGTGGGCGCGCGCCAGATGCAGTGCGGGCTCACCTTCCTGCGGCGCTGGTTCGGCCCGTGGATTCCCTCGTGGCCCGACGCAATGCCGCTGCCCGCCCCGGACCCTCCGCCGGGTTTTGGACGGGATTTCGTCTATTTCCCCTCGTGCGTGAGCCGCGTGCTGGGAAATTCTCCGGCGGCGGCGGCGGAAGCCACCACGCCTTACTTGCTGGCCACGCTGGCGAAACGGGCCGGCCTGCGCCTGCGCATCCCGGCGGCGCACGGCCTGTGCTGCGGCATGCCATTTTCCTCAAAGGGGTACCTGGAGGCCCACGCGGACATGGCCAACCGCATTTGCGAAGCGATGTACCGCTGGTCGGAAGGCGGAAAAATTCCCATCGTCACGGACAACAGCTCATGCGCGTTTTCGTTGCGCAAGCTGGACGGGTTGAGCGAGGAAAACGTCCGACGGTATGCGCGGCTCACGATATTAGATCTGCCGGAGTTTGCCCGGCGCGAGCTGCTTGGGCGATTGTCGCCGCGGGCGCTCGACGAGCGGGTCGTATTGCATCCCGTGTGCTCGGCGATCAAGCTGGGGAGCGCGGTGGCCGTCGAGGCGGTGGCCCGCGCGTGCGCGGCGCGGGTGGAGGTGCCGACAGGCGCGGGCTGCTGCGGCTTCGCCGGTGATCGAGGGCTGTTGTACCCGGAGCTGACTGCCGCCGCCACCCGAACCGAGGCGGCCCAGGCACGCGACGGGTTCGACGGGTGGTACGCCAGCAATCGCACGTGCGAAATGGCGATGGAGCAGGCCACTGGACGGCCATACCGAAGCTTCCTCAGTCTCCTGGAGCGGGCCACGCGCTGATTTTTTCTTAAGCGACGGACTCCTCCACGCGCTCCACCTGCGCCTCCAGGTCCTCCAGCTCGGCGCGCCAGTACTCGCGCGTGCCGACGTCATGAAAAACCCTGCGGATCGCCGGATCGTCGCGCCGCGCGATCAGCCACGCCGCATAGTGGATAAAGCGGAGCCCGCGCAGCGGCTCGATCAGGCGCAGCGATTTCCGGTCGAAGGGACGGCGCCGCTCGTACGCCTCGAGCAGCGCCTCGCGGAGCACGATGGCATCGTTGTCGCGGCCCGGGACAAGCATCCAGACGTCCTGCACCGGCGGGCCCATCGAGGTGTCGTCGAAATCCACGAAGGCCGGCCCCTGCGACGACCAGAGCAGGTTGCCGCGGTGACAATCCCCGTGCAGGCGCTGGAATTCGACTTCCTCGAACAGCGCCGAGGTGCGCTCGATAAGTCGGGTGGCCGCCCGCTCGTAGCGCGGCCAGATATTCTCCGGCACCTGTCCCCCGCGGCGCAATAATTCCAGGTTGGCCGCGCCCCAGCGGTCCGGCGCGATGTACGGCCGGTGCTTCGAAGGCTTGCGCTGACCCACTTCGTGCACCCGCGCGAGCAGCTCCCCTAAAATCCGCACGTGCGACAATTCCAGCTCATCCGGGGGGCGCCCGTACCCGAACGGGAAAATCGCGAAGTAGATATTCGCCACGGTGCCGATGGTTTGCCCGCCCTGCAGGCGGATCGGCGGAAACACCGGCAGGTCGGCCGCCTGCAGCTCGTACAGGAAATCGTGCTCCTCCTGGATGGCCTGCGTCGACCAGCGGCCCGGTCGATAGAACTTGGCGACCCACGGCTCCTCTTCCTCATCGAACACCTTGGCGACGCGGTTCTCCATGGAGTTGAGAAACCGCACGGCCGGCTGGCAGGTGATCCCGGCCTCTGCGAACGCCTCGTGAATGCGCTCCGGAAGCAGCTCGTTGAAGTACTTCGTGGCGGACATGGGAAGGACTATTCTCGCCGCGCCTGGGAAATCATTCGACGATGAGGATGACCCCCGACGAGCGCGTCAAGGAGACCTGCCGCCTTATCCGCGAGGCGCGCGCCTTCTGGGACGATCACCAGAACGCCGCCTGCCGCCGCGTCCGCCAGCGCGCCATGGCGCTCTATGAGTCGCTGTCCTCCGACGAGCGGGAGCAGGTGCCCCAGGTGCTGCGCGTGTGGCTCCGCTACCGCAGCGAAAAATATTTTGGCGCGCACCGCACGAAGCCGAAAAAAAAGCGGCCCGAGGGCCGCGACAACTGACAATTCCACGATTTTACGGGGTTCCGGGTATCGTCTCCGCGGTCAGGCCGAGGTTCGGATCGTCGGGATCAATGTGCAGGATCTTCTTGAACATCGCCGTGCGGCACTCGGCCGGGCGCGGCGCCTTATCCCCACCGGCGAACATCAGGTGCACGGCCATGCGCACGTAGCGCACGTTGACCTGGGAGTCGATGGCCACCACGTTCTGTCCGCCCGCCTCGACCTTCACGCGTCGCCCGGACATTGGACGGCTGCTGAGGTCCTCCAGGCGGCCGGCGTAGCGGTCGAAGACGGTCCCGTAATTCGCGGCCGGCGCATCCACCGCGGGCGGGACGCCGAGCGCCTTGAGCAGCGGCGATTCCATGACCGCCTTGCTGGTGGACACCCGCATCTGCTCGTTCTGCGCCACGTCGCGCACCTGCCCGCGGTGCCAGGCGAGAATCTCCTGATCGGAGACAGAGACGCTCAAGTCAGGACTCAATCGGCCATTAAGGAACTCCAGCGACTGCGAGGCCAGCATCTTGAAGTCCTCGGGAGTGTACACGCCGGGCAGGGCGTCGACGACGCGACCGTCCGGCAAGACCACGTACATGCAGGTGCTGCCTTTCAGCGTGCGCGTCATGGTGCGCCCGTCGCCGAAGTCAATGGTGACGCGCGGCGCGGGGCGGATGGTTTCCCACACGGGGACAAATTTTGACGTGATGAACGCGGCGGTTTTCGGATCAGAGAGCAGCACGGCCCTCAAAGTGCGCGCGTTCGTTCAACAGAATTCCTCGTCCAGACGGCCGAACATCTGGAGCAGCAGGACCGGCTTCTTCTCCTGGGCGGCCACCCGCAGGGCTTCGGGATAGGAACTGCGCCAGCCCTGGGGGGTCCGGCTGGCCGGCGTGGCCTGGCACAACCCCGAGAAGATGATGGCGAGCGCGGCCAATGAGAGCAACTTGCGGTGCATGCGAATCCTCCTCGAACGGATACCCGTTCGTCGCGAGATGTGTTGGACTTATTCCAACCCTACCACGTGAGAAGGAATCGCGCCGTTACAACGGTCACGGAAGCAAAGAAGGCAGCGGATGCTGCCTTCTTCGAAAGTGGCGCTGGGGACTATTCGCCGCCTTTGGCGCCCTCGCCCATGCCGGTCAGGAGGTCAAGCGGATTGGGAAGCTTGCTGAGCAGCTTGCCGACCTTCTCCAGGGGTTTGGTCAGTTTCTCCAGCGGATTTCCGCCACCGCCGCCAAGTCCGGGCAAACCCATCGGGGGATCCTCCTTGCGCAATCTCTATCCGGCGGATTTCCGCGTCGGGAATCCGCGAGCCTGTTGGGCATGGTATCGACGCCGTGCTGGAGAACGGCCCAGACGGGCCCCTCGTCCGCGATGAGGATCTCCATGCGCGGGTCGGCGAGCGCCTCCTCGAATCCCCAGGCCACGCGCTGCCGCCACAGCTCGGCGACGTCCTCCGATGTCCACGGGCGGCTGAACGCGACCGGCCAGGGCCGACGGGCCGCGGCCTCGCACAGGCGATCACGCTCGTCGGAGCGGGCGGCGCGGAAGGTCACGGCCTGTTGAGCAGGTCCGCCAGACGATACGCGGAGAGGACGAGCTGGCGCCGCGCCACCGCCTTCGCAGCCTTCCCGTACCCGATGGGAAGCGGCGTGGCGTGCTCCGCATCCGTCGAGCCCTGGATCGCGCCGTGACGGTATGCATCGCGAACGGCGAGCCGGTAGCTTTCCTCGCGCGCCCACTCGTGGGGTGTCGTCGCGCACCGCAGCTGCGCAAAGGCGCCCCGCTTGAGGGACGCCCGAAGCGCGCCGGCTTCGTTGCGGACCTGAGAGAAGCGCTCGGTCCCGATGACCACCGCGTCCCAGTACAGGTGCAGGCTGACCGGCTTCGTCCCGCGCTCGGGGAGCACGTAGTAGCGCGTGGCGCCTCGATCGCCGTGGGGATAATCGCGCGAGACGCTGGAGACGGCGTGCAGCGGCATGTGGATATCGCCCACCAGATGGAACAGCCACGCCAGCGCGATGGCCCGCTCGCGGGGGGCGGCCCGCGCATTCCGGTAGGTGGCGAGGTTGCTGGCGATGGCGAGCTCCACGTTTTCCCGCCGATTGGGGAGATCGCTCGGTGTGGGAGCGTTGCCGATCACGTACGGATAATTGATAAAGTGCCAGTAAAGGTGGTTGTAGCGAGCGTCATCGCGAATGTCGTCCGGCCAGCGCGCCGCCATCATGGCCACGAACAGGTCGCGCTGCTGATCAGGCACGCCCTTGCGGCGGGCCTGTGCGATCCATTTCCCGTAGTGGGGATGGCTGCGCAGCGTGGCGCTTACCGCGGGCGGGAGCTCCGGAAATGCGACGGCGGCCACCAGCATGTGGCCGGCCTTGTTCCAGGCGTGGGCGGGCGCTGGAATCAACAGTATCATCAGGAACAGCAATCGGCGCATGGGACCGGGACTTTGTCCCGGTCGACGCTTTTCCTCTTATTGCTCCGGTGCAGACTTCACGCTGACCCACACGTTGCCGATGCGCACCTTGCCCTCGTCGCGGGTCACCCGAGCCGGCTCGGCTTTGGGGATGGCGGCGACGGCGTTGGCGATGGCGTCCTTCACGTTGCCGCGCAGAAGATATCCCTCGATCAGGCGGACCTGCGCGTCGGGCTGTCCGTCGCGAGTTACAAAGCGATAGGCCTCGCGAATATCCTCGGGTTTCGCGGAGATGGCGGCGCGGAGCCCTTCGAGTCGGGCGCGCGCCGCGTCGAACGACTCGCCTTCGAGACGCTGCTCGGCGAGCACGCAGTAATCACTGTAGGCCTCCAGCGAGCCGGGCGCGTCGAGCAGGGAGAGCAAGGTGCGGACGCGCTCGTCGTATCCTGTGCCGGCAGGCGCGGGACCCATCAGCGCGTCGAAGGCCGCGTGCGCGTCAGCCGGCTTGCCGAAGCGCGGGGCAATCTGCACGAAGCGGTCGCGGAGCGTTTCCAGCGGCATTTCCGGGCCGGCGTGCCGTTGCAGCACGTCGAAGTCCAGCAGCGCCTCTTGCTCGGAAGGCCGCGTCTTTACCAGCGCCATCATGGTGGCCTGGTGGCGCGCGCAATCCGCGCCGGCCGCCGTGGAACGCTCGTAGAATGGCCGCGGCACGGCGACTTCCGCGGCCAGCGCGCGCATCCGCTGCAGCGCGTCGGCGAGCGTCTCAGCGGGGAGCCGCTGGCGCTGCGCCGCCAGGAATTCTCCGAGCAGCTCGTCGTAGTCCCGGGAATTCTGGCCGGTGGATTTTTCGCTGAGCCAGCCCTCCAGGACCTTCTGAGGCTCGGGCGCGTCGATCGATTTTACCGCGCTGAACGCAGCGCGCGGATCGAATTTACCCGAAGTGGGATTGGTGTACGAGGCCAGTTTGACGAAGCGCTGGGCCGCGTTGCACATAGACTCACCGTCGAAGCGGTCGCGCGCCACGAACGCATAATCCTCGCGGCCGGCGCGGCTGGGGCGAAAATTGAGGTCGTTCGCGCTGTTCACCAGAATTCTCAGGGCGCCGAGGTGATCGTTGAATTCGGGCGCATCGACCGGCAAACGCACGGTGTCCAGGGCCACCGACAATGTCAAGTAATTCTGCGCGGTGGTGCGCACGCCGCCGGGCTTGAGTACTTCGCAGATTTTCTCGAGACGCGCGCTGGCAGCCTCCACCGACTCACCCTCCGCCACGCACGCGGCCAGCGTCCGGTAACAGGCGGCGGCTTCCGGCCACGCGGTGTCGGAGTTCCAGCTCTGGTGGAACACGGTTTCCAGCGTTTTCACGTAGAGCGCCGTCCGCGCGCTGAGGTCGAGCCCGCCCAGGGGCTGCTCAGCCGCCTCCAATCCCGCGCGCAAGGCGTCGGGCAACGCGCCGGTCGCGCCGCTCAGCGAGGTGAGCGTCTGGGGAATATTTCCCCTGGTTTTCACGTCGCGGAAAATCTGGTCGCGCTGCTCCTCGCGAATTTTCAACGGTTCAAGCAATTTCTCCAGCGTCAGGTACTGATCGGCGGCCTCGGCCAGCGACTCGCCAGGCTGCAGGGACTCCGCCACGGCCTTGAAGCGCGCGTTTCCGACCGTGGACCATCCGGTCGAAGTGGCCAGCAATCGCTCGAAGGCCGCGCGGCGCTCCTCCCAGGTGGACCTCCCAACGGCGTCGCGGATGGTGTCGAGTGTGTCCAGATTCAGCCCCTCGATGCGCTGTCCGGACTCGCGCAGGGATTCGCCTGGGCGGCACTCGCGCATCACGTATTCCGCCTGGCGGGCCACGCGCGGACAGTCGAAGCGGCCCTTGAGCACCCCGGCCAGCCCCTCGGCGAGCGACACCGCGTCGTCGGTGTTCGGCGGATGCTGGTTGCTGCCACGCGCCTTCCACCACGATTCATAGGCCATGACGCCGTGCGCGCGGGCGTCGGAGTTTTTGCGGATGGCCTGGTCGAAACGCACGTAGCGCTCCAGGGACCCTTCCAGGCTTTCGTCCGGCTGGCGGCACGCACCGATGGCGGTCCACTCGACGTCGGTGTCGATGGAGGACAACGATTTCTCCACCGTGGCGAGAGTAGCAGCGTCGGCGGGGCTGATCTTGTCGGCCAGGCGGATGATCGAGCCGAGCCGCCATCGCTCGACGGCAGGCGGAGCGTTGCGCAGATATTCGAGGGCGGCCGGCCGCGACTCGGGCCGCAGGGACTTCAGCGTGCGATCCCAGTCCTGGGTGCCCTCAAAGTTGCCGATGATGGCGAACAGGTCGCGCAGTTGCGCGCGCTCCTCGGGGTCGGCGGCCCGGTAGAGCGTGTGCGCCATCCAGCCCGCCTGGTGCGACGAGATCCCCTTTGCCCTGGGACAGGCGACCATCAGGCCGAGACAATCCAAAAACACTTCGACGAGAGACTGCATCGGCGGGCGCCTGGGATTTCGCTGGTGGTGGTCGGTGGCGTGGAAGCGCATCTCGCACACGGCCTCGCTCAATCCTTCGGGACCCTTGCCCCAGAGCGCGTCCCGCTCCCCGGCGGGCACCGCGTTGAGGATAGCCTCAAGCGCCTGCTCGCGCTCCTGGCGGGTGGTGTCGTCGAGCCGCTTCTGGGGATCGTCGAGGAAGTGCTCGACGCGCTCCAGGCGCTGGGCCTGGACCTCGGCGGGGGCCTCGGGGAAGAAGGGCAGCCACGACTCGCGGGGACGCGCGGGCGGGGGCTCGGGCTCGATGACCGTGAGGACCGCGGGCGGAGGGGCGGATGTCGGTGAAGGCGGTGGAACCGCGGCCGTTCGCGGGATGGGCGGCGCAATCGGCAACGAAGCCACGGCCGGCGCGCCCGGGATGAGCGAGCGCACCACCGCGTCGCTCAGGCGGAACGTGCGGGCGCCTTCTCCAGCCGCGTAGAAGGAAACGGCGTCGTTGACGACGCGCCCGACCGTGTTACGGTCGGAGAACAGCACGATATCGGGGGGAGCCGCCTGCCACGCCTCGCGAACGTTGTCACGAAGACGCCCGACGAACCCGGGCCGAGTCTGGTTGAAGCCGCTCTCCTGCCACCCTACACGCACGCGTACAGTATAGGGCGCGGCCTTCAAAGAATGCTGAAAGCCCGCGCCCCCCTCCCGTGGGAATCCGTGCTTGCACGGATTGGCCACGGGGGAGTCCGTGCTTCCGTGGATTGTCAGCGTGTTATCTCGTCGCGAGGAACAGCGCGATCCAGATGCCGCATCCGATCAGGACGATGGCCACCCCGGCCGCGTCGAGCCAGTGCGGCGCGTCCCGTTCGTTCCCCCTACCCGGCCAGCAGTCCCTCCAGGCGGGCCTGCAGCTTCTTGCGGGCCGGGCCGCCGCGGGGGACCACCAGGACGGTGTCGTCGCCGGCCACCGTCCCCACGATTTCGGGCAGCTCGAGGCCGTCCAGCTCGGCGGCCACGATGTGGGCGCAGCCGGGAAGCGTCTTGAGCACGATGAGCGACGCGTTGCCGTCGACGCGCGTGGTGAACTCCGCGAAGTGCTGCTCCCAGGAGACGCGGCGCGCGGCCTCGTACCGATAGCCGTCGCCGTGCGGCACGCGGGCCAGCCCCAGCTCGCGCAGGTCGCGGGAGACGGTGGCCTGGTTGGCGCGCGCGCCGCGGCGCGACAGCTCGCGGACCACGTCCGCCTGGCTGCCGACGGCCTGCTCACGCACGATGGCCAGGATCAGTGACTGGCGTTCCCGCTTGTCCATCGTGGGGGAGTATAGCATGGTGGTGCATAAGTATGCAATCGTTGACATCCCCGTCATACGATTGATACACTCGCATTCTACCCGCGGAAGGTTGCATAAAAATGCAGAAGACGGTACGGACCGGGGTGCTGGGCGCCACCGGCTATACGGGCCTGGAAGTGGTGCGCCTGCTCGCGGGCCATCCCCACGTGGAGCTCGCCTTCGTGACCGCGCGCTCGGACGCGGGCCGGCGGATCTCCGACCTGTACCCCGTGCCGCTCGACGTCACGCTGCAGAAAGTCGACGACGTCCGCCTCTCCGATGCCGACGTGCTGTTCCTCTGCCTTCCGCACGGCGCCTCGCAGGAGTATGCTCGCAAGGGCACCGAGGCCGGCTGCGTGGTGGTTGATCTGTCCGCCGATCACCGTCTGTCTGACGCCGACAACTACCGGCATTGGTACGGCGTGGACCACCTCTATCCCCAGTCCTTGAGCGACGCCGTGTACGGCCTCACCGAGTGGCGTCGCGACGCGGTTCGGAGCGCGCAGCTTATCGCCAATCCGGGCTGCTACCCGACGAGCATCCTCCTCGCCGTGGCGCCGCTGCTCCATGCCGGGCTTCTCCACGGAGTCACCGTGATCGCCGACAGCAAGAGCGGCGTGAGCGGCGCGGGCCGCGTGCCCAGAGTCGACTCGCTTTTTGCCGAGGTGAACGAAAATCTCAAGCCCTACAACGTGGGCAGCGTGCACCGCCACGTCGCGGAAATCGAGCAGGAGCTGCAGCGCCTGGGCGGCAAGCGCCCCCCGAGCGGAATCATCTTTTCTCCGCACTTATTGCCGGTAAACCGCGGGATTCTCAGCACGATTTATGTGCCCTGGCCGCAAGACCACACCGAGGAAACCCTGCGCGCGCTTTACGAGAAGGCGTATGCCGACGAGCCGTTCGTGTGGCTGCTTCCGGCCGGGCATACCGCCACCCTGCGGCACGTGGTGCACACCAACCGCTGCGCCCTCAGCCTGCATCCCGTG
>Ga0194121_10004201_pt1 | contig 21074 bp, 21 predicted proteins | sample TA2MahCa50mmetaG_FD_148609 | JGI IMG/M metagenome (GOLD analysis project Ga0194121, IMG submission 148609) | Freshwater microbial communities from Lake Tanganyika, Tanzania - TA2015020 Mahale Deep Cast 50m | ecosystem: Environmental > Aquatic > Freshwater > Lake | place: Tanzania: Lake...
GAAGCAGTTGGGAGCAGAAGAACTCCAGATTGTAAAACCGCTGCACGAGCACGAACTCGAGCTCGCGCTTCGCATCCGTAGGGCTAAATGCGCCAGCCACGTTGCCGCAGTTCAGCTTGCGGTTCAGGTCCGCCGCCAACTCGGGGATGGGGCCAGATTCGTGGCGGTAGTTGGGGATCACTTGGATCCGGATCTCGCCAGAGCCAAACGGGTCGATGGCCAGCGCGCAGCGCCCCTGCGGGGTGTCGAACCCGGCCGCGACCCACGCCCGTTCGTTCTTCTCGCCCTCGATGTGGGCGCTGGTGCAGCGGGGGTGGCGGCATACAGGATTCAAAATGATCTTTGCGGCTTTCACGTTCATGGGCGGGTTGCGTTTAGCGCTTCACAACTGGCTTTACTTGGATTTGGGCTACGGCGCGTTCGACCAAATCGAGGCATGCCTGGCTGGCCGGCTTATCCGTTTTCTCCCAAACTTTGATGGCTCCGAAGAAGTCCGCTTTGATTGGTCGTCCGTCGGGAGCCCAATCGAGGCCACGGCTGTTGAGCGTGGCGACCACGCGCTGGGTGAACGCTCGCTCGTCGCTGAGTTCGGCGCGGAGCATTTCGAGATGTTTGGCGCGGCGGGCGCGGCGTTGGGCGTGTTTGGACATATGGGCAGTGCTTTCAAACAATTGGGCCTGGAAGAAGGAAGGATCGCTTACCTTCTCCCAGGCCCTTCCGGCTTTGCAGCCTCATCAGGCGGTTGGTTGGCGCTTGCTCTGGTTACCAGCCCCGGCAGATGTGCTTGAGCGCGCCGGCGGCGAGCGAGTGGTCTTCCGCGTTGCAGCTGCCGTTCAACACGTTGAGGACCGCCGAATGGGACAGCGGGGAGAGCTTTTCCATCCCCGCGCTGAACTGCGCCTTGGCGAACACGCTGTCCTCAGGCATGGAGTGGCCCCGCAAAGAGCGCGCGAGCGGGCTGTTGCCGAGGTAGTTGTCGTTGCGGAGGCCCGGCAGGCTGCCAAGGTTGCTGAAGTGGATGTGGTTCATAGTTTGCTGCTCTGTCGCTGCCTCCGTTTTTTCGGGCGCAGCCAGGGAGGCGTTCCGCACTGCGCTCGTGAACGCTGTTTAGCGGCCCGCGTGCCAAACTGGAGAACGGCCCAGAAATCGAAATACGGCTGAAAACAGCCCAACTGCACACCGGCGTGGATATACCAGCTTGGAAATCACATGAAATCGCCTTCCATCATGCGAGGGAAACGCCGCGAGCCCAGACCACCGGAGAATGAAATGCGTGGGAAATAGGAGAGCCGGCTCCGGCAACAACTGGGCTGCTGGCCCCGCTAACGACTCTTCAGGCGGTCAAGGGGTTTGAGCACCCCTTTGCTTGCCTTGACGATGTCGCTGCGAATCCGGCCGAGATAGCCGGGCAAATCCGCTCCGGGATAGCCGATTGCTTCAGCAAACAACCTTCGTTGCTCTGCTGCGGTCCGATCAGTTCCAGCCAGTCGGGCGAGCTGGACGACGAACGCCGTGAAGTCTTCCTGCGTGGCGAATTGCTTGGCGCGACAGGCGCGCGCAAAATCATCGCACGTCCAACCAACCGTCAACGCGCCCAGACCAAGCGCCTCTTTGATCTGCTCGCGTAGTGATTTCGTGCGCGCGTTCGGCTCTGGCTCGGAACCGGGGACCGGTGCCGTGCCTGGCACCGTTGGCGCTTTCCGCGTGCGCCGAACGACCGACTGGACGTGGTCAGCATCCACTCGGTTGCTGCCGCACATCAGGAACGATTGCACAATCGTCTGGATGGAAGCATGGGTTAAGTCCTGGTCTTCGTCGCAAAACGCATCCTCAATTATGGCGTTGGCAATGGGAGAGATTTTGAACTTTGCACCTACCTCCGCTTCCAAGGCCAGGTGTAGGTGGCCGAGGAACGCCTCCACGCCCATTTCCTTGAAGCTTGGGACAAAGAGCCAGCCACCGTCGGTGAGGTTGAGCCGCTTGAACAAGTCCATTCTCAAGTCCTGCTCGCCCGCCGTGTCACTGCTCACGACCCGCTCCTCCAACCTTGCGTTGGTTGTGAAGATAAAACCGCAGCCAATGGGTGTCCTCGGGTTGCCCGCACCGGCGCGAACGACCTTCCCCTCTCTCAACACTTCGAGCAGAAGGGGCTGGCAGTTCGAGGGGAGGTTCCCCAGCTCGGACAGAATCACAAAATTGCTCCGGGTATAGTCAGGCCGTCCGCCCGGGCTGTGGCAGGTGGCCATTTCAAACAGGCCAGGCGCGTCCTCGATGCGTTGGTAGTTCCTCGCACCGAACAGGGCAATCAACGGCCCATCGCCAGCATCACGAATCTGCCCCAAATCAAAGGCTTGTGCCTTGACCCGCGTTGAGCAGGGCTGTCGCACGCCTCTGAACTTCACCAGCGCCTTCGCCCACTGGTCTTTGCCCATCTGCGACTCGCCTCGGAGCACGCACCTTGGCGTAGGCCAATCCCACGGAATGCTTGCGAGTTTCCAGAGCTTGCGGGCGAGCCTTCTTTCCAGCGGGTGAACCACTCTGATGTTCAGCTCGTCGAGCGTGGCCTGCAAATCACCCAACCCCATCACATCCTCGCCGAGCTTGGTGACATAATCACTATCGTGGTTCTTGTCGAGCGGTCCCAAAATCCGCGGGTCGTTCAGGAATCGCTTGCTCAACAGCCGTCCGATTCTTTCATGGTCTGTGAACCGGGAAAGCACCCGCACTTCAACGAAGGGATTGTGTTCTAGGAGCTCATCAAGGACGTCGAAACCCAATCGGCAGCCTTGATCCAATTCGGCTGGGGCCGCACCCACCTTTGTTGGAAGCCCTAAATCGAGGGCACAGTATGAAATGTCACCCTTGCGCGCCTGTTGAACCGCCTCAGCGGAGGATCTCGCCAAGCGAATCTCGGTTCCGCTGTCCCCGACGCTCTTGACCGTCTTCTCCATGAGCTTCCGCGTCGAGTCTTCGTCTTCTACGATGAGTATGGTCTCCTTCATGGGCTGGTTCGGATGTCCTTGACCACTGGGAAGCGCACTTCGCAGACCAGCCGGCCATTTTGGGATTTGAATCTGCATTGTGCTCTGAGTTTGGTTCGGAGGAGCCACTTCGCTGTTTGCGTGCCAACTCCGTAGTGGTCGGCATTCCTTCGGGCCAAGAGCGTGGTGAGGTCAATCTCGGCCGGCTTGTTCAAAGAATTGATTGCATCTTCCGGTGGAACAGGGCCGCCATTTTCCATGGCGACCACGACCGAGCTGCCATCAAAAGCCACCGTAACCAGAACATCCTCGGCCGTATTCGCCACAGGTGCTTCCGCGACCGCGCGGTTGTCTGCCACATGCTCAAAGGCGTTTCTCAGCAACTCGGTGATCGCGACGGACAGAATGGCGGGGTTGGTTTCAACCAGCGGCACTTGCGTGGCGGTGAAGCCTGCCGTGATCCCTCCTTCTTGAAACAATTTGAATTCCAGTTCCACGAACTCGAAGATGCTCCTCACGAGCTGGCCCAAATCCGTTGGCGCCAGAGAAATAGAGTTCTCGCTCTGCTGCTCCAAGGGTGCCAGCGCAATGATCGTATGGGCGTTCTGCTTCGCCAATGAAATGGATGCCAGCGCGCACTGAACGGACTCCTGATCCAGGGTGTTGTCACTGATGGCCCTCTTGAGCCATTGCTCGAAGTTCGAAACAGGCCCCAAAAGCACATGCGCGGCCGCCGCAAGCGTGAAATCCTTCTGCTGCCTGCTTGCGTGCCAGGCGGATTTCTCTGCGAGGTTGAAGGAGCTGGACACCAGCATCCCGAGCTTTTGCGTCATGAGGTGGCAGCGGAGAAGAAGGTCCGGCGTAAGCGGCTCGGACTTGTCAATGACGAGGGATAGTCCAAAGGTCCAGAGCTGCTCATTGAGCGAGCGCCGGCTGGCACCAACTGCGGCGCGGTGCTCGAAGTAGATGGGGCGAGGGGCGCATAGGACAATGTTGCCGCAGCAAGCGGATGGAAAAATGCGCGCGAGGTATTCGCTGTCGTTGTCGATCGAATCCTCAAGCTGCTTAAGCTCATGAGAAGCGCGCCCCTTGGCGTGGCTGCACTGCAATTTTGGAAACCCAGGCCTTTGCCACACGGCTTTCTCTGGCAGCTTGCGCAGCGGCCTTTGATTGCCTGCTCGTTCCGCAATATCTTTCAGGTCGAACCACCCAAAGGTTTTGCTTTGGGTGGAAGCGCGCGCTTCCATCAGCTTGACGTCATCAAGAAAGGCAAAGGAACCTTCTGCCTCTGGATCCGCGCGATACTTCAAGTGCAACAAATGGACTTGGGGAATCTCCGGCAAACCGTTCAGCTCCTGTTCTTCCGGGGCAAGGTTTCCCTGAATCACAAAGATCGTCCCATGCGGGCTATGAACGAAGCTCGCAACTCGCTGGTAGAAAAAGCGATTCTCCTTCAGGTTATGCACCGCGATGTAGCAGAACCGCTTCACCAGAGATTCCCATCCTGCCTTCGCGCCTTTGCGCACCAAGGCGGGGGCCTTCAGTTCCATGCGGCTGTTCGCCGGGTTAACGCTGGTGAATTGGGCCAGGTGGATGGACTTGGGCAATACGCCGTCGGTGATCGCCTTTGCAATGGTGTGGTTGATGATTTCCGCGGTCGATTCGTGAAAACTCTCCAACTCAGCGTCAAACGTGCTCGGCACTTCAATGGGCGACAGCAGCAAATCCGCCACGTCAGTGGACAGCAGCGACTCCCGGGCCGCCCGGTTGGATGCCTGCGCCTTGGATTTATTGCGCGTCTTCTTCATGCGCCAGTGGCACCCAGCGGAGCAGGGACTTTTCCAAGAGGGTCACAACGCCATTAAGCCCGATCCCCACCGCACCCGCTAGGCAAATTGCGGCGTAGGTTTCCGGGATGCGGTAGGCAGCTTGATAGTCGAAGATCTTCCGCCCCAGTCCGGCCGTGCTGATGCCGATGAACATTTCCGCGGCGACGCAGAGCGCCAGGCCGTAGCTGGCTGCGATTCTCACTCCAGCAAGAATGTGGGGAAGGCTTTCCCAAAACAGGATCTCAGTGGCAATCCCCCATGGGCCAAGTCCAAGGACGCGCGCCTGTTGCAGGCGACGTTGATTGGCGAGGCGTGCGCCGCTGATGGTGTTGATCAAAATCACCAGCAGTGACGGATACGCCGCCATCGCGACGAGCGAACTCTCGCGCACTCCGACCAAAATCAGGAAGAGCGGGAACAAGGCCGTCGGCGGGATGGAACGCAGGCCGTGAACCGGGCCTTCGATCAAGGCGTAGATGCGCTGCTGATATCCAAGCCACAGGCCAACTGGCACACCAATCAGCGTCGCCACGGTGAGCGCTGCGGTCACCCGACCAACCGTGTGAAGAAGATCTTTCAGGAGCTCGGATGGTGTGAGGAGCTGAAACAGGGCGGCAAGCACCTTGGCCGGTGTTGGCAGGATCAGCGGATCGACAAGGCCGGAGCCGGTGATGCCCGCCCACAGCAGGATGAGCACCGCAACGGCGGCGACCGGCGCAAGTTTGGATCTAGAGGTGCCCATGCCGGAGGATTTCGATCAGGGGTTCCTGGGCGGTCCGATAGGCGCAGGAGTTTTCGTCGCGCGGAAATGGCAGTGAAACGGGGTGGTCACCAAGAACTCGAACCGGGCGCTGGCCCAGGATCACGCACCGGTCGGCGAGGGCCAGGGCGTCGGTGAGATTGTGGGTGATAAGCACCACGGTCATGCTTTCGTTGGTGGCGAGGGTGCGCAGCCCCGCTATGATGGTTTCCTTGGTGTTGCGATCCAGAGCGGAGAGGCTTTCGTCGAGAATCATGCAGCGCGGTTTCCAGGAAAGACACCGTGCCACAGCCAGCCTTTGCAACTCGCCTCCGGAGATGTGAGCAGGAAATGCGTCGGCACGGTGGGTCAGTCCAAACAGGCCCAACAAGTAATCAACGCGCTCCGTGCGGTCACCGGCGGCCCAGTGGAGCTTGCGCAGCGGCCATTCAAGATTCTGCCGCACGCGCTGCCAGGGGAAGACCGAATTAATTGGCGCTTGATCGGTGTAGATAACTTCCCGGGGCAGGCGGAACCTTTCGCCCCATTCTACTTGGCCAAAGCGGGGCGCCAAGATACCCACCATGATCTTGGCCAAGGTGCTTTTGCCGCTGCCGCTGCTGCCCATCACGGCCACGACCGTGCTCGCCGCAACCCCAAGGCTGAATTCGCGGAAGAGCGGAGCTGCCTCAGAATCGTGCCCGTTGCCGTAGGCAAATTCGAGGTTGCGAATCCTGACGGCAAGGGCGGGATCGCTCATCGGGTGGGTGCCAGCAAGTCCTTTGCGCTCACCTTCCTAGGCAGTTCACCGATGTCCACCATGAGGTCGATGAACTGTTGCAAACTGCTTTCACTGGTTTCGGTGGAAAGGGTGTCGGCCACCAAATTCACATGCGGGACAACCTCGGGGGGAAGTTTCGTGTAGTTCGTCAATGACGCACGCGCGCCTGCCGGGTCTTGCCGGATCATTCGCACGCTCTGGTCCAGGGCTTGCACGAAACGGCGGGCGGCCTCGGGATGTTCGCGCTCAAATTTTCGGGAGATGATGCTGGAGGAAATCGGGCTGGGATTCTGCATCGCAACAAATACGGAACCGTGCAGCCGACGGAACCCTCCCTGCTGGAGCAGGGTCGTAAGGGTGGGGTCGTAGGCGAACAGGACATCCACCGCACCAGCCTGGAGTGCAGAGACGTGGCTGGCGGGCGGCAGTTGCACAAACTCGATGCTCTCCGGGGCGATACCCTGCCTTTTCACGAAGGCCTTGAGCAGGTTGAGCGCAGTGGTGCCAGGGTAAAGGCCAACTTTATGGCCTTTCAGGTCGTTCAGTTGCTGAAGCGAGCTGGATGACTTTACCACCAGGCCGTCGTATGGTTGCGCGTCGGTCATTTGGCTGTGCAAGACTACCCGCACGCGGCCGGGTGCCTGGACTTCCAGGTTGAGGATCGGCACCAATGAGACCCCGGTAACGGCGTCAACCTGCTCGGTGACGATCGCATTGATCATTTCATTGGCGCTGGTGAACACCTTCGTGTCCAAGGTAATGTTGTTGCTTTGGAACGTTCCGCGGCTTTGTCCGAGGTAAAGCGGGATGTTCAGCACTACGGGCGCATAGGCAACGCGGATCTTCTCCTGAACTGGCGGTGATTTGGGAGGGGCCGTTGGCTGCTTCTTGGAACTGGGTGGATCGCAGGCGACGAAAGCGGATGCCAACAACAGGAGCAACACCGAACAGTGGATGGACTTTTTCATGGAATGTGGCCTTCCTCCTATTACTGCCAAGTCAAGCGGCTTGGACAGTGACGACGCGCGCTGCGATGGCTGAAAGCAGGCTCGCAATCGTTCGCTTCATGAACCACGCAACGATTCGCGGAACGAACGGGAAGGCGAGCAACCCGCCGCACTGGAACTCGCAGGTGATTGTCAACCGGCTGCCATTTTCACCCCGCTCAAACCGATACAGAGTGTCGTGGGGGAGCGAGCAAGGCCCCATGCTTTGTGGGCGGCTGGTCATTGCCCACCGGGAATGCCGTTCGTATTCGGTGATGCGGCCGGCATACCGCTGGGGCCACGCGAGAATGGTATGCGTCTCCGCCAGGGGTGACCCGACCGCGAGCCGCTCCGGGGCATGGAAATCCCGCAGCATCGCCACGGCATCCGAGAGGCGCTTAGGGTGGCAAGCAACAGCCCAAAGCGCCTCCACCGGCGCGGGGAAAACGCGGCTGACCGATACGGACTGTTTTTGAGCGTTCATTCAGTTCATTCAAGGGGCTACCAGCATCCAAAGCAAGTGCATCCCTCCAGCCCGGGGCAACGTGCGAATCGGCGCGCATTCAGCTAGACAGCACGCGCCGTTCCACGCGGCAAGAGGATACGGAAACGCACTTCAACTCAGATTGTCCAACGGAGGCCAGACCCCGGCGGCAGCCGAGTAACGTGATATCATGCGATGCAACGTGACTCGGACTGCGCGAACAGGCGGACGAGCTACGGCAAAGCTGGTGCGGCGACAGTTGGCTGCCTTCACCGAGCAAGTGCTAGTTCGCTACGGCGACTTCACGCCGTTGGCTCGGCCGATGTTGGTCGAGGGACCCTTTCCGCCGCGCCTGCCGGTTGCCGATATTGGAGTTGCAATGCCGCCTCAGTTTAGCAAGTCTTAGCCAGCGCTGGAATTGTTTTACACCTCAATCGAGATCAGCGGCGCATCATAATTCTATCAGCGCATTTGCAAACCTCCGCGCGTGAGGCAACGAACAAGTTCAAACCGGCTCGCTGATGGAAGCGCCCTTACCCGGGAGCCTGCGAGCCGTGTTCAAGTGCGTTTCAAAAGAATTCCCATCCGCAGGGCTATCAGGCGAAGGCTCCGCAGAAGTTCAGTAATCGGGCGGTGAAAATGGTAACTCAATCCATGCCAGAGGATCCCTTAAGCACGTTCCGGGGCGCTCGAGTTCTTATCACAGGCGGCCTCGGCTTCATTGGGTCGAACCTAGCTAGGGCGCTCAGTGGAGCTGGCGCACGCGTCCATCTTGTTGATTGCCTTGTCCCTTCCCACGGCGGCTCGCTTTTCAATATCGAAGGGCTTACCGACCATGTTGATGTTACACTGAGAGATTTGCGCGATGGCGATGTGATCACGGATTTGCTCAGGGCGGCCCAGTTCGTCTTCAATTTAGCTGGACAGAGGAGCCATTGGGATTCAATGACTGATCCCCAGATGGACCTAGATATCAATTGCAGTGCGCAGTTGCATCTGTTAGAAAACATACGGCGCACCAATCCCCGCGTAAAGGTGGTCTTCGCAAGCACACGACAGGTTTACGGCATCCCTAAGTATCTCCCAGTTGACGAGGACCACCCGACTCGTCCGGTCGACATCAACGGAATTCACAAGGTCGCCAGCGAGTGTTACCATAGTCTTTATGCTCGTGTGCACGGGCTCCCCTGCACTATACTAAGGCTGACGAACACCATTGGACCCCGTATGCGGATCAAAGATGCCCGCCAGACTTTCGCAGGACTGTGGACTCGACAGGCTATTGAGGGGCAGCCGTTTGAGATCTGGGGTGGAACTCAGGTTCGAGACTTCAACTTCGTCGATGATGTCGTTGATGCGCTCCTGCGTGCAGCCGTCTCTGAACTTTCTCGCGGCAAGATCTATAACCTCGGTGCTGCGCCAACGACACTTCTCGAACTCGCAGACATCGTGCGTGATATTACCGGGTGCGACTATGTAGTGAAGGCATTCCCCGAGGCACGGAAGCCCACTGACATCGGCGACTATTACGCGAATTTCAACCGTATTCGCGTTGATCTCGGATGGGAGCCGCGAACGTCACTTCGCGAGGCCATCATGCGCACCATCGAATACTACAAGAAACACCTCCACCGCTATGTCTGAACTCGCAATAGGCGATCTGGCCCGTGGTGTTGTGCGCTCCAACCGCGAGGAAGAATCACGCATCCCGGTAAGTGCGCCCGGTCGCGCCATCGACCGCCATGGAGAGGAATTGCGCATGGCTATTGATCGAGTTCTGGCTAGTGGACGGTTCCTCGGCGGGTCGGAAGTCGAGGCTTTTGAGAATGAGTTCGCTGAGTATCTGCGCGCCGGAAATGCCATAGCGGTAGGCTCTGGTACTGATGCACTCGAACTTGCGTTGCGCGCTTGCGGCATCAGGCCTGGCGACCGCGTCGCTACTGTTTCATTGACTGCCGTTGCCACTGTCGTCGCCATTGAGCGAAGTGGAGCAAGGCCCGTGCTTGTCGATGTCGACCCACTGACGCTTTCGCTCGATCCCGCTGCGCTAGCGAGTCTTTGCAAGCGAATGCATCTCAAAGCGGTCATTCCGGTGCATCTTTACGGGTTTCCAGCAGACATGCCGCAGATTGCCGAGGTAGCGGCAAGGTACGGTGTCATTGTAATCGAAGATTGTGCGCAGGCACACGGCGCTAAACTGCACGGTAGAACATGTGGAACCTTCGGCGAGATCGCCGCATATAGTTTCTACCCAACCAAAAACCTCGGAGGATTGGGGGATGGAGGCGCGGTGGTGACAAACGATGCCGCGCTTGCCGATCGCGTCCGGCTACTGCGCGAGTATGGATGGCGACAACGGAACTTTAGTGAGATCGTTGGCGTGAATAGCCGCCTTGACGCGCTCCAAGCAGCCGTACTCCGCGTGAAGCTCCGTCATCTCGATGGTGCCAATGCACGCCGGGTTGCGACTGCCCGACGATACGACGAAGCACTCCGAGCTACTCATCTCCGTTTTCCAGCAACGACTACTGGTGCATTTCCCGTTTACCACCAATACGTTGTTCGTTCCTCGAAGCGCACGGCGCTACGGGAACACCTTGCCTTGCACGGCATAGACACGGCGATTCATTACGAGCACCCGGTTCACCTGCAACCCGCCTACAACAGCCGCAATTTGACGGCTGGCGAGCGACTGCCTCACACTGAGTCAGCGTGTCGAGAGGTTATCAGCCTACCGGTGTTTGCCGAACTAACAGATCACGAGGTTGACCGGGTGGCGCGCTCGCTTGCAACTTTCCGCGACTCGCGACCCGTCGACGTGCCGGCGTTTGTGCTTTCAACCGACTCGCAGCCGGTTCTGCCGGTTTCTCGACCGTCGATTGGAGAAGATGAACTGCGCGCAGTGGCTGAGGTGTTCGAATCCGCGTGGCTCGGTCATGGTTCGACCGTGATCGAATTCGAGAACGCGCTTCGTGAGATGTTTGGCCAACGTCATGTCGTCGCCGTAGGCTCGGGAACGGCTGCGCTTCACTTGGCGCTTGATGCGCTTGGACTCAAAACCGGCGACGAGGTCATCGTTCCATCGCTCACGTTCTGCGCAACGGCACAAGCGATCACGGCGGTTGGTGCAAGCCCCGTATTCTGTGAAATCGAGCCGAACACGCTCAACATTGATATCGCCGACATGGCATCGCGCGTTACGTCAAGAACGCGTGCAATCATGCCGGTGCATTACTGCGGCAACGCATGTGACATGGACGCTTTACTCCAATTCGCCGCAGTCAGGGGACTCGTGGTGGTAGAGGACGCAGCTCACGCGTTCGGGTCGTCATATCGCGGACGCTTAGTTGGCAGCTTTGGCGATATGACCTGTTTCAGCTTCGACCCAATCAAAAACATAACCTGTGGCGAAGGAGGGGTGGTCGTGCTTTCGAACGATGTGCTCGCCGACTTGATTCGGCGAAAGCGCCTCCTTGGCGTGGACCGTGATCGCTGGCGGCGATCCAACGACATCCGGCCGTGGTGGTATCAGGTGAATGTTCAAGGGTATCGCTACCACATGAGTAACATCAACGCCGCAATTGGTAAGGTACAATTGCCTCAACTACCGCGTTTCCGCAGCCGGAAGCGGGATCTCGTGCGGCGCTACAATGAGTGCTTTGCCACGCTCGCCGACGTGGAGCTCTTGCGTTGGCAACTCGACGACTGCTGTCCATTTAATTACATCCTGCGTGTCAAGCATGGCAAACGTGACGAACTGCGTTCGTTCCTCGCGAAGCGCGGCGTCGACAGTAGTGTTCACTACATTCCGAATCATCTGCAACCATACTTCCGCACGGCTACCGTTTCGCTGCCTGTTACGGAGCGTGTTTACGACGAAATGCTTACGCTTCCGTTGTTCACGGATATGACAGACGGGGATTTTGATCGCGTTGCTACTGCTGTTTCCCAGTATTTTCAGGAGAAATAAATCAAATGAGTGTAAGCGTGGTCATTCCTCTGTTCAACGGGGCACATTGGATCGAAGAGACGCTCAATAGCGTTCTCGCGCAGGAACTGCAACCGGAGAGAGTTATCGTCGTCGATGACGGCTCGACCGATGAATCCCCTAATCTTGTTCGAGCCTATCCTAACGTGAAGCTGGTCCCAAATGAGGGCAAAGGATCATCGGTCGCGCGGAACATTGGGTTGCGCTACACCTGCTCACGATATATCGCGTTCCTAGATCAGGACGACCTGTGGCATCCGTCACATCTACGTGTTCTCGTCGATAAACTGGAAAGGATGCCTGGAGCTAATACCGCTATAGCGGTCGCAAGCTGTTTTAGCAGCGCTGTCCCAGATTATGACGTCAGCCCCGGTACAGAACGGTTCGTCAATCCTTGGAGCCGATATCCATTCACGATAGGCGTCGAAGGCCCTTCGGTCGCAGTGCATCGTGCCTGCACACTCCCTGAAGTCGGGCTTTGGGAGGAGGGTGCGACGGGCATGGGTGATGCACTGATTTTCCTCAAGCTCGCGACCTTGCATCCGTTGGTACAGGCGGCGGAATGCACAGTGGGAAAGCGCATCCATGCAAGCCAACAATGGCTTCAAGTGCGCGAATTGGGCGTGTCGTACCTCGGCTTTCGCTACAATGTCATGCGGCGAGCGCTGGAATTTCGCCAGTGTCATGCAGCAGAGGATCCAGACTTGCCGAAGTACTCCCGTCGTCTCGAAGCTTTACGCAGCCTTCAGAGCCTGACGGCCGCGATTGAGTCAAGTCGTTTTGATGAGATCGCTCCTGTCGCGCGCGAATTGGAGATGCGTATCGGTGAAGACTCGCCACACTATTTGCCACACGCGTTTTACTGCCTGATGGGAGCTTTGTTCAAAACGTATGATGCTGAGGTTCTTCGAAAGCAACGCGACGAAATATTTACACGGGTACTACAGTATTGGCCGGACGAAAGCACGGCAACGCGCCGCGCTTTGGAACGCGTGATCGGCGAGCAACCGCTCGTAAGCTGAAAGATTGCCACAGATGGCGCACACCGAATTTCTCACATTCGCCCTCGAATTGGCGGCTGTTGCCGCCAAGGAAATCCTTCCGCGATTTCAGAAGTGTAACGTCTCCCATAAGGGCGACGGTACGATTGTTACTGAAGCAGATCGAATGGCAGAACGCCAAATGCGGCGACGCATCCGGGCGCGTTACCCTTCGCACGGCATTGTCGGCGAGGAGGAGGGAACGACGGTCGGCTCAACGGATCATCAATGGTTCATCGACCCGATTGATGGGACAATGTGTTTCAGTCTCGGCGTGGCAAAATTCGGAACGCTCATAGCACTTCTTGAGGAGGGAAAACCGAGGTTGGGCGTCATCCACCTGCCGGTGACACACGAGAGTGTATTCGCAGAAGTCGGTGGAGGTTGCTGGTATGTCCGTGGCGCTTCTCGCCCTCAGTTGGTACGCGTCGATCAAACAGTATCGCAACTTTCCGATGCATTCGTTAGTCTCTCCGGCATTGAGGGGAGCAAGATGGATGATAAGACCGCCAGGCCTCGACTGGCTAACCTGATTGGCCGCACACACCAGATTGAGTTTATTGGTGATTGTGTTCAATATGCCCTCGTGGCGCGCGGCCGTATTCACGCCGCGCTCGACTATGTAATGAAGCCTTGGGACACGGCGGCTGTGGTGCCTTGCATCCGTGAAGCCGGTGGTGTGGTCAGCACACTCAATGGAAAGAGCGACCAGGTCGTGAATGGGGGAAGTCTCGTGGCGTCATGCACCAGACGCCTGCACGAAGAACTGCTCGCTACAATTAACGGCTAATAACCAATGAAGGCCGCACAACAGAAAGTTCTCGTAACCGGTGCTTCTGGTTTCATTGGTCGGGTGATCTGCCCATCCTTGGAATCCAAAGGTGTCGTAATTCGCGCTTTCGACCGCAGTTTATGTGATGTGGTAGGCGATGTTGTCCGAGGTGACCTATCAGATCTTCCGCTATTGCGTAGAGCTGCCTCCGGCATAGACACAATTATTAATTTTGCTGCCTGCTCTCATGCTGCTGCTTTCATAACTCATCTTGTTCCGTCGCACGTGCTAGGGCGTGCCAATGCTCTCGAGGCTACAAGACGCGAAGCTGTTTGCCGATTTATCTTCGAGAGAAATTGCCAAGCCTCAGACCGAGCAGCGAAAAGTCAAACAATTCCGGTCAATGACCAGCATCCGACTGATCTTTACGGCTTGACGAGGCTTCGGAGCGAGGTGATGGGCGCGATGCGCTCCCGCCGTCGCGAGATTTTGGTAATCGCGGCGCGCCTTGGTTGGCTTGTGCGAGACAAGCTTGAATTTGCCGAGCTTAGCTGCCTCTCGTACGGAGCGCGGCTCTCCCTAGGCCGTCGCGATCTGCGTGACTTCTTCTATCGCGCAGTGACCGCAACTTCCGAAGGGTTTGGAATTTTGCACTCCACAAGCAGGCGACTGAGTGATGGGTTTTTTGGAATGGAGAAGACACGAAGAGTTCTTGGTTTCGCACCAAGGCAATTTTTTCCGGAGGGTGCTTTTGAGTGAAGATCGCTTTCATCACACGCCCAGATGATCCTGTCAGCCTTAGAGTCTATGCTGCCAATATGACCCGGCATATTTCCGCGCTGGGAGCGGACATCGCGCTGATTGAGGAATCTGGGCCGATACCGGCTACGTGCGACTTGGTTTGGGATCCAGGACTTTGCATGCGGCGAGTTCCAAGCATATTAGCTACATCGACCGCCCCCGTCGTAGTTACAATCCACGGTGTGAAGGCGTTTTCGCTCCCGCTTGACGAGATTGCCTACGAAAGCGAAGATCAGCGTTCGTTGGTAGAACTTAAGGCGACGCTATCGATGGACTGGCAGTGGCTGCGCAAGATGACAAGTGCAGTCATAGCGGTTTCACGGTATGCGGCAGAAGAAGCGAAGACGGCTTTTAATCTCGCTTCGGAAATCGTCCATGTTGTGTACAATGGGGTTGATATTGATATCTTCAAGCGAGCGGGCGCGCGAGCGGACGGGGCCTATTTTCTTGCCGTAGCAAATAGCAACCCAATCAAAAACTTGAACCGTATAATCGCTGCCTATGCGAGTCTCCCGCATGAGTATCGCCCGGAATTGGTAGTCCTGTCACAGGGCCTAGCCAGCGCCGGCTCGGTTAAAGGGGTGCGGTTCATCAACAGCGAGTTATCCCAAAAGGAGGTGGCACGCTGGTACCGTGGAGCTGTTGCCCTTGTATTTCCATCGCTGCGGGAAACGTTTGGCCTGCCTATCATTGAAGCGATGGCGTCGGGTTGTCCTGTAATAACCTCACATGATACTGGTTGCGCTGAAATTGCCTGTGATGCGGCGCTCTTGGTTGATCCTCGCTCTACATCGGAAATATCTAATGCGATGGCTCGCATGATATGTGACAGCGCTCTTCGTTTGGAATACATCAATAGAGGTTTGACACGGGCAAAGGCATTTTCTTGGCATACCTGTGCGCAGGAAGCCTTGGAGATACTCAGATCTGTTGCCATCACCCATGAAGAACATCATAAGCGTCCATGGCGTACTCGTTAATGGAAGCGATTGCTCACTCTCACGCAAGATTTACACGAAGCTCAAGCGCCAAGACTATGAGCACGCCGAAGTGTCTTGCGTGAAGGCACATCTCCGGTCGGATGACGGCTATTTAGAACTCGGTGGTGGCCTCGGTGTGTGTGCGATTACTGCGGCTAAGATTTGCAGAAAGAGCCCAATCGTAGTGGAAGCCAATCACCATCTGTGTGCATCAATCGAACGGAATGCGCTACTGAATCATGCATCCTTGCGGTTGATACGTGCGGCGGTTGGTGTTACATCGGCGAGGAAGCGCCGATTTTGGCTTAACACGGATTGTAGGGCTTCTTCATTTTGGAACACTCGGGGTGCGTCGGTTTCTTGTGATGTTCGCGTGGTGACACTTTCGAGCCTACTCAGAAAGCACTGTCCAAGCTTTCTTATGTGTGACATCGAAGGTAGTGAACTAGAAGTCCTTGGATCATCACAGCTTGAAGGTGTGGCTACCCTTTGTGTGGAGATTCATCCTAACCGCTTAGGGGGAACTGGATGTTGTGTTCTGCGCCAACACCTTGAGAATATCGGTTTTGTACAAAAGGCGGTTGATGGTGACAACAATGTGTGGCTTTTCCAAAGGGGACGAACGAGGAACCGCTGATTGATGAACGCGACCAGCAACAACGCAGTTCTGCTTTCCCCGCACATTGACGATGTCGCACTTTCACTCGGAGGCGCATTGCTCGACGGTAGGTTTCCTTCTGCTACAGTTGTGAATGTCTTTTCTACCAGTCGAAGCGCCTATGATGACAACGACGTCGAACGCGTCACCGCCACTAGGCGACGCGAAGACCGCAGCTTCTTTCAGAAGATGCAATGGCCAATGAGGAGCATTTATCTCGACCGGCTTGATGCGCCTCTTCGCCTTGAAATTTCTGATGACGAAGTCTGTAGTGTTTCGTCCCCCGCAAGTGATGCACACGAGGTTGTTCACATCCTTAAAGCAATCGAGCCACTTCGCGCTCCACACGCCCTCTTAATTGCGCCGCTTGGTCTTGGCAGACATGTCGACCATGTCCTTGTACATCGTGCCGCTTGTGATTCTACAACCATGGGCTGGCGGCTTGCTTTTTACGAAGATGCTCCATATGCAAATGATCTGACATTTGAGGAAATACAATTAACGGCAAACGCGGCATCCAAGGAGCTTGGCGGCAGTCTCAGTCCACTTCTCTTACCATTCGATCAGGCTGGACTTGACAAAGTTGCCGCAATCACTGTTTATCGGTCGCAGTTAGGACCCACTAGCGTCGCGCGAGTTCACTCCCACAGTATGCGATTCGGCGATCCGGCTGAACGTCTCTGGATATTAGAACCATCGAGTTTCCAATCGGCGTGATTTGTTAGAAGTGTTTCATCGAGTAAAGTCAAAATCAGAAAAATCTGCGGTATGCTCATCGTTCATGCTTGGTGTCCATGCTGGGGCAGGCATGTTGAGAATATACGCGTCTTCTTTGCCGATATTCTGAATCGCGAGAGCCACGCCACTGGGAACTTCAACTAGCACGGACTCAGAGCCATCACCGCTCTCGATGCTGTGGTAGCCAACGGAGGGGACCTTCAGAACGAATCGCACACACCCTTTGATGCATATGAAGAGGCCTTTACGAATCATGTGCAAATGCGGTCCCTTAATTTTGCCCACTTCAACCACTGTCAAATATACTTGCTCTGGCTGATGACACGTAGCAAAAAATGGGTCGTTCGCATTATAGATTGGGAGGAGAAAACCAGTGGATTGACCCGCACAATCATGCGTAAGTATTTGGCGACAGCGCTTGGTTCTGATTTGCATATGTGGAAGAAGTTGTATAATGGCTGCCTAATCTATTGTTTTTGATGGCGGGGATATTATTCACGTGAAGCTGATCCACTCAACTGAAAACCGAGGAGCTTTTGCTGCTGCAGTTGTTTGACGGCCAGCGGCTGAGGAAACGTCGAGCACCACGACTGTTTGTCGTTGCTGCTGCCTGCGGCGGTGAAAGAGGAGCAGCTTTAGGGGCTTCGCGGCGGCGGCTGGGTTGAAGCGCGGGTTCAGCGCTCGGGAACTGAACACTCACCCAGGAACGGTGGGGCAGTATTTCATGGCTCCGAGAGAACTCGTCATTTTTCGCCCGCCAACTCAGAGCTAAAAGAAAGAATCAGCTTAACACCGATTCCTTCTCCCCTCCTCACACCCCCAGCTTACGGAGCTTACGCTCTTCAGCAACGGGAGTGGAGGGTGTTGAACAACGAGCACGGCCGATAGACCATTGCCTCAACCCAACAATCTGCTCGGCCATCAAACGCGACAACGGGACAAAACCGTCTAGCGCAGCCGCAACATAGAGGTCGGTGGGTTCTTTGGAGCGTTCGAACGCACTGAACAACGCCTCATCGAAAACAGCTTCATCCTCCTCACCAGTCTGCCCATCGATGATCCCTGCAAACAGCTAAACAAAATTGGCAGTGTCGACGACGATCCACCGACAGATAGCTAAACGAAAGGGTTTCCACTCAACCCATCAGCCCCGCCCCAGTCCATCCGCTGTTCTGTCAACAGGATAGACTGAGGCGGGGATTTGTTGTTGTCGGCAGATAGACTGATCATCAACCTGCCATCCGCTCGGTTCGACAAGCCAGCTGTTCGCGATTAGCCAGCAGGTTGTCTCGCCACTGGGGTTGACGAATCGCTTCCGCGAGGATGTCCACCCCGAAGAACTCAATCAGCCGGGTCCTCAGCTGATGCTTCGTCACCTGAATGGTAGAAGCGTTGACGTTGAAGCTCCGCGCAACATCACTGAACGTTCCCCCCTCAATCAACCGCTCAATCAACGCTCTGGCCCGATCGTTCAATGTGGTGACAAACAACTCCCAATCGAGTTTGCGGGCGGCTTGGGTGGCGGGGTCTTCCTGGTCGTTGCTGAAGACATCAGCCAGCGCCAACTCTTCACCCAACTCCTCGCTGCCGACCGGTTGTTCAAACGAATCCAACTCAGCTCGACCGTTCAGCTGGGTGGCGGGATGCAGCGGACAGGTGGTGCTCTGGCCATAGGCTCGCCGGCCTGACTTCGCGTGCTGAATGGCGTAGTAGGTGATGTTGCCGGGAGTAACCTGTTTGCCAGCCCGTTCAGCATTTTCGTAGAGTCGGGCAGCAATGCAGATGGTGTCTTGAACCAACTCGGCAGCATCCTCACAGCCGACTGCCTTAACAGCAACGGGAACGGCGGAGCGGATGCGAGGGGTGACCTGATGGACCAGCATTTCAGCAGCATGAGGGGACATGGCGGTTTTCCTTTCACTTGAACGAGTTTTAAGGACACCACTCCCCGCCGTCGTTGAGCAGCAGGGAACAGGGAGAGGGACGGGGACACTGCCAACAGCGGCAGCGGCGACTTCTCCAGACAATTATCCCTCAGACGGGCGGCGAATTCTCAACGGGGGAGGGGTCTGTCTCCATGAGGTGACGGACTAGGGCTTCGGCTTGGTGATGGGATTGAAGCGGGTTTGACCCAAGGCGACCATCCCTCGGTGTGGCTTTCAGCGGTCGGTTGGCTGGGGATTTAACCAGCAGCCACTCCACCCCGGTCAACTCACCTTGGCGTGGCTGCAACCGCTCGGCTAGCCGCATCGCCAGCCATTACCACCCCAAGGAGTCCGGAAAAGTGGTTGATGCGTCCTGACAACGACGCAAGATGGCCGTTGTTGAACCCAACGGAAAAGCAATTCTACGTCGCCGCGGAAGCTTCAAAGGCAAATCCTGACAGTAATGACGTTGCGCGAGTCAAACCATGAAACCCACCCTCACCCTCCTCACCGCCCTGCTGCTCGCGCCGCTGGCCGCGTTGCACGCCGCCGATGCCACAAAGCCCAACATCCCGCCGAATGGCGAGCCGGCGAATGCGAAGGAAGCCGCTGCGCAAAAGGCGAAGGCCGACGCGCTCATCGACGAACGTTATCAGGCGCTCGTCGCGAAGATGCCGCCCGACCAGCAGGCTTGGGAGCGCGTCTTGCAGGAGAATCTCGGCGGGTTCTATCTGCCGCATCACAAACGCGAAACTCATTTGGGCCAGCACCACGCCGATTCCCGACAATCCGGTGCACAATCAGACCGCCGCCTCCATCGTTGCACCCCCTTGATCCCTACCGGACCGACGGCTCAAACCAATGGGCCTTAATAACCAATTTCCTGTCAATAATGCCGCGCCTCCAACCAGCCATGAAAAAACTCGTCATTCACAACGTCACTGCTATCTTCCCGAACAAACTGCTGCCTGATGCGCGGGTGGTGGTGCGCAACGGCCGCATCGCGGAAATCGGCAAGTCGTCGAAGCGCATGCCGGACGACGCCGAACTCGTGGATGGCAAGGGCGGCTACCTGTCGCCGGGCTTTGTCGATGTGCATGTGCATGGCGGCGGTGGCGGTGATTTCATGGATGGCACGGCGGACGCGGCGCGCGTGGCCTGTCAGACGCATTTTCGCCACGGCACGACGACGATCTTTCCCACCACGACCACCGGAACACCGGAGGAAATCCACGCGATGATCCAGGCATGCCAGACGGTGGGCAAGGAGACTGCCACCGGCGGTCTGCCGCGCATTCCGGGCATTCATTTGTATGGACCGTTCTTCTCGGCCGACAAAGTCGGCGCGCATCCGGCGGCGGGCAGGCGCGATCCCACGCCGGAAGAGTTTCAGGAGTATTTCAAAACGAAATTCATCCGCATCGCCACCTGCGCGGCGGAACTGCCGGGCGCGGAGGGGTTTTATGCAATGGCGCGGAAGAACCGCTGCTACATCACCTGCGGACACTCGAACGCGTCGTGGTCGGAGATGGACCGTGCCTTCCGCGCCGGCATGCGCCATGTGGATCACTTCTGGTGCGCGATGAGCGATGTGCGTTCGGTGCGCGGACGGTTGAGCACGCCGATGCAGGGCAGCATGGAGCAGTATGTGCTATTCAATCCCGAGATGAGCACCGAGGTCATCGCCGACGGCCAGCACCTCTCGCCCGAGCTGCTGCTGTTTGCGTATCGCATGATCGGGCCGCGTCGATTGTTCCTCGTGACGGACTCCAGCCGCGCCGTGGACATGCCCGTGGGCAAATACAAGATCGGCAACATTCACACCGGCAACGAAATCACGCACGATGGCAAGGTCAGCCGCACCACCACCGGCCTCGGTAGCAGCTCGGTCGGCATGGATCACATGGTGCGCACGATGAAGGCATGTAGCAAAGCGCCGCTGTGGGAGGTGATCCGCATGGCAAGCCTCACGCCTGCGGAGCGCCTCGGCATTGACAAGGAGGTCGGCAGTCTTAAAACCGGCAAGCGCGCCGACCTCGTGCTGTTCAACAAGACGCTGCGTGTGCAGAAAGTGTGGCTGGGTGACAACTCGCCGCTGTGAAACCCGGAAGAACACTTTGGACGCCCTTTACAAGGGGGTGAAGCCATGAAAATCAGCCGCCGCGATTTCAATACCACCTTTCTGGCGAACGTGCACCGCGCCCCGGCCAACTGCGGGCCGACCGCCACAGGACTCAAGAAGATCGATGTCTGGCTCGGGGACGGGAAGTGGGATGTCATCCACTTCAACTTCGGCATTCACGACCGCGCCACACCGATCAGCGACTACACGCAGCGACTGGAACAACTCATCGAGCGCATGAAGAAGACCG
>Ga0194121_10004202_pt1 | contig 21065 bp, 16 predicted proteins | sample TA2MahCa50mmetaG_FD_148609 | JGI IMG/M metagenome (GOLD analysis project Ga0194121, IMG submission 148609) | Freshwater microbial communities from Lake Tanganyika, Tanzania - TA2015020 Mahale Deep Cast 50m | ecosystem: Environmental > Aquatic > Freshwater > Lake | place: Tanzania: Lake...
CTTGAGGGTCTGATATTCCTTATCAAGATCCTTCAGGTGCTCTTCTTTTGAATCGAACACGTGATACGGCAGGTAAGTGGTGCTTAGGCCTCGTACTTCCCCAATGATTCCGTGAATTCGTAATCTCGTCTCAACTTTCTTCTCACCTCCCCGCATCCATCCCATCTTCATTGCCAAATGCTTATGAGAATGGCCCGCTTTGATGTAACGATCCATCAACAGAAGCTCGTTCGTAAATGTGTAGTCCTGATGTACGAGACGTGTCATCTGTAGAGACATCTCGATTTCAAGCAAATCTTCCGAATTCGTGTCCGCCGGCAAAACTGCGACATCTACACCTGCTGATTCAATTTCACGAAGCGCGACTACTCGTGTGTTGCCATTGATGAGCAAACCATCGCGAGTGACTAATCCCGGACGTTGTTGGCCCAACGATTCAAGCTGAACCTTTAAATCTTTATACTTATCTGTAGCCCGAAGAAGCTCTGCCACGACATTTTGAGCTTCGAGTGACGCGGGATCTTTGAATACTTGATCTCGTTGTGGGTGATCAACAAGTTGCGCGTTAAGTCTTGCATTGTTGTGATTTAGCAACAACACATTTGGGGTCAAAGTAACAACCGGTAGGAAGACCCTCTCTCCGCGGAAGTCGATTTCATCTGTTCGATTGGACGTCCCCTGCTCATATACTTCAAGTGCCTTACTGATTGCATCAATGCGGGCATCACGATCTTCAAACATTTGTCCCCCAGTTCTTCGCCATACTGACGTTATCAACCTTCGTTTTGTACGAAATAGGCATGTTTCATTGAGCTACTTACTCTTCACGATTGCGTGCCATGGTGGCAATCTTGTTCCATATAGCAATCGCGTATCGATCAATGTCGTTATCCAGATAAACAACCGTTCGCGTGCCAATACGAAGTGACTCTGGAATGTCGGCGGCAAGATCAATATTCTGAGCAATTTCCATAAGGGCCGTTAGGGAGAGCTTCCTCAGTTGCGTTGGATTTGCCAGAGGTCCAATCAAGTCCGGGATTAGCGCGAATATGCGCCAAGCTTCTTCAAATGGGGCTAATGCTTCTGCCGTCAGTACTCGACGGTCGAGAATTGTGATGACCTCTGCAGGCACGACCCAACATTTTCCCGTCAGCGAGTGAACAGCTATCAAGACGTCGCAATCATCGGATGAGACAACTTGCTCACGTGAGTCCGCCTCCCGGTCGATTTGAGCCCCTGACCGCCCGCCACTCGTGAGGGAAAAGTTTCGCCCGTCCCGCGACTGCTTGATCTCCAGCCGGTAGAGAATTCCACGATGGTCAAGGACTGCGTCATATCTTGAGTCACGCCAGGCTTTGAAGAACAGGTTGTACCCACAGACGAGGGCTCGGCCGATTACCAGCGACTCTCCGGCGTAGCCGAGAATGCTGCGCTCAGTACCGGGCGGTACCTCAGCAATGTTCAAGGTAGAACCCCAATTGGTGGACATATTCGAAATCTAGTACCTGATATCGTTGCAGAGGATGTCATTACAAAGTTCGCGTAGGTCATCACTACTGCAGATTCGTCTGGACGAGGATCTTGTTCGGCGTTTCTCTGGAGTGTGTCAATCCCAAGGCGTCGCGATGTCGAGCGTTGTTCGGACATTGATAGATCGCTATTGCGAGAACAGTCCAGTCGGAAGGATCACCGGAGAAACCAATATGACTAAGAAGAACTACGGCTCTCTTGCTGCCCTGCGTCGGGACAAAACACCGACACTCTCCATAGCCGAGATGTATTGCGGACCGGGAGGCATCGCTCTTGGAGCAGACCTCTCAACCTTCAAGACTGGCGAAAAGTTGTATCGATTCTCCCACGCTTGGGCCACCGACTATGACCCAGATACTTGTCAGACATATGCATCGAACATTCTCAGCAGAGATCCGTCAGGGAAGGTTTTTTGCGAAGACGTGCGGGCGATAGACATCAAATCACTACCCGCTGCTGATGGTTTTCTATACGGTTTTCCTTGTAACGATTTCAGTCATGTCGGGGAAAGCAAGGGGCTCGATGGCACATTCGGTCCTCTTTACAAATATGGCGTTGACTACATCAATGCTGCGAATCCCTTGTTCATTTTTGCTGAAAACGTAAGCGGACTCTCAAGTGCTAACGCCGGAAACGCTTTCGAGACAATCCTAGATGAGCTTTCTAGCGCCGGTGACTTCGGCTACACGCTGACGACACACCTTTACAAGTTCGAAGAATATGGAATTCCACAAGCTCGACATCGGTACATCATCGTCGGAATGCGAAAGGACACCGGCTTAAGGTTCGAGGTTCCAAGACCGACTGGGAAGATGCGAACCTGCAAAGAGGCGATCGAGATTCCACCGATACCTCTAGGCGCAAAAAACAATGAATTGACTTCTCAAGCCAAACAAGTAGTCGAACGCCTCAAGCACATCAAACCAGGAGAGAACGCGTGGACTGCTGACTTGCCAGCGCACCTCCGACTGAACGTCGCAGGCGCGCAGCTCAGCCAGATTTACAAACGCCTGGACCCGTCTCGACCTTCGTATACGGTGACTGGGAGTGGCGGGGGCGGCACGCACGTCTATCACTGGAGCGAGCCTCGAGCGCTGACGAACAGGGAAAGGGCCCGCCTCCAAACATTTCCCGATGATTTTGTTTTCGTTGGGTCAAAAGAGAGTGTTCGAAAGCAGATTGGCATGGCCGTTCCCCCGCTCGGCGCCAAGATAATTCTGACAGCCGTGCTCAAGACTCTTGCTGGCGCGACTTACGCAAAAGTGGCCCCGTCAAAGGCTTATCTCAACGTGTGACGTTCGGAAGTCTAGAAAATACTGCCCGTCTGCGGTCTTGAAGATGTCCACTGTTGTCCGTCCGTACTCATGAAGGTGTCGGAGTGAAATGGGATCTCCTGATCTCACCCCAAGTCGCCGCCTGAAGTAATCACCCAAAATCGAGTTGTTTTCTGGAGTCTGGAGGGCCTTTCCGTTCTGTTGCGCCCTTACAAGTCGGAGGACCGCTCCGTCGTCGCATTCCACAAGGAATTCTTCACCGATTTCCGGGAAGAAGCCACTCCTTTGGTCAGATGCTCGCACTGGAAGATACGCCTGATCAAGATTTCGCCCTTCTCGTTGGCCCCAATTCAGGCCCGATCGATGTGGGACTTGTTCCACACCTCGTGATTGTGTCGTTAACGGAATTCGAACGTAATGAGTTCCAATCCGCAAGTCCCATTTCAACTCTTGCTCATCTCGTTCCATCGGCCTAATACCCAATGACCACGATTGAGATCAGAGGTAATTGAACTCGCCCTGCGGAGAAGAGTGCATCTAAGACTTTCACCACTTCGTCAAATTCCTTTTTCGGCGGCTTCCCGGCCCCCTTCAGACGTTCTGGGTGGTAGTTGGCAGGTATTGCCATCACAAGATGATTAGCACCCTGAATTGACAGAGCTTTCAGGAGATCAATTGCAAATCTATTGTTCTCGACCGCCTGACCAGCTTCGACCTCGAGAACTGTGCCTGACTCTTCGTGATATCCATCGACGTTATATGTCTTGGTTGGCCGGTCATTTTCGCCAAATAATACGGGTCGGGAGACTTTACCTAATCCTTCGACCACGAATTCGAGCTCTTCCAAACGGTGCTTGACGACCGCGAGAACTTCGTTGCTCTTCAAACTATTACCAGGCGTCCCAATCGTGTCTAACTCTGCCTCGAATGCGCTTATAACTGAACGCAACAGAGCACTTGCAGCACGATTTCTCGGAAAGACCTGCCAACGAATTGAAGGGTTCTGTGCCGCTTTTTCCATTTAATCCTCCTCGAATAACGCCGCAACTTGATTACCGATTCATGGTCCCACACAGATCGCTCGACCTCATGGGCATGAAGTCCATCCACAAGGAAACTCGATGCGAGAACCGCCTATCTCCCGGAAAGGGAGATGGTCAACCGACACTTAGGCCTCCACCTTCAACAAAGAAGACCATGTCAATCACCTTTTCCTGGGTGTAAGAACGAGTGGTCTGTGCGCCGTCAAAATCAATAGTCATGGGTGTGATTTTTGCAATCTCTTCGCTGTAGTGATTGAAGTAGGTCCAGATCTTCTTGAGTGCCGCCTCACCCAATGAGTACGAGCCGAACCCAGCCCGGAAGAATCGGTCAAAAGCAGGGACGTTCCCGAAAACTCCAAGCATCACCTTGGTAACCAGGGGTTGGTCCCGCCGTTGGGTAGTGCTTCACGAATCCTCTCAGACAGTTTCAACAGTTCTCCGATTGAGTCGTCTGAGTAGCTCTCAACATCTAGTGCCCAAATAGCAGAACTTGTTTCTGCGACGACGGAAACAACATCCGCGAGGCCTCGGGAACTCTGCTTCAGCAAGGCAGCCTTACCCCGGTACATGCCCCAGCTGGCCAAGTAAAACCCAAGTTGTAAACACGATGTTTGAAGTTGATCGGGACTCGCGAGTTCCCTATGACGCCCTTCGTCATGCGCCGAGCTGAAGTAGTTGTAGCAGTGATCCCATGACGCGTACCGAGCTGCTGGCGTCTGGCGCCCATTGAGATATCGGTTTGCGTTAGATAGTGGATCGACTTCCAAGAAGGTCATGGCAGTCAATACTGTAAGTCCTTCACTTCGAGCGCCAGATTTCCGGCAGAATGACTCGAGACGTCACGCGTAACCGAAAACGCCCAAACGCGTAACTGCCGGAATCCCTTGACACTTCCCGACCTACGTCCCACAAGGCCTGGAGACTTTCGCTCCGCCTCCTAAAGGCGCGGGAGCGGAGCCAAACCCGTAGCGAAACTCGCCCGGACAACCGCACCGACTACCTGTTTGCCTAGTTCGGGGGAACCGAAACCTAACGGGCTCAATCCCTACGACCTACGAGTCGGTAGCCGTGAAGTACGAGCCCGGTTTCATCAATAACCATTGTGCAATTGACAGTACCCGCACCGAACTTTATGTCGACACGACGACCCCGGAGTGATTTTGCGTCGAGATCACCATCGGATCTCAACGGAACTTCATAGAGGTGAGGATCCCACGGAGCCGACGGCGTCTTACTCCACCCGAGTGCGTCAATTCCAACACTCGCAATCACTATCCGATCCTTGAGAGGCCCCTGAACTGCAATCAAATACTTCGGTGAACTATCCGGATTCGAAGACCATGAAGCGATGAACTTCTTAACCGCCCAATGCCCCTTAATGTTCTCCAGAATCACTTCATCGGAAAATGAAGTTGGACCCACTTTCAATTGGCCGCTCTTCAGCTGAGATGTCAGGTTGCAAAAAACGATAATGCAACCACCCATCATTCGACCTATCTCGTGTGCATTCAACACTGGCTCAGTTCTCCGAGTCGCACAATCTTGAGGAACGCCCAACGGCCTGAACTTGACGCCGGGTTGGTTGATCTTGTTGAACTCAGGATTCAAGATTGAGACAAGCGCGGCTTCAACATTCCGCGCTTCTTCCTCATCCCGATAGGGACCTGAAATACTAATTTCATAGGCCTGACCGCTACCAACAAAATGAGCAACACGTTCGTTATGGCCGTCCGTGTAGGCCCGGGACGCGTCTGTTGCGTAACCAACATAGAGAACTTTCCCAGTCTCTGGTCGTCGATAGACGTAGCAGAAGTACTTCTCTGACATTTGCCAAGTCTGACAGCCATACTGTTGACGCAACAAGCGCAATCTTGATGTCCGTCGAGCCTTCCTTCAGCGGATCCAAATGTGGACGGGCTTCTAAATGCAACAGGGCTTCACTCGACACTGAAAACGTCCAAACGCGTAACTGACGGAATCCCTAGACGCTGCCCCACCAAGGGCTGGAGACTTTCGCTCCGCCTCCTAAAGGCGCGGGGGCGGAGCCGAACCCGGAGCGAAACTCGCCAGTGAATCGGAACCGACCGATCTCACAGGCTAGTTCGGACCCATCAAAACCGAACGGACCTAAACGGCTCTAGCAGTCACGAGGTCATCGCCCGGGGGGCTGTCAGGGCGTCGTACTCGTACACCCAGGCAGTCGCCGTCGACCATCCTTCCGAGGCGAACATCGCATCGCGTGCCCTCTGTTCCTCGCCGTCGGGGTAGTGGAACACGATCCGGTTGAAGTGCGAGCCCGACTGGACACGCGTGGCGCGCTCGATGCGGGTCGATTCGTATGTCGCGAGCGCCTGCCAACCGAACGTGACGAGGGACCCGCACCGTCCAGACTGCGCACAAGCACGGCCGCGTCCTCGATCGCCTGGCATGCACCCTGTGCCATGAACGGCAGCATCGGGTGCGCGGCATCCCCGAGCAATGCCACCGGCCCTGCCCGCGATGTACATCCACGGCGAGGAGGACGGGGCTGTCCCGACCGAGATGGCAATCGGGATGTTCAAGGGACTCTGGCCGAACGGTCCGGTGACACGGCTGCCCGGTGTCGGCCACTTCCTGCAAGAGGACGCACCCGAGGCGGTCACCGCGCTCATCAGCCAGTTCATCCAGATGACTCGGACCGTGAGATCGATCACCAAAGATCATTGGCTGCCACCCCATGGTTAGAGCATCCTCAGACCATTACACTGGGTCTTGTTACCTGAGCGAGGGTCATGGTGCCGGTGAGATCTGTACGCATTTTCAGCCTTCTCGCTATCGCGATGGCGGTGTCGGTCCACGTCGTCGACAACGTCGACTCGAACTCGGTGGCTCACGCATCGGTGGCCCAGTACTGGCGGTACCCGACAACAGGTCCCGGTCCAACATTTGAAAATCGAGCGTTCTTGAGATCGATCCCCGCGCTCCTCACCGACGGCTCCACTCTCATGTTCTCCCAGGGCGACATCGGTGGCGGTATCAACACCCAGACGGGGGTCACCGCGAACGGAGTCGGTGCGTTCACGCTCACCGATGGCGTACCGGGTGTGATCTCCGATTACGGCGGTGGCAATGCGTTGAGGACCGATTCGCAGGCGTGCGGTCGCTACCTCCATCGACCGTTCGTCTCGGCGCTGGCGGGAACCAAGGACGATCTCTACGTCGGTGGAGGATTCGACGGCATCGGTGGCATCACGGCCGGCGGGGTCGCCAGGCGACGCGTCGTGGGTGGAGTCGCCACATGGTCGTCTCTCGGGGGAAGGCGAGGGCTCTGCGGCAGCCACACCCAACATTACCAGGGCGTGCGGGCTCTCGCCGTCGCTGGCAGCAATGTGTATGCGGCCGGCACGTTCCTGAATGCGAACGGCACCGACACCACTGATGGAAGCACCATCGTCAACCACATCGCGATGTGGAATGGGACGGTCTGGGAACCACTCGGGGGTGGTGCCAAGACGACCACCTCTGACCCGAGCAAAAACGGTCAGACCTGGCCCGTCGCGCTCGCGTGGGACCCGACACGCCAAGTCCTCTACGTGGGCGGGTACTTCGACTCGATGTCTAACTCCATTGGCGGCGCCGCCATCGCAAACACCGCCGGGATCGCGTGCTGGAATCCCACGTCATCGACGTGGTCTGCCCTCGGCTCTGGTTCATCGACCACGACGAACAGGGTCCGCGCGCTTCAGGTGGACTCCACCGGGAGTCTGGTGGTGGGCGGCAGTTTCTCGACCCTGGGCGGGATCTCTGTCGACCGAATCGCACGGTTCACCCCGACGGGTGCGTGCGCCGGCACGTGGTCCGGATACGGATCACCACCTTTCAGTTCCCGGTGCACGAGCGAGCCCGACATCCTCGCTCTCGCTGCCGATCCGACATCGAATGATCTCTTCGCCTCGTGCAAGAGGGATGGAGGCTTGCATCCCAATGTCGCCAAGTGGGACGGTTCGTCGTGGTCGTGGTTGCCGGGCATCGATGAAGTCGGTGGACCAGCCGATGAGATTGCGAGGTCTCTGAATCCGATTCAGTCGCTCGCGTTGGTCGGCGGGCGACTGTGGGCCGGCGGTACGTGGTATCCAAGCCAGACGGGATCGTCGGGTCTCGCATCAATGGCTGTTCCCGACACATCATCTCCCACCGCGAGTCTCACCGCCTCGACGATCAATCCCGCCGGGAGCGCCACGGTTCAGAGCACCGAGTCGGGCACCGCGTACCTGGTGAGGTCGTCTGTCAGCGTCGCCAATGTGGCGAGCATCACCGGTGCGGCGGGGAATCTGTGGAACTCGGCCACCATCAGCGCGTCGAACACCCCCACATCGATCCCTGCGACGGGACTGATCAGTGGCACGTACAAGCTGTATGTCGTCGATGCAGCCGGGAATCTCTCGTCTGCGTCGGTGAATTCGGTGACGATCATCGCCGAAAATCCCACTGTCACCCTCGCCCGGTCGGGGTCCGGCACGGTGGGCGGTGGTCAGGACATCACGATCACTTTCACGTTGTCGGAGACATCATCAGACTTCGTTGGCGGCGATGTCACCGTGTCGACGGGAACACTGAGTGCATTCGCCGGGTCGGGCACCACGTACACCGCCACCTGGACCCCACCAGCGTCGGGATCAGGGACCGCTTCGATCAGCGTCGCGGCCAACAAATTCACCGATACGGCAAGCAACCAGAACACTGCCAGCACCGAATTGTCGATTCCCTGGAATGCCGATCGTCCATCCGTCGAGATCACCCGGTCGGGGTCCGGCACGGTGGGTGGTGGTCAGACCGTCACGATCACTTTCACGTTGTCGGAGACATCGACGAACTTTGTTGGCGGCGATGTCACCGTGTCGACGGGAACACTGAGTGCATTCACCGGGTCGGGCACCACGTACACCGCCACCTGGACTCCCCCAGCGTCTGATTCCGGTTCGGCAACAATCGGTGTCGCGGCCAACAGATTCACCGATACGGCAAACAACCAGAACACCGCCGCGGTGAATCTTTCCCTCGCCTACGACACCCGGCCTCCCGCATCGACGACGACAACACCCGCATCATCGGGTTCCGGCTCGAACCCGACAGCGACAGTTGGTCAACCGACGGGGACCGCCGTGACGACTCCCGTGACCCCCGCGGGTCCGTCCACTGCGACGCAACCGGCCACGTCGACCAGCACCACATCGAGCACCATCTCGCCACCTCCGGCGACTCTCGAACCTGACGAGATCGATGCCATTGCCGACAAGAACGTGGCCGCTCCACCGGCGCGCGCACCCCAAATTGGTGCCGAGGGGATCACGGTGCTCATCGACGACGAGGAGGTCGAAGCCTCCATCGAACAAACCTCGACCGAGTACGTGGTCCGTGCCATGGACTCGACAGTCAGGCTCGGAATGAGCACCGCCGACGGACAGCCAACCGACATCGATTCGTCGGGTCGGTTGCAGGCAAGCCGAGACGGACAAGTCAGCATGGGTGTCGAAGGGTTCGCCTCTGAGTCCCCGGTCGCGGTGTGGATGTACTCTGACCCAGTCGACGTGGGCACGACCCAGACCGGCTCCGACGGTGCCGTAACCTCGCAGTTCACACTGCAAAAGGACACACCGGCAGGTGACCACACAGTGGTTCTCGTCGGCACCGACACCCGCGGCAAGAAAGTAACCGTTGCCGTCGGTCTCATCCTCGAAGACGAGACCACCGCATGGTCGGCCCGACAGGATCCACAAGACATCGACAACGGCGATGGAGACGGAACCCTGAACGTGCGGCTGATCGGAATCCCGGCCGCATTGGCGATCATCGGCGCACTCTTCCTGGCCACCCGTCTGCGACGACGCAAAGAGGAACCCGTCTCAGGTCAGTGGTGACCAAAAACGCGTGTGGGTTCCGCGGTGCGTCGTGGTGCGTGCGCGCCCACGTGATGCCACCACCGGGTCGCGGTTCGATCGGCACACGCCGGTACCCGGGCACGGTGAGAACCAATCCACCAACGTGGTGATGGAGGAACGAGATAACCGCACCCTTGCTGTCGTGGTTCGGGCTGTAGGTCGCCGTACCGTTCTCGATGCCACCCCAGTCCTCCCAGATGGTGGAGCACTGGTTGCTCATGTGCATCCACGACGGGTCGCTGTTCTGGAAGAGGAGCGCGTAGGGGGCGGAGTCGAACCCGGAGCGAAACTCCGCCGCGACCCTGCCGTGTAACGGGAAACAGACTAGCGGTGGAGTAAACCGAGCCGAGTTCTCGGACCTCGCAACGATTCGGAAGGTCTAAGGTTTGTCCGAGGGGGTATCCAATGTTCCATCGTCTTGTTCCATTCGTCATGGCCTTGGCCGTGGTGGCTTCTTGCACCGAGGCTGACGCCCCGGGCGCCGAGTCTGCCCCCGCGACCACCGACGCATCGACCAGCGCCACCGACACCACCGTCGCCGCGAGCGACGGATCCATCGTCTCGGAGTTCGCTGGCGCGGAGTGGTTCGCCGGAACCTTGCCGGGTGCAGGCACCGCTGCCGACGAATCCTTGGCACCCATCGTGGTCGGCATGATCAACCAGGAGAACTCACCGGTCGGTTCGTTCCCCGAGATGCGAGCAGCGGTGCAGGCCGCGGTCGGCTGGATCAACGCGGAGTTGGGCGGAGTGAACGGCCGGCCCATCGAACTGGTGCCTTGCATCACCAGTTTCTCGGTGGAGCAGTCGCAGGCGTGCGCCCAAGAACTCGTGCAGAAGGGTGCCGTCGCGGTGATCAGCGGCATCGACATCACCGCCAATGGTTCGTTGCCGATTCTCGAGCAGAACGGCATCCCCCTCATCAGCGCCCTGCCCACCACGTTGGCCGAACTGCGCAACGAGAAGGTGGTCTCGTTCAGTGGCAGCATCACCGGTGCCTACATCGCGTTCATCTCACACGCCGCCGCCCAAGGGGCCACCAAGGTGGCCATCGCCTACGGACAGTTCGAGAGTTTCGAGGTGCCCGCCAAGGACTACGGCGCCAAAGTGGCCGAACAACTCGGCCTCGAGACGACCCTCATTCCCTTCGCCCTCGGAACCACCGACTACCTTCCGGTGATCCAGGCCGCCATCGACTCCGGAGCCGACGCGGTGATCGTTGCGGCGGCCGACACGGCGTGCGTGCCGGTGATCACCACCGCTTTCGATCTCGGCTACACCGGTCAGTTGTACTCAGTAGGAGCCTGCGCGGCTCGAGAGATCGTCGCTGAGATCCCCGACGAGATCCAGTCGCAAATCATCTTCAACAGCGAGGGACCGCCCACCTCGGACACCATCGAAGGCGACCTGTTCCTCGCCGCCACCGAGCGCTACGTCGACGAGCCAGCCGGCGGATCGGGAACGGTGAGCTTCCGGGCGATGATGAATCTGTGGGCCGCGCTGGTGGCCGTCGATTCCGCCGGTTCGCAGATCACCCCCGACGCGATCTCCGAACAGTTCCTGTCCGCGGTCGATGCACCAAGTTTCTGGGGCCATCCCTACACCTGCGACCGTCGCCAGGTGCCCGGATTCCCGGCACTGTGTTCACCGCACCAAACCTTGTTCAAGTTGCTCGACGATGTCGGAGGCGCAAGCAGCATCGTCGAAGAGTGGATCGACGTCCCTTCGTACGTCGCCGATCTCTGACCGACTCGCCGAAACGAGTGCACGATTTCCTCGCACGTCACATATCTACTGCTCGGTATCGGTGGTGGGGCCGTGGTGGCCGTGCTCTCCCTCGGATTGGTGGTGACCTACCAATCGAGCGGTGTCGTGAACTTCGCGCACGCGGCGCTCGGTACCTACTCGGCGTTCGCCTTCACCAACTTCCGATCCACCGGACGTCTCGTGTGGCCGGTGTTCGGCGTGCCCGACCTCGACCTGGGTGGTCGACCCACCGTGATCACCTCGATGCTGGCCGTCATCGTGATTGCCGGCGTGATCGGTCTGGTGTTGGCCGTAGTGGTGTACCGACCCTTGCGACTCGGGTCACCGCTGGCCCGCATGGTCGCCTCGCTCGGCGTGATGCTGTACCTGATCGAGGTGTGCGCCACGCGCTTCGGACCTCGCGGCGCCACCTCGCTCGTGATCCGCTCGGTACTGCCCGACCGGCTCGTACGACTCGGTGACCGCATCGCGATCTACCAAGACCGGTTGTGGCTCGCAGGTGTCGCGGTGGTCTCGGCGGGGGTGTTGGCCGCGATCGGAAGATTCACGAGGTTCGGCCTCGCCACCCGAGCCGTCGCCGAGAACGAGCGCGCCGCGGTCATGCTCGGCGTGCGGGCCGAGGTCGTCGCCGGGTTCAACTGGGTGCTGGCCAGCATGCTCGCCGCGATGGCGATGATCCTCGCCGCACCGATCACCAAACTGCAGCCGGTCGAGACCAGCATGTTGGTGGTGCCAGCGATCGCCGCCGCACTGGTGGCCCGATTCTCGTCGCCCCTCCTCGCCGTCGGAGCAGCGCTGGCGATCGGGATGATCCAGAGCGAAATCCTCTACCTGCAGACCATCTGGGCGTGGTTGCCCGACGTCGGATTGCAGCAGGGCGTTCCTCTCGTCGTGATTCTCGCGGTGTTGGCCTTGCGCGCCGGCGCCCTGCCCGCCCGCGGGGCGCTCGGTCAGATTCGTTTGCCCTCGGTGGCCATTCCACGAGGCGCCAGAGTCCTCGTGGTCGCCGCGGGCGCCCTCGCCGGAGTCGTGATGTGGTTCGGTTCCAGTCAGTGGCGCACCGCGCTGATCATCACCGCCATCGGATCACTGAGTGCCCTGTCGGTCGTCATCACCACCGGTTATGTCGGACAGATCAGCCTCGCCACGTCGGCCTTCGCCGGTGTGAGCGCATTCGTGCTCGTGAAACTCTCGACCGAATGGAGACTCGGGTTCCCTTGGGCACCGCTCTTGGCTACCGCCGTGGCCACTCTTCTCGGAACAACCATCGGTCTTCCGGCGCTTCGGGTGCGCGGCTTGACCCTCGCCATGGCCACTCTCGCCGCGGCGTTGGCCGTCGAGAATCTGGTGTTCCCGTGGAGTTGGCTCACCGGAGGAGTGGCCGGCACGACCGTTCCCGCGCCGCGACTGCCCGGGCTCGACCTCGACATCCAGGCGATCGGCGACTCGTATCCCCGTCGGGCCTTCGGCCTGATGGTGATCGTGGTGGTCACGTTGATCCTGTGGTTCGCCGTGCAGTTCGGACGCAGCGCCACGGCCCGTCGCTGGCTCGCCGTGCGAAGCAACGAACGCGCCGCGGCGGCGATCGGGGTGGCCGTGTCGCGCGTGAAGCTCCAATCGTTCGCCATGTCGGCTTTCATCGCCGGAATCGCCGGTGCATTGGTGGCCTATCAGCAACGCACGTTGTCGGTAGGTTCGTTCGGTGCCTTCGGATCGATCGTGCTCGTGGCGATCGTGTATCTCACCGGAATCGGCACACCACTCGGGGCTTTGTTGGCCGGCATCATGGCGTCGGGTGGAGTCCTCACGGTGGCGATGGGTCAGGAGGCGAGTCGCTACCAGTTCGCGGTGAACGGCGCGATGCTGGTGGCGGCGGCCGTTCTGTTGCCCGACGGCATCGTCGGACGACTCTCCCGACGTCGGACCCGGTCCAGTCGACGATCTCTCGCCGCGACCTGACCCCCGCGGAGTCCGCCGTCGACGTTTCGACAGGCTCGACGAACTCCGGTCGACGCAGGAGTTCTATGACGGTGGATACTGAATCGTGTACCCGGGATTGTCCGGATTGATGCGTCCACTGCCGGACGCGCCGAACAAGGTGGTGACCGCGTCCCAGAAGTCCTCGACCAGATCCCAACCCGCCGAGTTCGTTTCCTCGTAGTGGCCCGCCGGCTCGCCCAACTCTCGTCCGAGAGCCTGTCCGTATCGACACAGGGCAGCGACGGCTTCAGCATCGGACTGCTCGTACGCCTGCAGGGCGGTCGGGTCGTCGGTGATCTTCTTACAGGTCGGACCGTCGATCGCATCGGCGTAGGGGATGATGCCACGGGCGAACAAATCGGCGCAGGTCTGACCTTTACCGAAGACGATCTCCAGACACTTCAGTCGATACTCGTTCACCGGCACCCAGTAGCCGAATTCGTCCTCCCCGATACCGACGGTGAACAGAATCGACCGCTCGACGAGCGACGTGACATAACCGGGGAAGTCGTAGTCCGCTCCCTCGGCGTGAAGACCTTCACCCTCGAGGTAGTACTTCTGTGTCGCGGTGTCGAAGTCGGCTGGCAATCCGATCACGATCTCCGGAGGTAATTCACCAGGCATGAAGACGAATCCCACCGAACCGAGATCGAGGAAGGACACTCGGGTCTTGGCAACGTCTCCAACTCTGATCTGACTGCCGACCAGCGGGGTGAGAACCGGATCATCCTCCAACTTCCCCTCATCAGAGACACAGGTCTCCTCCGACAATGGCTGTCCCGGCTCGCAGTTGTACAGCGTGACAGGTTGCCATCCGAGGTCCCCGTCGGCGATCAAGAGACGGAACCCGATGTTGGTCAATTTCGTGAAGAAGGGCTGCACGGTCCACGACACGGTGCTGATGTCCACCACCGAAGCGGATTCGAGGAGGTCGAGGACCGCGAGCGCGAGCTGGCTTCCGACTGCATCAGTTCGAGCCAGATTTCGGCAGCGGTAATCGTCGCAACCCGCCACCGGTGACGCTCCGTCGGGGACGACCCAACCGGACCCGACGGGATGTTCGTCGCTCACCAACCAGACGTCGGCCTCTCCGGGGCCGATCTGGTTGCCAACAGCGCCGTTCATGAACAGAACCTCGCCCCCTCCTGCTTGCTGCAGTCGGGTACGAAGAACACCGGGATAGTCCGCGGTGATGTAGCGCCCGTCAGCGAAGCAGTCGTCGCTTCCCCATCCCTTCGTCGCGCACCGCTCGGCCAAATCGGGCACCGGGGGCTCCCACCCGAGAGTGATCTCCGGATGGCTGTTCCACTGGACGATCGTGGCGATCGGCGCCCCATCGGGATCGAGGAACTCGAGAACGTTGAGACGCGGATCGAACACGATGGGATCCCGCCCATCGCTGACACCGAACCGGTGCTCACCGGTCGCAGCGACTGCTGTAGCCGGGGCGACCTTCGAAACCGCTTCGACGATCGCAGTCACGGCTTGCGCAGCGAGGTGCTCGTAGTAGTCGGGGTTGATGTCAAAGGCGACGTCGGGACCATGGTGATTGTGGGACGGGGCGATGAGTATCGGCGTGTCCGACCATTCGGACGGCAGTTCGGCCAAGGCAAGGGCCTCGATGTGATCGGCGTCCATGGAGAACGTCATGTACGTGTCGAGACCCAGGATGATCGCCCGCTCGTCACCGCGCTGAATGGCCAGCGCCGTGGCCCGAACGTCGTCGTGTACCCAACTGGCGTCGGAGTTGCCATTACTGATGGAAACCTTTCCCTGATCGAACGTGGGCACGAAAACACCGATGTCGTTGGGATCGGCTTCACCCGGCGCTGCGCCCCAGCCAGAGGCGTCGCTCAAGTAGTCGGTCGTTCCGTCGACGGTCGGGAGAATCGAAGCGCTGGCAGCACCGACTTCGAGGACGACATCGCCTGCGGGCGGTTCCGAACTTGGTGGCGCCGAGGAGTCGGGCGGCTCGGTCTCTTCGGTCCCCGCACCTCCAGAACATGCGACAAGAACGGCAACTGATACAAGAACGGCGAATCGCTTCACGAGGCCCCCTGACATCGAGATTCAACCACACTTTAGGCGAAACAAGACCGGTGCGAACACTCCCGTCGATCTACTGTCCCCCTCGGGCAAAACCCGCCCCAACACCAAGTTTTTGGTCGTCCTGCTCACCTGGTTCGAGGCGTGACTCCTACCATCAGCCTCATGACCGGGACCATCGACGAGTTCGTCGGTGTCTACGACGCCGACGGCACCGTCGTCGGGGAGTTGTCGTACTGGATCGGGGCGCGACTGGGACGCACGCATTGCTCGCTCTGCGAACTCACTCACGGTCTGTTCACGGAAAAACGGGAGTGGCGCGAATGCTCCGTCTCTCTCGGCGTGCCCTTCACCACCTGGCACCGCAACGACGCTCCCACCGAAGTGACTGCCGCCATCGAGTTCTTTCCGGCTGTGGTGGCCCGCCGGGGTGATTCGCTGAGCGTCATCGTCGACGCCGAGACACTGGAGTCCTTCGCTGGTGACACGAGACGTTTCGCCGAACACCTACGAGCCCTCGTGACGTCATGACACGACAAGCGCGCACCAAGAACGGCTTCGCTCCCCGCATTTGCGCGGCGTGCGGTCGACCTTTCGAATGGCGCAAGAAGTGGGCCCGCGATTGGGACAACGTGCGTTGGTGTTCCGACGCCTGCCGCCAACGCGGCGCCGACTAACTCTCAGGCCGAGAGTGTGTTTCCGTAGAGCTGCCAAGCCAAAGCACTCTTGGCGATCAGGCTGAGCCACAAGTACACCTTCTCGCCGTACACGTAATCGGACCAGCGGCCCTTCTTGCGGTACTGCAACCACTGGTTCAAGGCGAACAGGTTGAAGAAGATGAAGATGCTCACGAAGATCCCGTACACGAACTTGGGCATCTCGCTGCCGGGTCCGAACAGGTAGATCAGCAAGCCGATCCACGGCAGGATGCCCACGATGCAGCCGAACCAGAACGGGGTCCACCACACCTCACGCCCCGGTTTGTTGATCACCTCCATGATCCAGCCGAACAGAATCATCGCCACGTTCGCACCGGCGATGCCGATCAGGCCGGCCACGTCGCCGATGCCGAACACCAGACAGATGGTGAGAATCATCAAGGTCGACGAGACGGAGTACTCCACCCACCGGAAGCGGTTCTGCTCGAGGGAGATCTCGTTCTCGTAGGTGCGCCGGCCCACTGTGGACACGATGAAATGGAACAGCGCCGACAAGAACAAGAACAGAGCGGCGGCCCACGCCACCGACACGTCGAACATGCGGTCGAGGCGCGTGATGTCGAGACGGTTGTTCGGGGCGTCGTTCCAGAAAAAGCTGGTGACGGGGAGGGAGAAGTCGTTGGCGATGACCAAGATCACCACTCCCTGAACCAGGTGCAGCACGGTGGCGATGACGTTCAGCCGACGGAGAGCGTTCATGCTCCCATTCTCCCCGTTCGCCGCCTCGTAGTGTCGGATCACCGACGACCGACGAACTGAGGTTCAGCGCACCGAAGCCAAAAGAGCGGCCGGAGAGGCTCGCAGCGCCATGGTGGCCGCCGAATTCGGCAACTGCGCGCAGGCCTGCTCCGCGGCGTCCACGTAGGACTGCGCCAGCACGATGGCGGCGTCGATGCCCCCGCTCGAGCGGACGATCGACAACGCCTTGTCCTTTTCGACGACGCTCAACGGTCTGCCCAATAGATCGACCAGTTCGCGCGCCGGCACTCCGCCGTTGGCCAACGTGTACAGGACGGGCAACGTGTAGACGCCTTCCACCATGTCATGACCAGCCGGCTTGCCCAGTTGCTCGTCGGTCGACGAGATGTCGAGCAGGTCGTCGACGATCTGAAACACCATCCCGAAGGCTTGGCCGTATGCGGTCAAGGCGTCGACGATTCTGCGATCGAACTGCGAGACGAGGCCCCCGACGCGGGCGGCGGTGGCGTACAGCGATGCCGTCTTGCCACTGATGGATGAGAGGTAACTGTCGACGGGTCGCGCCACGTTGTAGGTGTGGCGCAACTCCTCGATCTGACCCTCGCACAGTCGACCGATGGTTCGGGCCAGCAGACCGGCCACCTCGGTGCCCAACGAGGCCGCGATCTCGGAGGCCCGCGCCAGCAAGAAGTCGCCGGCCAGGATGGCTTGCAAGTTGCCCCACTTGGCGTTCACTGTCTCCACACCACGTCGGACGAGCGATTCATCCATGACATCGTCGTGATACAGCGAGCCGAGGTGCACCAGTTCGCACGCGACACCACCCTGCACCGCGTCATCGGTGGCCGGCGCGCCGGCCACCTGCGATGCCACCACCGAGAACATGGGTCGGAGACGTTTGCCTCCGGCCACCAGCAGGTGCGAGGCAATCTCGGTGAGATAGGCGTCCGAGGTGCGCACCGAGGCCAACAACGCCTCTTCCACTCGCCGTCGATCGTCGGGGGACGCGGACAAATCGAACAGGGGCGACGTTTTCACGGCGTCAGGCTAGGTCACCCATTCCCCGGCACCATGAGTCGGGCCGAGTGACGGGCGTGCCAGCCGTTACACCGGCGACCGGGCCCGACCGGGGTCTCACTGCGCGGCGATGCTGGCTCGGATCTGCCCCTCGCGCATGGCCCGCACCACGTCATCGGGACGTTCTCCCAGCCGTTCGATGGTGACACCAACGATGGAACCCGCGAACGGGAACTGATGCGGGTACGGACCCACCGGTGCCCCGGTGTCCACCCCCACGTCGAACGTCTCGCCGCTCATCGAAAAGATCACTGGCACGGTGTTGGGTATCCGACCCTCGGCCACCAGGGCATCGTCGACCGACAACGCGACGTCGCCGCCGGCGCCGAATCCACCGTCGTAGGCGAACACCACGTCGATCACGTGTCGTCCCGGGGTCAACGCCAGTGGAGCCGTCACCGACGTGTGCTCATGCCCGAACCAGTTGTAATGGAACGTCGGCACTCCAGTCCGCGAAACGTACAACGACCAACCGGCCATGTTCCCGCCCTGACAGACGATGACCCCACTCACGTCGGCACCGACGTCGACGACCGCGGTCATGCGCCATGACGCGTTCTTCACGTTCACGACGCTGAACTCGGGCAGGCGCACGTGCGCCGCGGTGTACGTCATTCGTGTGATGTCACCGAGCGAGGTGGGTACCGGTGCCACCTGCTGCGAACCCGAACCCGGATCGCGCATCGGATACACGAGGTTGCGACGCGCCTCGCGATCGAATACCTCCATCAACTCGGCCAACTTTTCGGGATATCTCGATGCCACGTCGATTGCCTGCGAGAAGTCGGTTCGCAGGTCGTACAACTCCCACCGTTCCTGTTCACCATCGAAGGGGCGTCCCTGCCAGCGAAGCCACGGTGGACGACCGTGGAAGCAGGACGCCATCCAACCCTGGTGATACACGCCCCGGTTGCCCATCATCTCGAAGTACTGCGTCTCGTGACGATCGGGCGCATCAGCGGCATCGAAGGTGTACGCCATCGACGTACCGTGCGTTTCCATCTGCTCGATACCGTTCACCGCGGTCGGTTGCGCGACACCGCAGGCCTCGTAAATCGTGGGCGCCACGTCGACCACGTGATGGAACTGCGATCGGACGCCACCTGCGTCACGAATGCGCTTGGGCCACGACACCGCCATCGCGTTGCGCGTGCCACCGAAGTGCGACGCCACCTGCTTCATCCACTGGAAGGGTGAGTCCAAAGCCCAGGCCCACGGGAAGTTGTAATGGTTCTCACAGTTGGCACTGCCGAAGTCGTTCATGCGCTGCAACAACCATTCCGGGTCCTCGGGCAAGCCGTTTTGGAATGATGGAGCGCTCCATGCGCCGTGCAGCGGACCCTCACCGGATGCACCATTGTCGCCCGTGATGTAAAAGACCAATGTGTCATCCAGCATTCCGCGCTCGTCCAAGGTGGTGAGGAGTCGATGAATGTGATGATCGGTATGAGCCAAGAAGCCGGCAAAGGCCTCCATCAGTCGGCGGGCGACCGGCTTGTATTCGTCCGGATATTCGTCCCATGAGGGAATGGCATCGGGTCGCCTCGTCAACACCGTGTCGGCTGGGATGACGCCCAGATCGATCTGTCGTCGGAAGATCTCGGCGCGCAGTGCATCCCATCCGTCATCGAAGCGACCAGTGAACTTGTCGATCCATTCACGGGGCGCGTGATGGGGAGCGTGAACCGCCGGTGTGGGGAGGTAGCAGAAGAACGGCTTGCCGGGCGACGCAACGCGCAGACGATCCACCCAGGTGATGGCCTGATCGACCAGATCCTCGGTGAGGTGATAGTTCTCGCGTCCCAGGTGTGGCGACACCGGAGTGGTCTGGTCGTACACCGGTGGTTCGTACTGCGACGACTCCGCACCGAGGATTCCGTAGAAGCGATCGAAGCCCATGCCCGTGGGCCAACGATCGAACGGACCACCGGGGCCCATCTCCCAGGTCGGCGTCAAATGCCACTTACCGAAACAGCCGGTGGCGTATCCGTTCATACGCAAGACCTGCGCCACCGTGGCGGCCTCGGGCGGAATGACGGTGTCGTAACCGGGGAAGCCGCTCGCCATCTCGGGGATGCCCCCCATGTGCACCGCGTGGTGATTGCGCCCGGTCAACAGTGCGGCCCGCGTGGGCGAGCACAACGCGGTGGTGTGAAAGCGGTTGTAACGCAGCCCCGTGCGCGCCACCAGATCGAGTCCCGGTGTGGGCACCGGGCCACCGAAGGTGCCGAAAGATCCGAAGCCCACGTCGTCCAGAATGATGACGAGGATGTTCGGCGCGTCCGAGGGCGCCTTCACCTGCGGCACCGGAGCCCCCGTCGAATCGGGGACCAAACGGCCGACGGTGCCAGCGAACGCGGCGGTGGGTCGCGGGATGGACGTCACGAACGCAACCCTTCGGGGTCACAAGCCCGTAGCGCAGCCGAGGCCGCGACGACGTCACCCGACACCCGCAACGCACCGGAGTCCACCGCCACCGACCACGTGGTGCGACCAGTCAACAGATCGGCCCACGTTTCGATGGAACACGCGACAATGGCCGTGCAGCCGACTCCGTCGGTGGGGCACGCGATGCCGTTGCGGAAGTGGAGTCCGGTTTCCACACCGGACCCGACGTCCCAACCAACGTGCACGTCGATGTCACCGAGTTCGTCAGGGTTCACCAGCACGCGCAACACGTGCACGGAGCGTTCGATCGGTGACGAGATGACCTGCTGTCGACCGAAACGGTGTTGGTACAAACGCGAGGTGTCGATGGTGCCCTCCAACGACAAGGCGCGTGTGAGACACCAACTGCGGATGTTGGCCGCGGGTGAACGTTGCCCGATGATGCGCAGCGCGCGGGCCAACAGGTTGCGGTCCTCCTGGGCCACCTCGGCGGAACGAACGAGCCACGTGGCCATCTCGGTGGCCCAGCGAACGTCGTCAGCGTCGAGAGCTGCGACCACCGACTGGCGAACTCGCGTGCGCCCACCGAACCCGGTGATCAGCCGGTCGTGACGTTCGGTCGACGGA
>Ga0194121_10004207_pt1 | contig 21055 bp, 19 predicted proteins | sample TA2MahCa50mmetaG_FD_148609 | JGI IMG/M metagenome (GOLD analysis project Ga0194121, IMG submission 148609) | Freshwater microbial communities from Lake Tanganyika, Tanzania - TA2015020 Mahale Deep Cast 50m | ecosystem: Environmental > Aquatic > Freshwater > Lake | place: Tanzania: Lake...
TGCCCGGTCACTCCGATCACCTGCAACGTATTGAATCTTATATCATAATTGGCCGCTTTCGTCACGAATTGGTGCGGCCATCTGGGAAATGCGGGATTAGCAAGGAGGCGGTGGGCAGGCGTTGACTTAGGTCAAAATTTCCGGAGGGTGTGGCCGCCATCCGCCACCGAGCCGCACCTTGAATTTCTCCGGCATCGGCGCGCTATCATGGGCATCGCCGTCCCGCTCGAGCATGGCTGTGCGATCCGCGGGGACCATACGTACCGGCGATCACGAACCGCAGGGGAAGCCGCATGACCGTATCCAACTGGCACGTCGTAGCTGGTTCCGTACTTTGCCTCGCAGCGCTTGTAATGGGCGGCGTCCGATCGGCGGGCGCAGCCGAGCTCACCATCCTCAGCGGCGGTGCGGCCAAGGCCGGGCTGGGTGAGGCCATTCCGCTCTACGAGAAGGCCACGGGCCAAAAGGTGGTGGCCGACTATGCGCCGATGGGCCCGCTGATGCGGAGGCTCGGCGAGGGCAACGCGCCCGATCTGGTGGTGGTCACGACCGACGTCGTCGGCGAGGTGGAGAAGCGCGGCCATATCGTGGCCTCGTCGGTGACCGAGATCGGCCGCGTCGGCATCGGCGTCGCCGTGCACGAGAGCGCGCCGTCGCCGGACATCTCGACGCCGGAAGCACTCAAGAAGGCGCTGCTCGACGCGCGCTCGCTGGTCTACATCAATCCGGCGACCGGCACGAGCGGTCGGCATTTCGCCCAGGTGCTGCAGACGCTCGGAATTGCCGAGGCCGTGAAGGCGAAGACGACGCTGGGCGAGGGCGGCTACGTCGTCGAGCCGGTCGGCCGCAAGGAGATCGAACTCGGCGTCCACCAGATTTCGGAGATCCTGCCGGTCAAGGGCATCAAGCTGGTGGGGCCGCTTCCCGCTGAACTGCAGAAGGTGACGGTCTATGTCGGCGCAGTCACCACCAAGGCGCGCGACGGCGCCCAGGCGCGGCAGTTCCTTGCTTTCATGCAGACACCAGAAGTGCGCAAGGCCTTCGCAGCCAAGGGCTATGCCGCCGCACCATGACGGCGCCCACGCGCGAGATCGCCGCAATCACAGGAGGCAATTGACCCCGTGAGCCGCTTGGCCGGCATCACGGTCATGCCTGAATACATCCAGACCGAGGGTGTCGAGGGTTTGCTCGACAACATCGAGCGACGCACGCGCGCCACTGCCGTCGCCACCTCGCCCTACGTCATGGCGCCGGCAAGCCGTGGCGAGGGCAGTCGCGAGCCCCCGATCGATGCCGGTGCCGGCAGCGTCCGCCTGCTCGACCGGCCCCTGTGGGGCCGACGCGAGCTGTTCGTGCGTACCGCGCCGAGCTTTGCGCCGGAGATGGGTCGCTATGCGGGCCTGCGCTACCAGCCGCCGCCGCCCAACGGGCTCACCGCGTCGGAGGGGCGACTGGTCGATGACTTCGTCGCCAGCGCCAAGCGGCGCGGACTAAAGGTCTATCTTCAGATCCAGGCTGCCATTCCGCCCGGCTATCGCGTGCAATTCGGCGGTCCGCAGGACGATGACGCACCCCGGATGCCCGATCGCCGCATTCCGCCGCGCCGGGTCGACAAGAATGGCAGCCTCGCCAGCCCGCACATCCTGGCGTATGGTGCGGCGCTGCTCGCCGACCTGGCGATCGCATATCCGCAGGTCGACGGCTTTCGCGTCGACTGGCCGGAATATCCGCCCTACACGCTAGACGATTGGTTCCTCGATTTCTCGGCGCCGGCCATGGCGGTGGCGCGCGATCTCGGTATCGACGAGGAGCCGTTGTGGTACGACGCCCAGACCCTCAAGGAGAATCTCCACCGCGGCGCGGCGTCGCTCATACCGACCGTGCTTACCCATCCCGCGATGTGCACGCTGGGCCGCCTGAAGACGCATCTCGTCTCCAATCTGCTCGCGCGCTACCGGCGCGCGCTCGACGAGGCCGGCGCGGCCGACAAGGAACTCGTCCCCAATGCCTTTCCTCACCCCTGGTCGCTGCTGTCGGGCTTCGATTGCGCGCAAGCCGCGCCCCATGTGTCGAGCATTTCGATCAAGCTCTACACAATGCATTGGCCGATGATGCTGCGCTTCGCTGCGGAAGCCGTCAAAGGCGCAGAGGATGAAGCGGCGCGCAACCTAGCCCAACTGCTCGACCTGGTCGACGGCAAGCCGCCCCCGACGCTGGCCGCATGGCGCTATCCCGAGCCCGACGAGCCGCACCCGGTCGGTCTGGCGGCGCAGAAGCGCAAGATCGCAGCCGCTCGCCAAGCGGCGGGAGCCACGCCGATCAATGCGCTGGCGCACAGCTACGGACCGCCGCAGGATTTTCGACGACGGCTGCAGGCGGCGTGGGACGCCTCGGGCGGCCGCGTCTGGATCAACCGCTACGGCTATCTCAGTGACGCCAAACTCGATGTCATCGGCGACGTCACTTCGCAGTGAGGCACGCATGAGCGAACGACCGAACCTGCTTTTCCTGTTCTCCGACCAGCACGCCCGTCACGTCGCGGGCTTCTCGGGCGACCCACTCGATCCGACACCCAATCTCGACCGCCTGGCCGCCCGCGGCGTGGTCTTCGACAACGCCTACTGCCCGTCGCCGATCTGCGTGCCGTCGCGCATGTCAATGCTGACGGCGCGGCATCCGCATGCCCAGGATTGCTGGACCAACGACGACTACCTGGCCTCCGACCGGCCGACCATGGCCCATGCACTGGGGGCCGCCGGCTATCGTCCAGCCCTGATCGGCCGCCTGCACGCGCTGGGGCCCGACCAGCTTCACGGCTACGTCGAGCGCGAGATCGGCGACCACAGCCCGAACTGGATCGGCATTCCGCGCCACGACATGGGCGTGCTGACCAACACCAACGAGCCCGAGCGGATCAGCATCGACCGATCAGGCGCCGGACGCAGCGTCTATGAGCTGAAGGATCAGGACGTGGCGCGTGCAGCGATCGCCTGGCTCGAACGCGCGGCTGAGCGCCGTCGATCCGGCGACACATCGCCCTTTGCGCTGACCGTCGGCTTCATGCTGCCGCATGCACCCTACGTCGCGGCCGCCGAGGACTACGCCCGCTTCGCGGGGCGCGTCGGGCCGGCGCGGCTCGCTGCACCGGCCGCGGATCATCCATGGCTGCAATGGTGGCGTCGCAACCGGCAGATTCTCGACGTGCCGCCCGAGCACGCCCTGCGCGCGCGCACCGCCTATTATGCGTTGACCTGGCGGATGGACGCGTTGATTGGCCAGATTCTGCAAACGCTCGAGGCGACCGGCCTCGACCGCAACACGCTCATCGTCTACGCCTCCGATCATGGCGACCATGTCGGCGAGCGCGGCTTGTGGTGGAAGCACACCTTTCACGAGGAGTCGGTGAAGGTGCCGATGATCCTCGCCTGGCCTGGCCGCCTGCCCCAAGGCGAGCGGCGCGCGCAGGTCGTCAATCTGATCGACCTCACGGCAACCATCCTGGAGGCGCTCGGCGCGTCCAAACTGCCGAATGCCGAGGGGCGCAGCTTGCTCGACGTAGCGCAGCGAGCCGCCGCCGACTGGCCTGACGAAACGTTCAGCGAATACTGCACGGACGAGGTTCCGCCCTGGACCGGCGGCATGGCGGTGCGTCAGCGCATGATCCGCTCCGGCAGCTGGAAGCTGATCTACTACGACGGATATCCGCCGCAGATGTTCGACCTCGCAAAGGATCCGGACGAAGTCCGGGACCTGGCCGCCGATCCGGCGCATGCCGCCACGCGCCAGCGACTGCTCGCACGATTGCTGGCGGACTGGCAACCCAGGGATATCGACCGGCGCATGCGGCTGCGCCGATCCGACAAGGATCTCATCGGCGCGTGGGCGCGGGCGACGAAACCGCAGAGCGTTCACCTCTGGCCGGTGCGGCCATCGGACAACCGACTCGAAGGCTGGGCCGGGCAGTGAGAATCAAGGACGTTCGCACGCGCGTCTTCACCAAGGCACTCGACGGCAAGCAGCGCAACCCGCGCTTCCGGTGGACCGAGAAGAACACGCTGCTGATCTTCGTCGAGACCGAGGACGGCGCCTGGGGCGTCGGCGAGGCATGGTGCGACGGCGGGCCGCCGGCCTCGCTGGCGCAGTTCATCCAGGACGATGTCCGCCCGGCGTTGCTCGGCCGTGACGCCGATACGATCGAGCAGTTCTGGACCGAGGCGCTTGGCCGCGCGCTGGTCAGCACGCGGCGCAGCCAGACCTGGGCGGCGCTCAGCGCGCTCGACATTGCGTTGTGGGACCTCAAGGGAAAACGCGCCGGCCAGCCGATCTGGCGCCTGATGGGTGGGGCCGGCCGTGCCGCGCTGCCTTATGCAAGCGCCGGCCTCTATGTCGAGGGGCAGTCGGCCGAGGCATTCGGCGCCGAATATGCCGGCCACATCGCCAAGGGCTTCCGGGCGGACAAGATCAAGGTCGGCGGCGCGCCACTCGACGTCGACATTGCCCGCGTCGCAGCGCTGCGCCACGCCATCGGCAGCGCGCCGCGCCTGATGGTCGATGCGGTCTCGGCCTACACCGTGCCCGAGGCCATTGCGTTCGCACGCGCGGCACGCGCCTTCGACCTCTGCTGGTTCGAGCAGCCGGTCGACATTGCGGACATCGAGGGTCAGGCGAAGGTTCACCGCGATGGCGGCATTCCCGTTGCGGGCAACGAGAATGAATATGGTCTGGACAGTTTCCGCCGCCTGATCGCCGCTGATGCGGTCCACTTCGTGCAGTTCGATCTCAGCATTTCCGGCGGGTTCACCTTCGGCCGCAAGTTGGCAGCGGTCGCCGAATCCCATTTCCGGCCGATCACGCTGCACCATTCCAACTCCATCGTGCTGATGGCGGCCAATCTTCAACTGGCCGCCGCCGTGCCGAACTGTCACTCGATCGAATATCACCTGCTCCATCAGATGCTGTTCGAGCGCGCGCCCGCCGGTTTCCTGTCCCTCGACGACAGCGGCCGGATCGCTCCCCCGGAAGGCCCCGGGCTGGGCATCGACCTGTCGGATCTGGCGCCCTGACGACAATGCCCCCAAGGTGGCGCGGGGCGATCAAATGGCATAGGTTTTCGATACGGGCCGAGGCAAAACGGGTCGGCCACGCCAAAAACAATGAGGGAGGAAGCCATGAAATCCCGCGTCATCGGTCTGGCGTTTGCCGCCCTGGTCACGGCTGCGCCGGCGCAGGCTGCCTGGCCTGAGCGGCCGATCCGCGTCGTCGTGCCCTTCGCGGCGGGCGGGAGTTCCGATCAGATGGGTCGCGTGTTCACGCGCGCGATCGACGAGAACAAGCTGCTCCCGCAGCCGGTCAACATCTTCAACGTCACCGGCCACTACTCAGTTGGCTCGCGCCAGATCAAGGACGCGACGGGCGATGGCTACAGCTACCTGCTCATCCACATCGCCCTGATGGGCGGCGAGGCGAGCGGCGTGATGGATTTCGGCTACCGCGACTTCAAGGCGGTGGCGGCGACCGGCGATTTCTGCCTGACGCCCGTGGTGCGCACGGATTCGCCCTTCCAGTCGCTCAAGGAACTGCTCGAGGCGGCGCGCAAGGCGCCGGACACCATCTCCTTCGGCGTCAACATCGCCGCGATCAATCATATGGCTGCGCTCCTGATGCAGCAGACCACGCCGGGTGCGGCGTTCCGCTACGTACAGGTCGGCGGCGGTGCCGAGAATTTTCGCGCCCTGATTGGCGGCCACACCCAGGCGGGCGTGCTGTCCGGCGCGGAATTCGTCAGCTTCCGCGGCGACGGTCGCATTCGAGCGCTTGGCTACACGGGCCCGATGCGGCACCCGGCTCTGCCGGAGATTCCGAGTCTCAAGGAGCTCGGCTACGATGTCGAATTCTGCGTGGCGAACTGGTGGTTCGCGCCCAAGAGCACGCCGCAGGCGACGGTTGATGCCTTCGCCGATGCGCTCGAGAAGGCGCAGCGGACGGACTACGTGCAAAGGGAGCTGGCCAATCGGCTGTTCGCACCGATCTTCAAGCGCGGCGCCGAGCTCGACCGCGATCTCGACACAACCTGGAAGCGGATCGAGCCGATCGCCAAGATGGCAACCAAGAAATGACCGGGAAGGTGGGGGCGACCATGAGGCGACATGTGCTGGCCGGCATGACCGGCATCATTGTGGCATTCACGGCATCGCTGCCGGCGTCCGCGGCGACGTATCCCGAGAAGGCTATCCGCATCATCGTGCCGGTCGCAGCAGGTGGGTCGACCGACTTGGTCGCGCGCATCTTCCAGATGACGATCGAGCGGTTGAAGCTGCTGCCGCAGCCGCTGGTCATCGTCAACAATGCCGCGGCCGGCGGCACGGTCGGCACGCGCATGATCAAGGATGCCGAACCGGACGGCTACACGCTTGGCATCTGGCACATGGGTCTGCTGACCGCGGCTGCCATGGGTGTCACCGACTACGACCACACGGCGTTCGATCTCGTGGCGCAGGTCGGAGCGATCGAGGTCGGCCTTGCGGTCAAGTCGGACTCGAAGATCGCCTCGCTCAAGGAGCTGGTCGCCGAGGCCAAGGCGCGACCGGGCCAAGTCTCGGCGGCCATGAATATCGGATTGCTGCCCCACTTCGTGCCGCTCATGTTTGCCAGCGAAGCAGGCATCGACTTCCGCTGGGTTCAGGCCGGCGGCGGCTCCGTGCGCCTGCGCTCCGTGCTTGGCAACCACACGGAATTCTCGCTGTTCTCGGTGCCCGAATTCGTCACCTTCGGACCGCAGGGAATCCGGCCGCTCGTCGTGTTCAGCAGCGCCCGGCATCCCCGCGTCGCGAATGTGCCAACGGCGGCCGAGCTCGGCTACAACTTCACCTTCTCGGAAGCCATCCTGTGGCTCGCACCCAGGGGCACGCCCAAGGACCGCGTCGATGTCGTCGCCAAGGCAATCGAAGCGTCGATGCGCGACGACGACTTCAAGAAGCGATACGACGAGCAGGGCATCGATCCCGCCTATATCCCGGGCGACAAGCTGAAAGCCGTGCTCGATCAGCGCATGACCGGCATCAAGGCGGTGGCGGCCCAGGTCAAGGCGGCCAAGACCAACTAGGCTAAACCGAGGGGGCGGCACCGGCTCTCGAACGGCACCGCCAATCCCGCCACAGCGGCCAGACGAACATCAGCACCGCGACGACGAGGAAGGCCGCCGAGATCGGCCGCTCGATCAGCGGCGCGTAGCTGCCGGCCGAGGACATCAGGCCGGAGCGCAATTCTTTTTCCGCCACCGGCGCCAGCACGAGTCCGATCACGAAGGGTGCCAGCGGCGCCTTGACGTATTCGAGGCCGAAGCCGATGGCGCCGAAGACGAGCATCACCCAGATGTCGAAGGTGCGGTTGTTGAGCGCGAACGCGCCGATCACACAGAACACCAGCACGGTCGGAAAGATCCACGCGCGATGCAGCAGAGCGAGACGCGCGAACAGCAGCACACCCACGGTCATCAGCAGGAACATGACGAGATGCGCAATCAAATGCGTCGCCATGATCGCGTTCACGACACCGGGATTGTTGATGTAGAGCAGCGGGCCTGGCTGCAGATTGTGGATGATCAGCGCGCCGAGCAGGATCGAGTCCGCAAGCCCGCCGGGAATACCGAGTGTCAGCAAGGGAATGAGCGTGCCGCCCGTGGTGGCGTTGTTGGCGCTTTCGGCGGCGACGATCGCCTCCTCACTGCCCTTGCCGAAGCGCTCCGGCGTCTCCGACAGGTTCTTGGCGGTCGTGTAGGCGACGATCGAGGCGATCGTCGAGCCGACGCCCGGCAGAATTCCGATCCAGATGCCGATCACCGAGGAGCGCAGCATGTTCCAGCCGTGCACGAGGTAGTCGCGCACCGAGATCAGGATGCCGCGCATGTTGGCCCGCACGTGCTCGACGTCCTGCTGGCCGATATGCATGGTGTCGGCGATGAGCTGGCTGAGCGCAAAGACGCCGATGATCACGGGCAATGCGTCGAGCCCGCCATCCATGGCGTGGAAGCCGAAATTGAGCCTGAGCATGCCAGAGGATTCGTCGACGCCGGGCATCGCCACGAGCATGCCGAACAATCCGGCGATCATGCCCTTGATGAACGACCCGCCGGACAGCGAGGAGATCAGGACCAGCGCCATGACGACGAGCGAGAAGTACTCCCAGGGGCCAAGAACGACCGCGATCTTGGCAAGCGGCGGCGCCAGCAGGACCAGCGCCAGCCACGACAAAGCGCCGCCGACAATCGAGGCGGCATTGCCCAGTCCGAGTGCGCGGCCCGGCTGGCCGGACTTGGCGAGCGGGTAGCCGTCGAGGCAGGTCATCACCGCATTCGGCTCGCCAGGGATGCGCATCAGCGTCGCAGTCACCAGACCGCCGCTGACGCCGCCGACAAACAGCGAGATCAGCAGCACGACCGCATTGGTGCCGGTCATGTAGTAGGTGAAGGGCAGCACGAGGGCGAGCAGCATGCCGGCCGTGATGCCCGGCATCACCCCGACGCCGATGCCGAGCAGAACGCCGCCGACGACGATCAGGAAATGCGACGGTGCCGCCAGATAAAGAAATGCGTCGCCCAAGCTCATGGCAGATCGAGCACGAAGATCTTGGTGAAGATGAGGGTAATGGCCGCGCCCGAGATCACGGCGACCGCCAGGGCGATGATGGTGTGCCTGCGCGTGCGGTCCGACATGGCCCAGCCGAGCGCGCCGATATAGGCCATGGTTGCCCACAGGAAGCTGATGCCGGTGAAGCTGAGCGCGGCGGCATAGGCCATGGTGATCACGGCTGCCAGCACGGCGAGGCCGGGGCGCAGCGCATAGTCTTCGGGAGCCTCCTCGCCGATGCCGAGGATCAGGCTGGTCTCGGCGCGGCCCAATGCGCGGCCGAACAGCGCCATGATGACAGCGACGACCGACAGCCCGCCGAGTGCCATCGCGATCCACATCGGGAAGGATTTCGGACCGAGCGGGTCGAACGGGGCGGGCGGCAGCTTGCTCGCCTCCCACCACACCGCGGCGCTGACCGCAATCATCACCAACGCCATGACGATGTCGGCGCGCCGCTGTCTTTCGGAGCCTGTCGTCACGAATCCCCCTTTGCCGCGCGCTGCGGAGCTTCACGTCCGCTCGCTCGCCACTATTTCGAAAGCTGCCGGGCGATGCAAGGTGCTAAGGTTCGGCGATGACGAATACTTTCCCCGGATATCTCCGTCGGGACGGCCGCGTGGGCGTGCGCAATCACGTGCTGGTGCTCGGCATCAACGGACTTGCCGGCGCGGCGACTCGCCGGATCGGCGCCGCGGTGCGCGCCACGGTCACCGTTGCGACACCTTACGGCCGGGGCCAGATCGGGCCCGACGCCGCCATTCATCGCAGACAACTCGTCGGCCTCGCGAGCAATCCAAATGTCGCCGGCGCGCTGCTCGTCGGCGTCGACCGTAAGGCGCTGGATTCGATCGCCAGCGAGGTCGCGGCCACCGGTACCATGGTTGAAACCGTCGCTCTCGATGACGTGCACGAGGACTCCCAGGCGCTGACCGCGCGCGGCATCGCGTTGGCGGCGCGTCTCGTCCGCCGCGCGTCCGACGACCGGCGGCAGGACTGCCCGCTTGGCGCACTTCGCATCGGCGTGGAATGCGGGCATTCGGATGCAACCTCGGGTCTGGCGGCCAATCCCCTGGTCGGCCGCGTCGCCGACCGCATCGTCGATCACGGCGGCACCATCATCCTGGGCGAGACGCTGGAGTGGCTCGGTGCCGAGCACCTGCTCGCCAGGCGCGCGGCGACGCCCGAGATCGCACGCGCCGTGACCGACGCCGTCGCTCGCCGCGAGGCCTATCCGGCGTCGCTCGGTATCGACCTGCTCGGCAACAATCCCGGCGAGGAAAACATCCGCGGCGGCTTGTCGACCATCGAGGAAAAGTCGCTGGGCGCGGTCGCCAAGGGCGGCAGCCGCCCGGTGGAAGGCGTGCTCGGCCACGGCGAGCCGCCGGCAGGCCAGGGACTCTTTGTCATGGACGGCCCCGGCTATTCGCCCGAATCGATCACCGGCTTCGTCGCTGCCGGCGCCCAGCTTGTCCTGTTCACGACCGGCCCGGGCAATAGCTATTGCAGCGCGGTGGCGCCGACCATCAAGATCAGCGCGCACCCGAAGACGGCCGCACATCTGCCGGAGCAGATCGATTTCGACGGCAGCGCCATCATCGCAGGGGCCGCCCATGCCGGGGACGTTGCCGAACGGCTGCTCGATCACGTCATGGCGACCGCGTCGGGCCGGCTCACCTGGGGCGAGATCCTGGGCGAGGGCGATGAGGTCTTTCTCCGGCTCGGGCCGTCGCTTTGAGCAAGACCGTGTGTGATGCCCTGGCACTGCACCGCCTTGACGACGTCGCGGTCGCCCTGCGCGCAGTCGCGCGCGGCGAAACCGTGCGCATCGAGGGCGAACAGGCGACCTGCGTGACGGCGAGCGCAGAGATCCCCATGGGTCACAAGATCGCCCTGCGCGGCGTCGCGGCCGGAGCCGACGTGCGCAAGTATGGGGAGATCATCGGCATGGCACGCATGGCCATCGCGGCCGGCGATCATGTCCATGTCCACAACCTCGTCAGCCGGCGGGGGAAGAGGACATGACGGCACCGACCATTGCGGCGGTGCGCACCATTCTGGTGCGCCTGGCCCTGCCGCGGCCGATGGCCGGCCCGTTCGGCTGGCTCGAGGCTCGGCACAACCTGGTCGTCGTGGTCGAAACCAGAGACGGGGTGCGCGGCTTGGGCGAAGTGTGGTCGAACTTTCCGCCCTGGGGCTGCGGCGAGCGCCACGCCATCGTCGACGAGTTGCTGGCCGGCATCCTGGTTGGGGAGACGCTCGACGACCCGGCCCGCCTTTATCGCGAGATGCACAGGCGCGCCAGGTTGCTGAGCCTGCAATGGGGGGCGCCCGGCCCGGTCCATCAGGCGATCGCGGGTACCGACATCGCGCTCTGGGATGCTTTCGCGCGCCATGCCGGCAAGCCGTTGCGGCGGGCGCTTTCTGAGCCGGGTCACTCGCCGCCCGACGCGATACCGGTCTATGCGAGCGGCATCGGACCCGACGACACGGTGGAGCGCATCGAGGCCGCGCGCGCGGCCGGCCATGTACGCTTCAAGATCCGCATTCCCTTCAAGACCGAGGTGAACCGGCGGATGCTGCGTGCCGCGCGCGCGGCGGCGGGCGAAGCGCCGTTGATGGCCGATGGCAATCAGGCGCTGAGCCTCGCCGATGCCGATGCATTGGCGCCCGACCTGCGCGCGGCACGCCTGGACTGGCTCGAGGAGCCGTTTCCCGTCGACGAGGTCGACAACTACCGCAGTTTCGCCGCGCGCAGCCCGGTGCCGCTCGCCTGGGGCGAAAATGCGCGTGGGCTCGACGGGCTGCAGGCCTGCATCGATTCGCCGGCGCAGGTCATTCAGCCGGACATCACCAAAACGCTCGGCATCAGCGAAGGATTGGAGGCGGGCAGGCGCGTGGTCGCCGCCGGCAAGCGCCTGTGTTTCCACATGTATGGCGGGCCGCTCGGCGTCCGCGCCAGCGCAGAATTGTCAGCCGCGATCGCCGGCTCCGACTGGCTCGAAACCGACGCCAATCCGAATCCGCTCTACGATCGCCTGGTCGATGCCCCGCTCCTGGTGCGGAACGGCAGATTGTTGCTGTCCGAGCGGCCGGGCCTCGGCGTCGATCTGGCGCGCGAGTTCGATCAGCGATAGACCGGCTGCTCGCCGGGTACCGGCGACCGGCCGAATGTTCCGCGTCGCTTGACTGCCTCGGAGCCGCCATGCTCGGCCACCTTGCGCGCCTGGTCAGCCAACGCTCGTCGATTGACCGCGTCCGGGTCGACGACCGAGCGCAGCGCCTGCTCGCATGCGGCAACATCGGTTGCATGGCGCGCATCCCGGCCGAGATCATGGCGTTCCCCGGGGTCGGCAACGACGTCGAACAGCATCGGCGGCATGCCGACATAGTGAATGTATTTCCATCGACCCGTGCGGATCATGAACGCCCCGGTGACGGCGCCGACCGCGTGATATTCGCAGAGCACGACCCGGTCGCCGACCTGACCGCGGGCAATGTCCGGCAGCGAACGGCCCGGACGCGTCGCGTCCTCCGCCTCGAGCGGCAATCCGGTGAATTCGAAAATGGTCGGATGGCAATCGATTAGAGAGACCGGACGGTCGCAAACCTGACCAGCGGGAATGTCCGTGCCGGCCATGATCAGCGGCACGCCGGCCGACTCCCGGTACATGTTGGATTTGCCCCATAGGCCGCGCGCGCCGAGGTTGTCACCGTGATCGGAGGTGTAGATCACGCGGGTCGAAGCCGTGAAACCCGTCCTGTCGAGTGCGGCGAGCACCCGGCCGATCAGGTGGTCGAGGTGGGACACCATGCCGTAGTAGTTGGCGATCGCACGGCGCATCTTGTCCGGCGTGAAATGCCTGTCGTAGTTCATGCAGCGCCGCATCGCCTGTATGAACGGGTGATCGGGCCGCTCGCTCTCGGCATACATGGCCGGCACCGGCAGGGACTGCGCGTCATAGAGCGCGTAAAATTGCGGTGGCGCGATCAGCGGAAAATGCGGCTCGACGAAGGAGACGAACAGCACCCAGGGCTTGCCGTTCGGCCTGGCAGCCGCCTCGCTCAGCCATTGCTCGGCCGCTTCGGCGATATCGCGGTCGTACTGCGCGTATGATGACTCGCCGGGGCCGAGCTCGTCGGCCAGATCGCGCACGGATTCGCGGATCGGCAGCTCCGGCCTGATCGAGCCGAGCACATCGCCGACGCCGTCGACGACGTGAAGCGGCATGATCTCCCGGCTGAAACCGTTGGAGTCCTCCGTGCTGCGGTAGTGCAGCTTGCCGATCGAAACGACATGGTGGCCGCGCGCGATCAGCCGGTGCCCCCAACCCTTGACGCTGCCGTTATAAGGGTGGGCATTGTCCCAAAAACCGATCTCGTGAACGTAGCGTCCGGTCGCGAAGCTGGCGCGCGACGGCACGCAGATCGGCGAATTGCACATTGCATCGGAGAACATCGTGCCGCGCGCCGCCAGCCGGTCGAGATGCGGTGTCTTGATGATCGTGTGCCCGGCGGCGCCGAGCAGGCGCGGGTTATGCTCGTCGCTCATGATGAAGAGAAGGTTTTCTGGCGTCATCAGCACTGTCGCATTCGTCGAAGCTGCAATCAGGTGCGGGCGGACAGGATCAGCTCGAACAGCCGGCCGACCTGGTGGGCTGGCACCTCTTTGCCCTTGATGTCGGTGTCGACGCGGTGCGCGATGACCAGGTCGAGCGCAGGCACGACCATCAGGACGTGGCCGCCGACGCCGCGCGCCGAGTAGGTGCCGGCCGGCATGATCGTGCCGGGGAAGTGAATGCCGTGCCGCTCGACCCACCACATGTAGCCGTAGGCACCGCGCGCGCCGGCATCGGAGTAGGGCAGCACGCTGAGCTTGACCCATTTGTCCGGCACGATCTGCCGGCCGCCCCATCGGCCGTGGCGCAGATAGAGCAGGCCGAAGCGCGCGAGATCGCGCGCGCTCAAGCGGAAGGGAAAGGCGGGGTGGACCGTGTCGGTCAGTTCGACATACTCGCCGTCGCGCCGCGTCTCGTCATAGCGGAAGTCCTCGAAACCGCAGGGAATCGCGATGCGCTCGCGGAACGCATCAAAAATGCCGTGCCCTGTCACCTGCTCGAAGATCGTGCCGAGCGCGTTGAAGTCCCAGTTGTTGTACACCCAGAACGTGCCGGGCCCGTGGCTGCCGCGCTCCTCGCGGATCAGCTTCATGCCGTCGCTCTCGAAACCGGTTGGATGGTAGATGCCGGAGCGGGCGAGAAGCAGGTCATAGACCGTTGCCTTCTTCTCCCTGGCGTTCAGGCCCAGCCTGTCGTCGATGCCGAGCTCGTCGAGCGTCTTGTAGAGGTCGATCCGCCCTTCTGCCTCGTAGATGCCGTAGAGCGCCGAAAGCAGGCTCTTGCGGATCGAGTGGCACATGTACGGGTGCTCGATAGGACCCCAGGCATGGATCATACGCCCGCCGGAAACGACGACGACGGCGGCCGTGCCGACCGCGTTGCCATGGGCCTCCGCCTCGCCAAGACGCATCATCGACCAGCCGTCGGCCGCCGGATCGGTGCGCTGCCATGCCTGCTGGGGGAAGGATTCGATGTCGTGCAACCTTGCGGCCCTGCCTCTGGTGGGCCGCGAGAATAGCATGGCGGACGGCGTGCTTGGTAAGTGCACCCATCAATCGCTCCCGCTTCCCATTGTAGTGGGCCAATGCCACAATGCGGCCAACCAATATGGCGCCCAGGCGCTCGATAAATCCGGGCAAACAGGAGGCTCTCATGCAGAAGTGGCGGTATGCGCTCGCCAGCGCGCTCGCGCTGGCATTGGCTGGCCCTGTCGGCAGCCCGGCGACGGCGGCAACGCCCAAGGACACGCTCGTGATGGCGTGGAACCTGGACGCGCTGATCACCTTCGATCCGGCGCAGATCGCCGAGATCAACGGCAACGACATCATCCGCAACGTGTGCGATCCGCTGGTCGAGTACAAACTCGACGACGTGTCGAAGATCGTGCCCAAGACCGCCGAGAGCTGGTCGGTCTCCGAGGACGGCCTCAAGCTGACCTTCAAGCTCCGCCCGAACCTTCAGTTCCCGTCGGGCAAGAAGGCGACGGCCCACGACCTCGCCTGGTCGATGCACCGTGTGCTCCACCTCGGGTTCGGCGCATCGGCCAACCTGACGCAATGGGGCTTCTCCAAGGACAAGGCGGAGCAGCAGATTGTCGCCACCGACGACCACACGCTGGTCGCGCACCTCGACAAGCCCTATCCGCTGCAGCTCATCCTGTCGGCCGCCTTCGCCAATCAGGTGACGCAGCTTCTGGACAAGGAAGAGGGGATGAAGAACGCCAAGGTCGCCGACGGCAAGAGCGACCACGGCAATGCCTTCTTCAAGACGGCGCCGATCTGCGTCGGCCCCTACAAGGTGCGGACCTGGAACGCCAACGACGTGGTCATCCTCGAGCGCAATGACAACTACTACGGCTATGACGCCTATGCCGGCGGCAAGCCGGCGCTCAGGCGCATCGTCTATCGCCACGTTCCCGAATCGGGCGCCCAGCGCCTGCAGATCGAGAAGGGCGACATCGACGTGGCGCGCCTGCTCAACTCCGACGACCTCAAGGCGCTGTCGTCCAACAAGGACGTGCACATCGAGCAGACTTTGATGCACGGCTTCACCTATCTCGTCTTCAATGCGGCCGACCCGATCCTGTCCAACCCCAAGGTGCGGCTCGCGTTCCGCTACCTCATCGACTACGAGGGCTTGGGCAAGACCGTCATCCAGTACCTCGGGGCGCCGCGCAACAGCCTGGTGCCAATCGGCGCCTATGCGGCGCTCAACGAGAAGGAAGGGCTGCCATTCAAGCTCGACCTCGACAAGGCGAAGCAGATCCTGGCCGAGGCAGGCTATCCGCAGGGCTTCAGCAAGAAATACATCCTCTCGGCCAACACGCCGAACCCCCCGATCGCCCAACACATCGCGGCCAACGCCGCCAAAATCGGCGTCAAGCTGGAGCTCGAGCAGATGGCGGACGCCCATCTGTTCCAGCGCGCGCGCAACCGCGAGTTCGATGTCCTGCAGATCGGCTGGGGTGCGGGCTATCCCGATGCCGACAGCATGATCTCGCGCCACGCCGTCAACCCGGACAACCGTGCCGAGGCCAAGCTTGCGCAGTACCCAAGCTGGCGCTCGAGCTGGCAGGACCAGAAGGTCAACCAATGGGCCGAAGCGGCCAAGATGGAGCGCGATCCGGCCAAGCGGATCGCCATGTATGCCGACATCCAGCGCTACATGCTGGAGAATGGCCCCATGGCTTACATCTATCAGACGGTCCGCTCCATCGCGATCCGCAAGGACGTCGTGAAGGACTTCCAGATCGGGCCGTTCTGGGTCGCCTACGGGACGGCCAAGAAATAGCGTCCCGTCGGTCGTTTCGATGACAGCAGCAGCCGAAGGCCGTTCGCCGCAACCGCGTCGCCTGCCACCCTGGGTGCGGGCGGGCTGGCGGGTCGGCTCCTCGATCGTGGTCACGCTGCTCGGCCTGCTTGGCCTGACTTTCTTCATCGGGCGCATGCTGCCGATCGATCCGGTCATCGCCATCGTTGGCGAGCAGGCCGAGCAGTCGACCTACGATATGGTCTACAAGCAGCTCGGCCTCGACCGGCCGCTTTACGTGCAGTTTGGATATTTCATTCGCGACATGATGTCCGGCAATTTCGGGCAGGCGCTCTTCACCGGCAATCGCGTCATCGATGATCTGCGGCGCGTCTTCCCGGCCACCATCGAGCTCGCGACCTTCGCGATCTGCATCGGGGTCTTTGTCGGCGTACCCGTGGGCATGCTCGCCGCCGTCTATCGCGGCCGAGCCATCGACCACGTCGCGCGGATGGTCGGCTTGATCGGCTATTCGAGCCCGACCTTTTGGCTCGGACTGATGGGGCTGGTCATTTTCTATGCCGCACTCGGCTGGGTCGGCGGACCGGGACGGCTCGATGTCTATTTCATCGACGTGGTCGACTTGGTGACCGGTTCGGTGCTCATCGATTCCGCAATCGCCGGCGAATGGGACGTGTTCCGCAATGCCTTCAGCCATATCGTGCTTCCCGGCAGCATCCTCGGCTTCGCATCGATGGCCTATATCAGCCGCATGACGCGCAGCTTCATGCTCGAGCAGCTCGGCCAGGAATACGTCATCGCCGCGCGGGTCAAAGGCCTATCCAAATGGCGCGTGATCTGGCGCCACGCGTTCCGCAACATCCTCGTTCAGCTCATCACCGTGATCGCGCTCGCCTACGCGTTCCTGCTCGAGGGCGCGGTGCTGACCGAGACGGTATTTGCCTGGCCCGGCTTCGGTCGCTACCTGACCGCGGGGCTGCTCGCCGGCGACATGAATGCGGTGCTGGCCTGTACGCTGATTATCGGGCTCATCTTCGTCGGCCTGAATCTGCTGTCCGACCTGCTCTATCGCCTGCTCGATCCACGGACACGATGAGCGCGAACGCCGCGGCGGCCGGACCGCATCGTCGTCGCCTGCATCGCTGGCTGACCGCCGAGGTCACGACCTCGCCGCAGCAGGCGAGCCTGCAGCGGCTCTATTTCGGATGGTTGCGTTTCCGCCGCAATCCGCTGGCCATGATCGGCCTGTCGATCCTCTTGGCGCTGATCGTCATCGCGCTGCTGGCGCCCTGGCTCGCCCACTACGGTTCCAATGATCAGGACCTCTATGCGCGGCTCAAGCCACCCAGCGCTGCGCATTGGCTCGGCACCGACGAGCTCGGCCGCGACATCTACAGCCGCCTGATCTGGGGCTCGCGCATCACACTCTACATCGCCTGTCTCGTGGCGATCATCGCCGCACCGGTCGGTCTCATCGTCGGCACCACTTCGGGCTATCTGGGCGGATGGACGGACACCGTGCTGATGCGAGTCACCGACATCTTCCTGTCGTTCCCGGGCCTGGTCCTGGCGCTCGCCTTCGTCGCCGCCCTGGGGCCCGGCATCGAGAATGCGGTGATCGCCATCGCGCTCACCGCCTGGCCGCCGATCGCCCGGCTGGCGCGCGCCGAAACGCTGACGATACGCAGCAGCGACTACATCGCAGCGATCCGCATCCAGGGCGCCTCGCCGCTGCGGATCATCGTCAAGCACGTCATGCCGATGTGCGTGCCATCGGTCATTGTGCGCATCACGCTCAACATGGCGGGCATCATCCTGACCGCGGCGGGCCTCGGCTTCCTCGGCCTCGGCGCGCAGCCGCCATCGCCCGAATGGGGCGCCATGCTGTCGACCGGCCGGCAATACCTGATCGGCGCCTGGTGGCTTGCCGCCATGCCGGGCCTGGCGATCCTGCTGACCAGCCTGGCTTTCAACCTGTTCGGCGACGGGCTGCGCGACGTGCTTGACCCGCGGACGGAGTGAATAGGGTGGCCTCCGAGACGACGGGCGCGACATCGCCCCTGTTGACGGTTGAAGGTCTCTGGGTGCGCTTCGACACGCCGCACCGTGTCGTCGAAGCGGTGCGCGGCGTGAGCTTCACACTGGGTCGCGAGAAGGTCGGCATCGTCGGCGAGTCCGGTTCCGGCAAGTCGATGACCGGTCGCGCCATCCTCAAGCTGACGCCGCCCAATGCCATGGTCCAGGCGCACACGCTGCGTTTCCAAGACGTCGACATCAACGCGGCGACCGAGCGCGACATGCTCGCGGTGCGCGGCCGGCGCATATCCTTGATCATGCAGGATCCGAAATTCTCGCTCGACCCCGTCATGCGCGTCGGCGATCAGATCGCCGAGGCGGTGCCGGATGGCAGCGGCACCAGCAAGGCCGAGCTGCGCGAGCGCGTGCTCGACATGCTGGCCGCGGTGCGCATTCGCAATCCGAAGCGCGTCTACGGCCTTTATCCCCATGAGGTTTCCGGCGGCATGGGCCAGCGCGTCATGATCGCCATGATGCTGATGCCGAACCCGGCCATGCTGATCGCGGACGAGCCGACCTCGGCGCTCGACGTCACGGTGCGCATGCAGGTGCTGGCCATTCTCGATGACCTGGTGACGCAACGCGGACTCGGACTGATGTTCATCAGCCACGACCTCAATCTGGTCGCCACCTTCTGCGACCGGGTGCTGATCATGTATGCCGGCCGCATCGTCGAGGAATGCCGCGCCGCCGATCTGCACAAGGCGCGCCATGCCTATACGCAGGGCCTGCTGGCGTCGCTGCCGCGCATCAACCAGCGCCGGCCGCGGCTGGCGGTGCTCAACCGCGATCCGGCCTGGCTCAACGATTGAGCGGCGGCATGGCGCGCGCACGATGATCGTTGTCGAAGACCTGCGCGTGACCTTCGGGTCCGGCGACAGCCTGGTCCATGCCGTTGACGGCGTCTCCTTCCGTGTCGAAGCAGGCGAAACCTTCGGCCTGGTCGGCGAGTCCGGCTGCGGGAAATCGACCATCCTGCGCGCGCTGTGCGGGCTCAACGACAATTGGCACGGCGCAATCGCGGTCGACCGGGAGGTGATGACGCCGAAGCGGCCGAAAACCTTCTTCAAGAAGGTTCAGATGGTCTTCCAGGATCCTTACGGGTCGCTGCATCCGCGCCACACGGTCAATACGACGCTCATGGAACCGATCGCGATTCACGGCCTCGACCAGGCCGATCGCCGCATCGCACGCGTGCTCGATCAAGTCGGTCTCGGCGCGGCCTACCGCTTCCGCTATCCGCACCAGCTCTCCGGCGGCCAGCGCCAGCGCGTCGCGATCGCGCGCGCACTCATCGTCGAGCCCAAGGTGCTGCTGCTCGACGAGCCGACCTCGGCGCTCGACGTTTCGGTGCAGGCCGAAATCCTCAACCTGCTGAGCGACATCCGGCAGGTCGCGCGACTGACCTGCATGCTGGTCAGTCACGATCTGTCGGTGATCGCCCATATGTGTCACCGCCTGGCGGTCATGAACCATGGCAAAGTCTACGAGGAAATGTCCGTCGAGGACCTGGAGGCCGGACGGGCGCGCCATGCCTATACGCGTCAACTGCTGCAGGCCAGCCTCGGCTACGATCGGCGCCTTGCCGCCGATGCGGCACGGGAGGGACTCGAGGTCGGCTAGACCCTCTCTCGGCGCCGTCCGGCGTGCTATGGTCGGTGTCGGGAGGCGGGGGGCACTTTCTGGTCATGCGGGGGTACTTCGTCGTCGGGGGTGCCGGCTTCATCGGCAGTCACATCGTCGACCGGCTGATGGCCGATGATGGGACGGCCGCGCTGACGATCTACGACAATTTCTCGAGCGGCCGGGACTGGCATGTCGCAAGACATCGCGAGGACCGGCGCTTCACGCTGGTGCGCGCCGATGTACAGGAACTGCCACGCCTGGCCACGGCAATGACGGGCCACGATACGGTGATTCACCTGGCGGACGCCCCGGACACGGCACGGTCAGCCGGCGAGGGAGCTGCGGCCGCCCTGGCTGACAGCCTCGCGCTGACCAGGAACATTCTCGAAGCGATGCGGGCGACCGGCGCCACTTTGCTGCTTTATGCATCGAGCGACGCGGTCTATGGCGAGCTTGGCGCGCGCGAGGCGCGCGAAGATCAGAGCCCAACCATGCCGACCACTGCCATGGGGGCCGGCAAGCTGGCGAGCGAGGCGCTGATCTCGGCCTATGCCCATGGTCATGGCATGATTGGTCGCGCCTTCCGCGTAACCGAAGTGGTGGGCCCGCGTCAAACCCACGGCATCGCCTATGACATCGTGCGTCGGCTGCTCGCCGACCCGGTCGAATTGAGCGTCACCCAGAATGGCAGCCGGAGTGTCTCGTTCATTCATGTTCACGACGTTGCTGACGCGATGGTCGGTGTTGCGCAACGCGCGTGGTCGGCTGCCGAGGGGGAGGTCTACCGCGCCTACAACCTGGCGTCGGCGGACCACATCACGGTGCGCGAAGTGGTCGAACTGGCTATGCAAGCGTGCGACGTCCGACTCGATGCGTCACACATCAGATTCGAGACCGGCGCGGGTCGGACCAGAGCCGGGACTTCTGTTCAGCTCGGCACCGGCCTCATCAGGGCCACAGGCTGGATTTGTCGGCACTCCTCGCACGCGGCGGTGAGCGCGGGCATGCAGGGTTTGATCGAAGAGGTGAGGGCCGGCCTGATCGAGCCCGCGCGTTGAGCCTGGCCGAAGCGGCGCCGGCCACGCTCAAATTTCGGGCTCATCAGGAAAACGAGTGGGTGATTTGACGAGGTAGGCATGGCCGAAAGCCGCAGGATCGCTTGGTTTCAGGCGTTTCGCGGGACATTTGGATTTGGCATGATATCCGGATGGCCAAATCAACGAAGCGGCGGCGGCACCTATGGGACGCGTACGCGTTCCCCGGGTTTCGGCCGCACCCGGAGGTGCGTGGCGAGTTCGGCGATCCGAAGGCGCGCATCATCACCCTCAATCGACGCTCAAA
>Ga0194121_10004208_pt1 | contig 21052 bp, 16 predicted proteins | sample TA2MahCa50mmetaG_FD_148609 | JGI IMG/M metagenome (GOLD analysis project Ga0194121, IMG submission 148609) | Freshwater microbial communities from Lake Tanganyika, Tanzania - TA2015020 Mahale Deep Cast 50m | ecosystem: Environmental > Aquatic > Freshwater > Lake | place: Tanzania: Lake...
CCCCCGCGTCCGGCGGCCCCGCGGCACGCGGAGCCCGCGCCGCCGTCCGGGTCGTCCATCTTCCAGCACGAGCGCTCCGCCTCCGGCGACCTCGTCCTCAAGTTCGCGCGCGAGCGGTTCAAGTCGGCGCTCGCCAGCGAATTTGGTCAGTACGACGATCTGCGGCTCCAGGGTTTCGAGGTGTCCGCCGTCCCCAAGCCGGCCTTCTTCAGCATGAAGTCTCCGCCGCGCGTGTTCGGGCGGATCGTCCCTGTGGTTGACGCGGCCGCCGTCGCGGAAGCGTGGACGCTGGCGGCGCGCAGCCCGAAGGACAAGCAGCGCGACCTCTGCCTGTTCCTGATGGGTCCGTCGGTGGCGCCACCCGGCGAGCTGGCCGCGGCCATCAACGAGGAGCGGCGCAAGCCGATGCTGGCCGGCGGAAAGATCTTCCTGGTCCCCGTGAACACGAAGACATGGGCGGCCCATGTCCCGGCCGACGCCCCGCCCGTGGTGAAATCACTGCTGGCGAGACTCAAGCCTGCGTAGTCCTTGGTCCTTCGTCCCTGGTGGAACGAACGACCGGGGACCTGCGTAGACTAAGGACTAGGGACACAGGACGAAGGACCGCGAATGCCCCTGATTGAGACCAACGACCTCTGGAAGACCTACGTGATGGGCTCTGAGGAGATTCACGCGCTGCGCGGCGTGACGACGCAGATCGAGCGCGGCGAATACGTGGCGATCATGGGCCCGTCCGGGTCGGGCAAGTCCACGCTGATGAACCTGATCGGCTGCCTCGACACGCCGACGAAGGGGACCTACCTGCTGAACGGCAAGCGGGTGAGCGAGATGAACGACAACGAGCTCGCGCGCATCCGGAACGAGGAGATCGGGTTCGTCTTCCAGACGTTCAACCTGCTGCCGCGCGCCACCGCGCTCCACAACGTGGAGCTGCCGCTCGTCTACGCGGGCGTCGGCGCGAAGGAGCGCCAGGAGCGCGCGAAGGACGCGCTGGCGCGCGTCGAGCTCGCGGACCGCATGAACCACCGCCCCAACGAGATGTCGGGCGGCCAGCGGCAGCGCGTGGCCATCGCGCGCGCGCTCGTCAACAACCCCTCCATCCTGCTCGCCGACGAGCCGACCGGCAACCTCGACTCGAAGACCGGCGCCGAGATCATGGCGCTCTTCGCCCGGCTCCACGAGTCGGGCAACACCATCGTCCTCGTCACGCACGAAGCCGACGTCGCGGCGTTCGCCCACCGCACGTTGCACCTTCGTGACGGCCAGATCGAGAGAGACGTCAAACAGGCGGCGTAGACCGCACTACACCGCGGCCCAGTGGCCGGCGCCGAGCTGCCTGAGCGGCGCCTCGCGGTCGAACGACGAGGGATCGAGCTCGATGCGCTGGCGGGGCGTGTCGGGGTCGAGGACCGGAATCGCGCTGAGGAGCGCGCGCGTGTAGGGGTGCGTGGGGTTCGCAAACAGCGCGCGCGTGTCCCCCAGCTCGACGATCCTGCCGAGATACATCACCGCCACGCGCGTGCAGATGTGCTCGACCAGCCGGAGATCGTGCGCGATGAAGAGGTACGTCAGCTTCAGGCGCTCCTTCAGGTCCATCATCAGCGTGACCACCTGCGCCTGGATGGAGACATCCAGCGCCGACACGGCTTCGTCCGCGATGATCAGCGCCGGGTTCAGCGCCAGCGCCCGCGCGATGCCGATGCGCTGCCGCTGGCCGCCGCTGAACTCGTGCGGGTAGCGGCGGAGGTGATCCGGCTCGAGACCCACGAGCGAGAACAGCTCGGCCACGCGCGTCCGCCGCTCGGCCTTCGTCCCGAGCCTGTGGATGACGAGCGGCTCCTCGACGATGTCGCCGACGCGCATGCGCGGGTCGAGCGACGAGTACGGGTCCTGGAAGACGATCTGCATGTGACGCCGCGCCTCGCGCATCTGCGACCGCGAGTAGCGCAGCACGTCGTCGCCGCGGAACAGCACCTCGCCCGACGAGGGCTCGATCAGGCGCAGGATGCAGCGGCCGGTGGTGCTCTTGCCGCTGCCCGACTCGCCGACCAGGCCGAACATCTCGCCCTCCTCGATGGTGAAGCTCACATCGTCCACGGCCTTGACGACGGAGGGCGGGCGCCAGAGGCCCTGTCTGCGCACGAAGTGCTTGACGAGGTGGCGCACGTCGAGCAGAGACATCAGCGGCCGGGAATCGATGCGAGGAGGTTGCGCGTGTAGTCGTGCGCGGGCGCGCGCAGGATCTGCCGCACGGGACCCTGTTCGACGAGCGACCCCTTGTACATCACCGCCACGCGGTCGGCCATCTCCGCGACGACGCCGAAGTCGTGCGTGATGAGCAGCACCGCGAGGTTGTACGTCGCCTTCAGCTCACGCAGCAGCTCCAGCACCTGCGCCTGAATGGTGACGTCGAGCGCCGTCGTCGGCTCGTCGGCGATGACGAGCGGCGGGTGGCAGGCGAGCGCGATCGCGATCATCACGCGCTGCCGCATGCCGCCCGAGAGCTGATGGGGATAGTCACGCGCCCGCCGTGGCGCGTCCGTGATGCGCACCGCCTCGAGCAGCTCCACGGCGCGCGCCTGCGCCTCGCCGCCGGAGGCGAGCCCGTGCACCGTCAGCGCCTCGGCAATCTGGTCGCCGACCCGCATCACCGGGTTCAGCGCGGTCGCCGGCTCCTGGAAGATGAGCGAGATGCGGGCGCCGCGCACCGCCCGCATGTCGCGCTCCGGGAGCGCCAGCAGGTCCCGCCCTTCGAACAGCACCGTGCCGCCGGCCACGCGGCCCGGCCGCTGCAGCAGGCGCAGGATGGCGAACGCCGTGACCGACTTGCCGCTGCCGGACTCGCCGACGAGCCCCAGCGTCTCACCCGGTGCAATCTGGAAGCTGACGTCGTTCACCGCGGTCACAGGCGCCGGTGCGCCGTCGAAGACGACGGTCAGGTGCTGCACGTCGAGCAGGGGCGCGGTCATGCGGCGGTGTACTCGCCGAAGACCCGCCGGAGCGCGTCGGCGATCTCACCGAGGGTGGCACGCGCCTCGACGGCCGCCAGAATCGGCGGCACGAGGTTGCCGGCGCCACGCGCGGTCCCCTCCACATCCGCGAGCGCCGTCTGCCACTCGCCGGCGCTGCGGCTTGCCCGCACCGCCCGCACACGCCCGGCCTGCCGGCGTTCGATCTCGGGGTCCAACCGGAACAGGTCCGCCGTGACGCCCGCAGCCCCCTCGTCCGCATACCGGTTCACGCCGACGACGATGGCCTCGCCGGCATCGATCGCCTGCTGGGCGCGATACGCCGCCTCCTGAATCTGCTCCTGGATGGCCCCGGTCTCGATCGCGACCAGCGTGCCGCCCGCGGCGTCGATGCGCGCGATCAGATCGGACGCGTCGCGCTCGATCCGATCGGTCATCGCCTCGATGACGTAGGAGCCGCCGACGGGATCGACCGTGCTGGCCACGCCGGTCTCGTGCAGGATGATCTGCTGCGTCCGCAGGGCAATCGTGGCGCTCTCCTCGGTGGGCAGCGCCAGCGCCTCGTCCTTCCCGTTGCAGTGCAGCGACTGCGTGCCGCCCAGCACCGCGGCCAGCGCCTGCAGCGAGACGCGCACGATGTTGTTGTCGGGCTGCTGCGCGGCCAGCGTACTGCCCGCGGTCTGCGCATGGAACCGCAGCTGCTGGGCGCGCGCGGTCTTCGCGCCGAACCGGTCACGCATGACGACCGCCCAGAGCCGCCGCGCGGCGCGGAACTTGGCGATCTCCTCGAGGAAGTCGTTGTGCGCGTTGAAGAAGAACGACACGCGCTGGCCCGTGGCCTCGACGTCGAGGCCGGCCTCGAGCGCCGCCTGCACGTAGGCGATGCCGTTGGCGAGCGTGAACGCGACCTCCTGCACCGCCGTCGAGCCCGCCTCGCGGATGTGGTAGCCGCTGATCGAGATCGTGTTCCACTGCGGCATCTCGCGCCCGCAGAACGCCATGATGTCGGTGACGATGCGGAGCGAGGGGCGCGGGGGATAGACATAGGTGCCGCGGGCGACGTACTCCTTGAGGATGTCGTTCTGCACGGTGCCCGACAACTTGTCGAGCGGCACGCCCTGACGTCGCGCCACCGCCGCGTACAGCGCGAGCAGGATGATGGCGGTGGCGTTGATCGTCATCGAGGTGGACACGCGGTCGAGCGGGATGGCCTCGAAGAGGGCGGCCATGTCCTCGACCGAGTCGATCGCCACGCCGACGCGTCCCACCTCGCCGGCCGCGAGCGCGTGATCGGAGTCGTAGCCGATCTGCGTGGGGAGATCGAAGGCGACGCTCAGCCCGGTGACGCCGCGCGCGAGCAGGTACCGGTAGCGCCGGTTCGATTCCGCGGCGGTGCCGAACCCCGCGTACTGCCGCATCGTCCACGGGCGGCCGCGGTACATCTGCGGCTGGATGCCGCGGGTGAAGGGAAAGACGCCGGGCGCGCCGATATCGCGGTCGAAGTCGGGGCCGCCGCTCATCCGTCTGGGGGGATTCTACCGCCTCGGACGCGAACCTATGTCGAAGGCTCGAGCAGGCAGCTCGTCCGCTGGATTTGACACTCTCAGATCGTGCCTCTACAATGCAAAACAAGCCTTCCCAAAAGGCTAAATCCAAGTAGATGAAACATTTGGCACCCGATCCCTGCCGGTCTCCCCGGCCGGGCAGGTTCGGATCGGGAGACGCCGCGGATCCCGGCCCGGCGGCGGTGAGGAGGACTGGAATGGATGACGTCGTGAACCGGTTCGCTAAAGAGCTGGCCGACGCGATCGCCGCTGCCGTTGCCGAGAGTCCCCAGGTCGAAGCGTGCCGCGCGAAAGCGCGCGAGGCGGGCTTCGACATGAAAGTCACGCTCGAAGCCGTCGTGGGATTCGTCAACCGCAACAACGGCGGCGCGCTCACGAAGATCACGACGCCGGCGCGTCTGCTCCCGGCACGGAAGCCGTTCGACCTCACCGCCAACGATCGCCGGTTCCTCCGGTCGCTGCGTATCGGCGCGGACGAGGCGAAGGAGACCGTCGAGTAACACGGTAGAGTAGGGATGTGTTTCTCCTCCGGGCGCTCCGGATCGTCGTCCGCGCGGATTCCGATCCGGTTCGCCAGGCGCTCTTTGCGAACCTGAGACAGTCGAGCCTGCCGGTGCGCATCGTGCATAACGTGCACGAGCGCCTCGGCAGGACCGCGCTTTCCGGCCTTCTCGTTTCCCTGTACGGTCTCGCGTTCTTCCTCTTCATCGCTCCGCCGCGCCGGCGCGGCGCGCAGCTGCTGACGGTGGCGCGCCACGCGAACGCCCGCCGGCAGGTCGCGCGCGTCGCCGCGTGGGCGGGTGCGGATCAGTGCGGCGCGGTGGATGTCAGCCCGCGCGCGCTGCTCGGGCGCTACGCGTGGCCCCGGCGTCCGCTGCACCGCTTCATGCAGGCGCTGCGCGTCATCCGCATCATCGACCGCCGGCACGGGTTCCTGGTGTCGGGCTACATCACACCGGAATCGACCGTGGCCCCCGGTATTCTGATCTCGACACGCAGCTTCCTGCCGCCGCTCGCCGCGCTGCCGATCAGGCGCCCCTACCTCGCGGCCGCCGTCGAGGATGCGCGGGCGAGGCGAAGCGCCGACGGCGTGCCATGAAGAAGACATGGATTGCCGCGGCGCTCGTCGTCGTCGCGGTGGCGGCGCTTGTGGACGTTCGAACGAGCGGGCCGCGGGTGGCGGTCCGCTGGGGCCCGGGCGTTGATGCCGCGGCGCGTGCCGGCCTCGAGGAGCGTTACAGCCTCCGGAACGGCGAACCGGACGGCGGCACGACGTGGCGGTACGACCTCGGTGACCGTTCCCGCGACAACATCCGGGACCTCGTCACCGACGCGGCGGTCGAGGACACGGCGGCGATCGACCGCGAGGCGTTCACGGTCCCGTCGCCGACGATTCGCGTCGCCGTGCGGCCGCTGCCGTATCCCTTCAGCGATCGCTTCGACAGTCCGCTGCAGCTGTGGCAGTTGCACCAGTCGCTGTGGCTGCTGCTTGCGGGCGCATCCGTGCTCGCGGCGTCCCGCGCGACGAGCGTGCGCCTGCGGCGCAATACCACCGTTGCGGCGCTGATCGTGGTCGGGATCCTGGGCGTCACGCTGCCATTGTCTCCGGCCTTCGTGCGTATGGGCGACGCGAACCAGAGTTCCGAGACTCGCCTCGCGTTCGGGCGCTACGCCGGCGTGTACGAGATCCGGTACGAGGCGCATCTCTCGTACGCCCTCCTCGGGCGCCTGGATCACCTCGGCGGCGCGACGACGGAGTCGCCAGTGCGTGCCCAGATCGTGCTGGCCCGTGCCGCGTCGGCCTGGTTCCTTATCTGCGCGCTCGCCGTTGCTGCGCTGGAGCGTTGGTCGCCGATGATCGTGCGATACGTCGCGCTCGCGGTGCTGGCACCGTCGGCACTGCTGTATCTCGGCTGGCGTGAGGTGGGCTACATGTCGCTGAACGTGGCGGCCTACCCGCTGCTCGCCCGCGGCCTGCGCGACGGCGGCTGGCGCCTGGAAGCCGGAGGCGTCCTCGCGGGTCTGGGCGCGGCGTTCCATGCGCTGGGACTCGTGTCGATCATCGGCGGTTGGCTTGCCGCGCTGGCCGCGCGCGCGCGCGCGGCGGACCGCGTCGGCCGGCTGCTCCGCATCGCTGCGTGGGGCACGGCTGCCTACCTCGGATGGATCGCAGTCTACATCGTCGTGCTGAAACTGCCGATCGTGCTCGGCCACGCCGAACGCTTTCCCTGGCGCCCTTTGTTCGTGGATGACGTGAGCCAGGGTCGTGTCAACGCCGCGATCTTCAGCGCCATCGGCGCGCGCGATCTGGCCATGACGGCCTGGGTCGTGGGGGCACCGCTGCTGCTGGTCGCCGTGTCGCTCTGGCGCGAACACGCCGATGAGGTGCGAATGGCACTGGCGTATACGCTCGCGTCAGCGGTCTTCGTGATCTGCTTCTGGCCGATCCAGGGGTTGAACGAAGAGATGGACCTGCTGGTGGCCGCATTTCCGGCGCTGTACGCGCTGGCGTGGGTGTGGGCCCACGACGCACGACGTACGAACATTGCGGCCGCACTCCTCGCCTCCGGCCACTACGCCTTCTGGCGCGTCACGCTCGATCCGCAGTTCCGGAACGCGCCCCTTTTCTGATCTGGATCAGAAACCACACTTTTTTCGCGCGGCTGCATCGCATGTCGGATATACTCCGACGCCTCGGGAGGGGAGGAGGGCGCCGCGATGTCACGGAAGGGGTGTGCTTCCGCGACGGCAGGCACGACGCTGTCGCTGCTGATCTGTCTATCCACTGCCGCGGACGCGCAACAGCCGCCGCGTACCGCGGGTCCCGTTGCGCCGCCTGCCATCATCTTCGGCGTGGGCGACATCATGCATTGCGCGGCGCCCGAAGGCGGCGACATCACCGGCCGTCTCATGGAGCGGCTCCTCGACGAGACGCCAGGCAGCCTCGCGATCACGCTCGGCGACAACTCGAACGACGACGGGTCGGAGCTCAGTTACGACTGCCTCAATCGCTCGTCATGGGGCCGGTTGATGGGCCACGTGTTTCCGACGCCCGGCAATCATGATTACGGCGTGGACAAGGACCTGCCGTTCTACTTCCTCTACTTCCCGAACGCGGGCCCGCTGCGCCGCGGGTACTACGCGTACAACGTCGGCGCCTGGCGGGTGTACGCACTCAACACCGAGCTCGTGGCGCCTGCCGCGCGCCTGCGGCAGCTCGAGTGGCTGGAGCAGGATCTCCGCGCGAACCATGCCTCGAGGTGCGTGCTCGCGTACTTCCACCGGCCGCCGTTCTCGTCGGGTCAGTTCGCCAGCCCGGCGTGGGCGCTCCCGATCTTCAGGATCCTGTATCGCTACGGGGCGGACCTGGCCGTCACCGCGCACGAACACTTCTTCGCATACCTGCCGCCGCTGAACCCCGACGGCGTCGTCGACGTGTCGAAGGGTGTGCCGACGATCATCGCCGGCACGGGTGGCGCCAGGTTCTTCCGCCGGCCGAAGACGCTCCGCTGGGGCGCGCACGGCGAAGAGATCGTCGCCGGCACGCTGGGCGTGGTGAGGCTGAGGCTGTACCCGGGCCGCTTCGACTGGGCGTTCGTGCCCGCGCAGCCGATGGCGGGCACCCCCCCGTCAGGGGCGGGGCGGTGCCACGCCAACCCGTCGAATTAGCGCGCCTTCCCCTGGTTGGCGACGGCGGCCTGCGCCTGGCGGACGGCGTCCTGGTCGCCGAGGTAGTACTTCTGCAGCGGCTGCAGGTCGTCGTCGAGCACGTAGACGAGCGGGATGCCGGTCGGGATGTTCAGCTCGAGGATGTCCTGCTCGGAGATGTTGTCCAGATACTTCACCAGCGCGCGCAGGCTGTTGCCGTGGGCCGCGATGATCACCTTGCGGCCCGCCTTGATCTCGGGCGCGATCATCCCGTGCCAGTACGGAAGAAAGCGCGCCACCGTGTCCTTCAGCGACTCAGTGGACGGCAGCTCCTGGCGCTCGAGCGACGCGTAGCGCCGCTCGTGGGAGGCATGGCGCGGATCCTCCGCGGAGAGCGGCGGCGGCGGAATGTCGTAGCTGCGCCGCCAGATCTTGACCTGCGCCTCGCCGTGCTTCGCGGCGGTCTCGGCCTTGTTCAGTCCCTGCAGGGCGCCGTAGTGACGCTCGTTGAGCCGCCACGTCGTGTGCTGCGGGATCCACATCAGATCCATCTCGTCGAGGGCGATCCAGAGCGTGCGGATCGCGCGCTTGAGCACCGAGGTGAACGCGACGTCGAACTCGAACGTGTCGGCGCGCAGCAGCCGGCCGGCCTCGCGCGCCTCCTCGCGGCCCTTGTCGGTGAGATCGACGTCGGTCCAGCCCGTGAACCGGTTCTCGCGGTTCCAGGCGCTTTCGCCGTGGCGGAGCAGAACGAGTCGGTGCATCTCTAGCGCGCCGCCGTGGGAGAGACTGCCGCGAGCTGCTTGATGGCCGCCCGCCCTGCGTAGCGGCCGGACGATCCGAGGTCTTCCTCGATGCGGAGCAGCTGGTTGTACTTGGCGATGCGGTCGCTGCGGCTGGCGGAGCCGGTCTTGATCTGCCCCGCGCACGTGCCGACCGCGAGGTCCGCGATCGTGCTGTCCTCGGTCTCGCCGGACCGGTGCGAAATGATGGTCGCGTAGCCGGCCGCGCGCGCGATGGCAATCGCGTCGAGCGTTTCCGTCACCGTGCCGATCTGATTGAGCTTCACGAGCAGCGCGTTGCCGACGCCGTCGTCGATGCCCCTCCGCAGAATCTCCGGGTTGGTGACGAACACGTCGTCTCCAACGAGCTGCACGCGGTCGCCGAGCGCGCGCGTGAGCGCCTTCCAGCCCTCCCAGTCGCTCTCGGCCACGCCGTCCTCGATCGAGATGATCGGGTACTGACGCACCCAGTCCGCGTACATCTCCACCATCTGCTGCGACGTCCGTGACGGTTCGCCGGACTTCGTGAACACGTACGTCCCGTTCTTCCACAGCTCGCTCGACGCGACGTCGAGCGCCAGGAACACATCGGCGCCCGGCGTCAGCCCGGCCTTGCCGACGGCCTCGACGACGATGTCGAGCGCTTCGCGGTTGGACTTGAGGTTGGGGGCGAAGCCGCCTTCGTCGCCGACGCCGGTCGAGTGGCCGGCCTTCTTCAGGATCGATCGCAGCGCGTGAAAGATCTCCGTGCCCGCGCGCAGCGCCTCGGCGAACGTGGGCATGCCGACGGGCATGACCATGAACTCCTGCAGGTCCACGCTGCTGTCGGCGTGCGCCCCGCCGTTCAGGATGTTCATCATCGGGACCGGCAGCACGTACTTGCCGTCGGCGGGGACGTTCCCGCTCAGCGTGCCGAGGTGCTCGAACAGGGGCCGCCCGGCGGCGGCCGCCGCCGCTTTCGCCGCCGCGATCGACACGCCGAGGATCGCGTTGGCGCCGAGGCGGCTTTTCGTGGACGTGCCGTCGAGCTGGAGCTGCAGCCGGTCGATGGAGGGCTGGTCGAGCGCGTGGCCGCGCAGGGCGGCGGCGATCTCACCGTTGATGTGCGCGACGGCGTTGCGCACGCCCTTGCCGAGGTAGCGGCGCTTGTCGCCGTCGCGAAGCTCGAGCGCTTCCCGCTCGCCGGTGGACGCGCCGGAGGGCACCGCCGCCCGGCCGAAGGCCGTGCCCGCCCAGAGATCGACTTCCACCGTGGGATTGCCGCGGGAGTCGAGGATCTCGCGGCCGCGGATGCGCGTGATCTGCAACGTCAGCCTTTCTTCTCCGGGCCGCAGAGCCACAGAGTCACAGAGATATTCTGGTTCACTCTGTGTCCCTGTGTCTCTGTGGCATGTCTCACGTCTGCGCGGGACCGCTGCGGTCGGCTTCCGCCTCGGCGCGGAGCGCTTCCTCGCTGATGGGGCCGATGAGCGGCTCGTCCTCGGCCGTGACGATCACGACGCCGCCCTCGGTCACCGTGTGGCGGCGGCGATCTTCGTCCGCGTCGAAGCCGATGAGCGCCCCGCGCGGGATGAGCACGTCGCGATCGACGATGGCGCGGCGGATGCGCGCGTGGCGGCCCACGCGGACGCCGGGCATCAGGATCGTCTGCTCGATCTCGCAGAAACTGTGCACGCGCACGTTCGGGCACAGGATGCTGCCCATGACGCGGCTGCCCGAGACGATGCAGCCCGCGGAGATGACAGAGTCCAGCGCCTGCCCGCAGCGGCGGCCCTGCTCGGCGAAGACGAACTTCGCCGGCGGCGCCTGCGGCTGGTAGGTGCGCAGCGGCCACTCGGGGTCGTACAGGTTGAACTCCGGGTTGACCTGACAGAGGTCCATGCTCGCGTCGTAGTAGGCGTCCAGCGTCCCGATGTCGCGCCAGTACTTCGCCGCCTTCTTGTTCTCGTCGTAGAACCGGTAGCAGAAGACCGGCGAGGTCTGGATGAGCAGGGGGATGATGTTCTTGCCGAAGTCGTGCTGGCTGTCAGGGTTCGCGGCGTTCTCTTCGAGCGCGCGCACGAGGACGTCCGCGCGGAAGATATAGATCCCCATCGACGCCAGCGCCATCCCCGGCGCCCCCGGAATCCCCTTCGTCTCGGCCGGCTTCTCCTGGAAGCCGGTCACCCGGTCGCTTTCGTCGATGTCCACGATGCCGAAGCGGCTGCTCTCGCTGACGGGGACCTCGAGGCTGGCGAGCGTCGCATCCGCGTTCCGCTCGACATGGAAGCGGAGCATCTTCGAGTAGTCCATCTTGTACACGTGGTCGCCCGACAGCACGATGATGTGGCTCGGGGCCTCGCGCGAGACGGAGTAGAGGTTCTGGTACACGGCGTCGGCCGTGCCGAGGTACCAGTGCTCGCCGACCCGCTTCTGCGGCGGCAGGATCTCGATGAACTCGCCAAGCTCTTCCGACACGACGTTCCAGGCCATGCGGATGTGGCGGTTGAGCGACAGCGACTTGTACTGCGTGGCGATATAGATGTGCCGCAGCCCCGAGTTGATGCAGTTGCTGAGCGTAAAGTCGATGATGCGGTACGGTCCGCCAAAGTAGACGGCGGGCTTGGCTCGTTCCTTGGTCAGCGGGTACAGCCGCTCCCCGGCGCCGCCGGCGAGCAGGATTACGAGGATGTCGTCCAGGTTCATGCGGGGCACCGCGCCCGGGGGCGAAAGGGGCCGATGATACCACTTTGACTTGGCCTTCCCCCGGGCCTATGATCAGGCGATTCAGATTCTTGGATGGCCCCGTCCTGGGGCTCCTTCTCTCTTGATGCGAGGCATGATGAATTTCTCCCGGCTCCTCACCCTGGCCGTTGCGGCGGCGTCTCTGGCCGTCCTGTCGCCGGTCGTCGAGGCACAGAACAACCAGAACAACCGCCAGGAACAGCAGCGCAGCCAGGCCGAGCAGCGCGATATTCAGGCGGTGGTCCAGCTCGTGGATGCGGTGAGCGCCGGCAAGATGCCCGCCCCGACGGACATCGCAGTGGCGTGGGATGCCAGCCACAACGTCAAGGGCGGCGACGGCTCCACCTACATTCCGTTCACGATCGCGATCAACCGCAGCCAGATGGCGGCGCCGGGCGCCGCGGTCTACGTGCGCGTCGTGAACAAGGGTGCGCCCGCGCCGGCGCCGGCCGCCGAGCAGAACAACCGCAACAACGACCGCAATCAGCCGCCGCCGCGCGTCGTCTACCCGTGGGACAACGTGCACTTCCTCGACGTTCCCGACGGCGGCAAGGTGTCGCGCGCCATGGCGCTCAAGCCGGGCGAGTACGAGGTGTTCATCGCGGTGAAGGAACGCACGCCGGCGAACCCGCCGCGCAACGCGCCGCCGGCCAAGACGGGGCTCCTCCGCCGCGACCTGACCGTGCCGGACTTCAACGCGCCCGATCTCAGCACGAGCAGCATCATCATCGCGGACGCGATCGAGCCCGTGAACACGCCGCTCACGCGCGAGCAGCAGCAGGAGAACCCGTACGTCTTCGGCACGATGAAGGTCGTGCCGTCGGCGACGATGAAGCTGAAGAAGGCCGGCGAGCTCCAGGTGCTGTTCTGGATCTACGGGACGCAGCAGGCGGCGGGGAAGCCGAACGTGCTCGTGGAATACAACTTCCACGTGAAGAACCCCGACGGCACCGAGAAGTACTTCAACAAGACCGCCCCGCAGGAGCTCAACGCGCAGACGCTGCCGCCGCAGTTCGACGTCGCGATGGGCCACCAGCTCCCGGGGAGCCTCGTCGTGCCGCTGATGAGCTTCCCCGCCGGCGACTACCGCCTCGAGATCAAGATCACGGATAAGATCTCAGGGAAGACGCTGACGCAGAACACGAACTTTACCGTCGAAGCCTGATGATTGACGTCCGCCCGGCGCTGTGCGCACTGGCCGCCCTGCTGTGGCTCGGGGGCACCGCTGCGCCGGCGGACGCGCAGATCCCCGCCCTGGCGCCGGTGGCGCAGGTGCGCCCGGTGACGCAGGTCGCGGCGACGACGCAGACCGACCTGCACGGCACGGTGCTCGACGACCGTGGTGCGCCCCTGACCGGCGCGGTGATCTCGGCGCTCGGGTCGGCCACCGCGTTCGCCGTCTCCGATCGCCAGGGGCAGTTCACGTTCCGCAACCTGCCCGCGGGCCCCTATCTCATTCGCGCGCATCTCCAGGGCTACGTCCCCGCCCGCGCCCGCATCGTCCAGGTCACCCAGGCCACACGGACGCTGGCGGCCATCGCGCTGACGCGTCGCGCGGACGGCAGCGACGCCGCGCCGCAGGTGCTCGAGGCGGGTGTGGGCGCCACCGGCGGCGATGACGACCCGGCCGCCGAGGGGACTGACGACACGTCCACGCACGATCACGGCGAGGTGGCATGGCGCCTGCGCCATCTCAAGCGCGGCGTGCTCAAGGAAGTCGCACCGGGCGTGCTCGACACCGGCGACGACTCGTTCTTCGACGGCTCGATCGCGACGTTCACGCGGACGGTCGGGACACCCGCGCGCTACGCGACGGCGCTCTTCACCGACCTGCCGCTCTCGGGGCAGTTCAACCTGCTGACGAGGACCTCGTTCGACCGCCCGCAGGACATGTTCCACCCGGAGACATGGGTGCCCGGCGGCATCGCATTCGTGGCGCTGCACGCGCCTGCGGGCAGCGGCGACTGGCGCGTCCGCGGCGCCGTGACGCAGGGCGACCTGTCGTCGTGGATTGTCGAAGGCTCCTACCTGCGCGGCGCGGCCGCGGAGCACCGCTACGAGGCCGGCGTCTCCTACGGCATGCAGCGCTATCTCGGCGGCAACGCGGATGCCCTCGCGGCCGTGACCGACGGCGCGCGCAACGTCGGCGCGGTATACGCCTACGACGACTGGACGATCAACCCGCGCGTGAGCGTCGCCTACGGTGCGAAGTACGCGCGCTACGACTACCTGGCGCAGCAGGGGCTGCTCAGTCCGCGCGCGAGCGTGACCGTCGCGCCGCTCGAGGACGACCCGGTGAAGATTCGCGCCAGCGTCTCACGGCGGCAGATGGCGCCTGGCGCGGAGGAGTTCATCCCGCCCAGCACGGGCCTGTGGCTGCCCCCGGAGCGCACGTTCTCGCCGCTGACGCGCGGCGGCGGCTTCACGGCCGAGAGCATCAGCCACGTCGAAGTCGCCGCGGAGCGCGAGACGGTGGCCGACGTCGTAATCGGCGGCCGCCTGTTCCGCCAGTCGGTGCGCGACCAGCTCGTGACGCTGTTCGGCGTCTCGCCGGCCGGCAGCGCGCCGGCGCCAATCGGCCACTACTACGTCGCCTCGGCGGGTGATGTGGACGCCAGCGGCTGGGGCGTCAGCCTGAGCCGCGCGGTCTCCGAAGCCGTGCGCGCGTCCATCGACTACACGCGCGTCGACACCACCTGGGCGCGGGCGACGTTCCGCTCCGACGAGCGCATCCACGACGTGACGGCGTCGGTGGAGAGCGTGGTGCCGGTTACCGAGACGCGTGTGTTCGTCCTCTACAAGCTGAACACCGGGTTCGCGGACGCGGTGCCCGCGGCGCAGCCGCGGACGCGGGCGCGCTTCGACGTGCAGGTGAACCAGTCGCTGCCGTTCATGAACTTCAGCAGCGCGCAGTGGGAGATGCTCGTCGCGGTGCGCAACCTGTTCCGCGAGGAGCTGCTCGATGCGTCGGTGTACGACGAGGTGCTCGTCGTCCGGCCGCCGAAGCGGATCGTCGGCGGCGTGACGGTGAGGTTCTAGAGGTCAAAAGTCAAAAGTCAAAGGTCAAAGGTAGGCATGTCCCTTTGACCCTTGACCTTTGACCTTTGACCTATTTTTGTCGCTGTTTTCGGCGTCCATTTGATTGAACGAGGCGTCCTGGTGTTTGGATCGCGAATGGCTCCGGCCGTCGCGATCGGGCGGCAAATAGCTGGATATCAATGCCTTACGGGCCGGATAACGCACCGCGTCGTGGTATATCGTTTGCTCCTCCGGGGAGGTTCGCCGCGCCACGTCCGCGTCACATGAGGGGAATGGCCTCCACGTCGAGTTCGGCGTCCGCGTTCGTCCGCTGGGGCCGTCCGGCGTTGCCGCTGCTCGTCGTCTCGGCGCTGCTCGCCCTGGGCGTGTCGAACATGGCGGCGCGCGCGAACTTCCGCGAGGTCGAAGACGGCGTGCTGTGGACCGCGCGTCCCGAGGGCGTCGTGGCCGCCGAGATCGCGGAAGGCACGCCCGCGGCGCGCGTCGGGCTGCAGCCCGGGGACGTGCTGCTCGCCATCGACGATCGCCCCGTGCAGCAGGTGTCCGACGTGGTGGCCGCCCTGCACGAGGCGGAGGCCGGCGCCAGCGCGCGCTACACGGTGCTGCGGCTCGGCACGCGCGAGGTCGTGGATCTGCGCATCGCGCCGGTGCCGAACGGCTCGGGTCCCTTCTACTTCCTGCTCGCCTCCGTCGGGATCTTCACGCTGCTCATCGGCGGCGTCGTGCGCCTGCGCCGGCCGCGCGATCCGGCGACGCTGCACTTCTTCTGGCTCTCCGTCGCCTTCTTCGGCGTGTTCACCTTCTCCTTCAGCGGCAACCTCGATCGGCTCGACTGGATCTTCTACTGGGGCGACGCGATGTCGATGCTGGTGCTGCCGCCCCTGTTCCTGCACTTCGCGCTCGTCTTTCCCGAGCGCGGCCGCCGCTGGACGGCTGGCACCGCGGGCCGGATCACCGTGCCGCTGCTCTACGTGCCGGCCGTCGTGCTCGGCCTGGCGCGGGTGGTGGCGATCGCGCGCAGCTCGGAGAACGCGCCGCTCTTCGTCGGCATCCTCGCCGCGCTCGAGCGCATCGAGTACCTCTACCTCTCGCTCTGCTTTCTCGCCGGGCTCGTCGCGCTGACGCGCGCGCTGGCCGAGGTCCGTTCGATCACGGCGCGCCGCCAGCTGCGGTGGATTGCCTGGGGCACCGCGCTCGGCGTCGCCCCGTTTGCGTTCGGCTACGCGCTGCCGTGGGCGATGGGTGTCCAGCCGTCGCTGCCCATGCAGCTGTCGGCGATTCCGCTCGGCCTCGTGCCGCTCGCCTACGCCTCGGCGATCGTCCGCTACCGGCTGATGGACGTGGAGGTGATCGTCAAGCGCGCGCTGGTCTACGCGGCGGCGCTCGCCGCCATCGTCGCCATCTACGCGGTGCTGCTGCAGGGCGTGGAGCGCGTGTTCTCGCGCGGGGAGGCCGGCTACAGCTGGATGCTGGCGCTGATCGTGACGCTGGTGGCGCTGCTGCTGGCGCCGCCGGTGAAGCAGGCGATTCAGAACGCGCTCGACCGCGCGTTCTACAAGGACCGCTACGACTACCGCCGCGCGCTCGTCGGCTTCGCGCGCGACCTGAACAGCGACCTCGATCTGAACCGCCTCTCGCAGCGTCTTGTCTCGCGCGTCGTCGAAACGCTGCTCGTGGACCGCATGGCGCTGATGCTCGAGGACGAATCGACGCCGCACTTCGGCTCCATCCGCGCGTCGGGGTTTGGCGACGCGCTCGCGCCGGCGCTGCCGAAGCGGTCGGGCATCGGCGAGCGTCTCGCCCACGGGCACATCGTCGCGCTCGACGACCCGATCGCGGCCAGCCGCTTCGCGGCCGAGGAGGTCGAGTTCTGGCGCGACGTCGGCCTCTACTACTTCATCCCGTGCGCGTCGAAGGAGGGCACGAGCGCCGTGCTCGCGCTGGGGCGCAAGGACAGCGGCGAGCCGCTCAACAGCGAGGACACGGCGCTGCTCGTCGCGGTAGCCGGGCAGATTGCGACCGCGCTGGAGAACGCGCGCCTCTACCGCCAGCTGCACGTCAAGGCGCTCGAGCTCGATCGCATGCGCGCCTTCAACGAGAACATCCTCGAGTCGCTCGACGACGGCCTGCTCGTGCTCGACCTCGAGGACCGGATCGTGCGGTGGAACCGGGCGCTCGAACGGCTGTACGGCATTTCGCGCGCCGACGCGGTCGGCCACACGCTGCGCGACGTCTTCGACGCGCCGTTCGTCGAGGCGATCTGCGCCACGCGCCGCGACGCGCCGGAAGGCGCGACGCTGTCGCGCATCCCGGTGCAGCGGCGCACCGAGGACGTGAACAACACGATGATCGTCAACGCCGCGGTCGTGCCGCTGCGCGCCTACGACGACGCCGACGCCTCCACGGCGGGCACCATCGTCATCGTCGAGGACATCACCACGCGCGTGGAGCTCGAGGAGCAGCTGCAGATTTCCGAGAAGATGGCGTCGATCGGCCTGCTCGCCGCCGGCGTCGCCCACGAGGTGAACACGCCGTTGACCGGCATCTCGAGCTTCACGCAGATGCTGCTCGAAGGGGCCGACCCGCAGGACCCGCGGACGCGGCTGCTGGAGAAGATCGAGCGGCAGACGTTCCGCGCGGCGAAGATCGTCAACGGGCTGCTGCACCTGTCGCGTCCGCCCTCGGCCGGCGCCATCGAGGTCGGGCCCGTGGACATCAACACCGTCATCAACGACGTGCTGGCGCTCCTCGAGCACCAGTTCTCGCTGCATCACGTGAAGGTGCGGCGTGAGCTGAACAGCGACCCGGTCATCGTCCTCGGGATGGAGCACAAGCTGCAGCAGGTGTTCCTGAACCTGTTCCTCAACGCGAAGGACGCCATGCCGAAGGGCGGCTGGCTGTCGATCTCGACGCGCCTCGAGGACGGGCGCATGGTTGCCGAAGTCTCGGACACCGGGTCGGGCATCCCGACCGAGTATCTCGGCCGCATCTACGACCCGTTCTTCACCACCAAGACGATGGGCCAGGGTACCGGCCTCGGCCTCTCGATCACCTACGGCATCGTCCGCGAGCACGACGGGTCCATCGAGTGCGAGAGCGCCGTCGGTCAGGGCACGCGGTTCGTGCTGATCTTCCCGCCGCCGCCGGCCGAGATCCCGGCGCGCGCGGCGTCTCCGGGTGCAAGCAGGTGACCATGCGTCGCACAGGCACGATCCTCGTGATCGACGACGAAGACATCATGCGGGAGATCCTCGAAGCCCTGCTGGTGCGGGAGGGCTACGACGTGCGCCTCGCCTCGTCGGGCGAAGAGGGCCTGGAGCTGGCGCGGTCGGTGCCGCTCGACGCGGCAATCGTGGACGTGATGATGCCCGGCATGGACGGCATCGCCGTGCTCGGCGAGCTGAAGAAGATGGACGACGACCTGCCGGTGGTGATGATCACGGCGTTCGCGTCCGTGGAGAACGCGATCGTCGCCATGAAGCAGGGCGCGTTCGACTACATCACCAAGCCGTTCAAGAACGACGAGGTGCTCGTCGTCATGCGCAACGCGCTCGAGCGCCGTCAGCTCATGGCCGAGAACACGGCGCTGCGCCAGAACCTGCAGTTCCAGCAGCAGAAGTTCGCCGGCATCATCGGCCGCAGCGCGCGGATGAAGCAGGTGTTCGACCTGATCATCCAGGCGGCGCCGAGCCGCTCGACGATCCTCATCACCGGCGAGAGCGGCACGGGCAAGGAGCTGGTGGCGCGCGCGATTCACTCCAACTCGCAGCGCTCCGGGCGGTCGTTCGTGACCGTGAATTCCGGCAATCTGCCGTCGGATCTCCTCGAGTCCACGCTCTTCGGCCACGTCAAGGGCGCCTTCACCGGCGCGGTGTACCCGAAGAAGGGCCTCTGCGACATGGCCGACAAGGGGAGCATCTTCTTCGACGAGATCGGCAACATCCCGCTGGAGACGCAGGCCAAGCTGCTGCGCGTGATGCAGGAGCGCGAGTTCATGCGCCTCGGCGGCATGGAGACGATCAAGGTCGACGTGCGCATCATCGCGGCCACCAACTGCGACCTGCGGCAGATGGTCGAGGACGGCCGCTTCCGCGAGGACCTCTTCTACCGCCTGCACGTGATCAACGTCTACCTGCCGCCGCTGCGCGAGCGGAAGGAGGACATCCCGCTGCTCGCCGCGCACTTCCTGGAGAAGTACGGCGAGGAGAACCGCAAGACCGGCCTCGAGCTGACCGGCGACGCGCTCGACCTGCTGATGGAGTACAACTGGCCGGGCAACGTGCGCGAGCTGGAGAACGTCATCGAGCGCGCGGTCGTCCTCAGCTCCGGCCCGCGCATCGACTCCGACCTCATTCCCGAGAACGTGCGCTCGTCGCCGCAGTTCCACATCCCGCGCTTCGTGGTGCCGCCGGAGGGCATCTCGTTCAAGGACGTCATCACCAGCGTCGAGAAGCGGCTCATCGAGTCCACGCTCGACGCCGCCGGCGGCGTGCAGAAAAAAGCCGCCGAGCTGCTGCGGATCAAGCCGACCACGCTGAACGAGATGATCAAGCGCTACGAGATCGGGCCGCGGCGGAAGAAGGACGGGAAGTCCGAGGAAGACGAGCGGCCGGAGCGGCCGTCGTCGGGCCGCCAGCGCGGAGCGTTCCCCGCGACCGAGCTGACACGCGATTGAGCGTGGTCCGGCTGACGCCGGACGCTACGAACGTCGCACCCGTCCCACGAGGCGCTCGAAACGTCCCAGCACCGCGTCCCAGCGGTGGTTCTGGCGGACATACTGGCGGCCGTTCTCGCCGAGCTCTTCCCGCAGCCGCGTGTTGGTCATGAGCAGGCGGAGCGTTTCCACGAACTCCTCACGATCGCGGTAGTAGAGGCCGGCGTTGGCGCGGCGGAGGTGCTCGATGGCGGCCTCGTTGCGCGCGCTGGCGAGCACGGGCGTGCCGACCGCGAGGCTCTCGAGCAGCGAGACGGCCAGCAGATCGTCCGACGCGGGCGCCAGCGTCACGTCCGCGGCCTCGTAGGCCACCATGCGCTCCCGATCGGGCAGCACGCCCGCCATGCGGATGTACGGCTCGTCGGGCACCTTCATCATCTTCACGCCCATCAGCACCAGTGAGGCGTCGCCGTCCGCGTCGGCGTAGGAGCTGAAGTACTCCATCATCTCCTCGCAGCCGTTGTCGGGCTCGATGCGGCCGCCGTAGAGCGCGAACGCGCCGTAGAGGCGATGGCGGCGCCGGAACGGGATGCCGCGTCCCGAGAGGTACGACACCTCCTCTTCGGTCGCGCCGGCGCTGAGCTCGTCCTCGTCCGGGGTGGGGGAGTCCGCCGGGTCCTGCTGATGGCGCGGATACGTCTGCTGCGGCGGCGCGTCGATGCCGATGCCGACCACTTCGTCGGGCATCCGCCGCACGTTGAGGTACTCGTGGGCGAGCGTCCGCTCGCACGCCGACAGGTAGCCGAGCGCGCGTGGCACCCGCAGCAGGTCGGCCCAGAGGCCGAAGCGAAGCGGGTGGTCCAGCCGCAGGTGCGGGAACAGGATGCTGCGCTCCGGCGCCACGTTCAGGGCGTGCACGGTGGTCGCGTGGTAGAGCGAGAAGAACAGCAGCGCGTCGTAGTTGCGATGCTGGCGCTTCAGGAAGTCGAGGAGCCCCGGCGAGGACGGTCCGAGACGGCGGACCCACTCGAGCTCGTCGGCGCGGCCGTGCGACGGATCCGAGAGGCGCTCCGAGAGCTGCTTGAGCGCCGCGTCGTCGTGCGACTGGTTCACCGCGAACCGGCGCACGAGCGCGCCGCGGACGCGGTCGGACCCTTCCGGGTAGTCGTTGTTCCACGTGTGCGGGTCGCGCGCGCAGGTCGTCAGCACGTCCACGTCGTGGCGGTCGGCAACCTGTTCGGCGAGGAGCCGCGCGGCATGCTCGGCGCCGGTGCCGATCTCCGCGCCGTAGCGCGGCGTGATGAACGCGAACTTCACGCGGGCACCTCGGTGCGGCGGCGGCGGACAACCGCTGGTCCGGCGGGGATCGCGGCGACGACGTCTTCGGCGGGCGGGAGGGTCCTGCGTCGCCGCTCGAGCCAGCCGGGCAGCGGCTCCATGCGCCGGCGGGGCGGCTCCGACGACAGGCGCGCGAACATGTCGAGGTATGTCTGTTCGATCACGGGCCAGGTGTAGTGGCGCGTGAAGTACTCGCGGCCGTTGCGGCCCAGCGCCTGCGCCAGGGCGGGCGCGTCGAGCAGCGCATCGAGCGCGCCGGCGAACTCGGCCGCATCCTCATAATACAGGCCGGCATTGCTGCGCAGCGACTGGCCGACCAGCACGTCGCAGTGC
>Ga0194121_10004209_pt1 | contig 21041 bp, 24 predicted proteins | sample TA2MahCa50mmetaG_FD_148609 | JGI IMG/M metagenome (GOLD analysis project Ga0194121, IMG submission 148609) | Freshwater microbial communities from Lake Tanganyika, Tanzania - TA2015020 Mahale Deep Cast 50m | ecosystem: Environmental > Aquatic > Freshwater > Lake | place: Tanzania: Lake...
AATTGAGGGAAGATACAAAATAGTTTCTACTGCAAGTTATGAAGGTAAAACTATCAAAAAATCAATCACTGTTAACATTCTAAAATGATTAGTTATATAGAATATTTTCAATGTATAACGTATTATATAATCAGCTTTTCCGAACTAAAATTGGCGAAATTATGCCGGGATCGCCTAGCCTGGTAGGGCGCGCGCCTGGAAATTAATACAAACCATAAAGCGCGTACTCGCAAGGGTTCGAGAGTTCAAATCTCTCTCCCGGCGCTTGTCATTTTTCCATGAAAATTTACGAACAAAAAAGGGGGGTTTTGAACTAATTTAATGGAACTCCAAAAGAGATTTGAACAATGGAAATTTCAATAGAACTAGAACTAGCATGTATATTATCAGATTCGTAAATAACGTACATTTTTGCTAATTCTTTTTCTTTGTGTAGAAATTTCCAAGATCTTTTGTTTATCTTTTGAATTACGAGGACCTAATCTCAATCTATAGTGGCAGCAAGGACACCAAAATCCATCCCAGTTGATGAAAACGTCACAAAAATTGCATCGTTTTTGACCCGAAATGTATCTTCCTATGTTTGCAGGCTTTGTTGCTTTGTATCTATAACAAAGATTTCTGCAAGTCATTGCCAATTTAGTTCCCTTCTATAAGTGGAATAGGCGTAAGACAATGTTGCAACTTTGAATAATTTTTTATTAAAACCCGTTCTGATACAGGAAATTGTTTTACTATTTTATCTATTTCATATTTGTTTAATTTGCATGCATAATAGATTGCAGCTGAAGCAAAACCTAGTGGATTTTTTGAAGGTAAGGGGTGGCTTTGTAATGCTTTTTTGATTATTTGAAGCGCAAGCTGTGTTGTATCAAAATCAATTCTAATAGCTCTTGTAATCGAGTCTATATTTTCAAAATATCCTGGTATAAATTTGCCTAATTCAAAGTCTTCGTCAATTTTTCCAGAAACCAAATTGATTGCAGAAGCACAGTCGTAGCAGAATAATATGTTAGTAGTAGAACTTGCAACAACATTATTTGTTTGAAATATTTTAGAACATCTAGCGCAGTTTTTGACGCCTTTGTTACGTAATTTTGTTAGAGCACCTTTAGACAAAACATAAACCGATTTTGCTTTTGACATTGAGAATTTTACATTTATTCAACTAATTGAAAAACTTATTGTTTGCGTTTTGATTGATCCTTTGATTGTCAGTAACCGGTGCAGATTGGCAGAAATTGTCAACATCAACTTTTTTTAGTAATATGTTGTATAGTATTATAGAAATGTCAAGTATAATTCGTGATTATTTCAAATTATGTGCTGATATCAAAGAAATTGATTCCAAAATAAGATTTGCAGGCGTGATAAATCCAAGAGGAAGACTGGTTGCTGGTGGTATGAAAGAAGGAATAGAACCATTAGAAAGTCAAAAAGATGATGAGATGTTGTATATGGAGCTGGCATTAAGGGTCAAGATGAGACAAGAATTTGATAAGCAGCTCGGTAAAGTCAAGTTTGCAATGGCATTACGAGAAAGAGCAATCGCAATGAGCTTTCCAGTAGGAGAGGATATTTTATATGTTGTAACAGAACCTGACGCAGACTATAAGACTTTGCCAGAAAAAGTTTTAGAACTTTTAAAATGATTCCAGAACACTTATTGTTTATGCTGAGTATCTTATATAGTTGGGAATAGACGATTATGATGCTTTAGAAAAAATAGTTTCATTATTGAGTTCAGACCAATCATTTGAACTACTGTTGCTAAAATTTCATCTGTTAGCTATTGACCAACGTCATTTACAACTTGGTTTTTATTCTCAGGACTTATCAGACAAAATGAAGGATTTACTAATGAATCTAAATGAAGTTACTTTAAGGCAGGTCAAGTTTCTTTTCAAAGATCCTCCTTCACTCTATGAACAATAAGACTAACTATTTTTGGAATGATCATCTTTTTGAATTAGAGTAGCGTAATAAGTAATGAGATGGCAGTTCAATTTGCATCAAAAAAAGACCTGATCTCAGTAATAGAAAACGAAGCCAAACTTAGGGTTGATAGTTTTGTTGAGGGAGCGTTAAGTATGGCCGAAGAGGTTCATTCAGATGTTAAAAGAGAAGATGGCGTATCGCCATTTTTAGAGTCTCACATATGGCCAGTTACTATAGATGTGATAAGACATTACTTGTCAGCAAATAAACCATTAACAACTCTTCAGATAGTATCTTCGATTTTACATGACGTAATGGAAGACAATGACAAGATTCTTGATCCATATGCATCAAAATCTTATGGTTCTGACGCATATTTTATTCACAGGTTTGGCGACTATGTGTACAAGGTTGCCACAACTCTCAAAGTAAAACCCTTGGATTCTTTTTCAGGAAATACAGATGAAGAACGTGAAGACGAAAGATTTCGTCAATACTGTGGAACTTTGGCAAAATCAGACTATGATGTAAAGGTCATAAAGCTTGCAGATAGAATCAACAACATGAGATTTATCAGCAAAATTCCTTACCATGAAAAGGTCAAACGATACATCAGAGAAGCCGAAGATTTTTTCATCGCATTTTCATTGACTCCTCCAAGAATGGATGATTTTTATGAAAAAATCAGACAAGCTTATACAGAACTAAAGAATCTAAATGAGAAAAAAGACGAAATCGTCGTAGAAAATACTAACTGACATTTTTTATAAACTAGCCGTACTGGTAAACTATTCCTTTTTCTCCACGTGTGTGCTTCCAATCAGTTTCCTGAGAGCAGGTACCACACTCAATACAGCCTTCATGTTGAAGTATCACATTATCATTTTCTAAACTATAACATTTTGTTGGACATAAAGTGACTAACTTTTTCATAAACTCACTTTGTGGTTTTAACACCTTTATGTGAGGATTGCTATCATCATTGAACTTTAGTTTTGCAATCCTCTCTGCAATTGAAGGAATTGTTGGTTCATAGGTTTTTGAAACTGTTTTTCCTAGTCTTTCTGCAATTTCAATTGGTACTTTAACGTAAGTATCTTCAGATTCGACCATTGGAAGAAGTCTTTCATATCCTAAAATGTTGGCAAATTTTATTGCAACGCTCCTAATTGTATCACTTGACATTAGTTTTAGAACTGTGCTATATCGTGCTGAGATGATATCTTTTGGAACATCCTTTGAGGCATCAAGAAATATTTTCAGATAATCTTTGTCTATTTGCTTCATATCTTTAGTATACGGGCTTTCTTCTACTGATGATGAATAATATTCACCAAGATAATCTGAACTAAAGTTGTTTTTGTCAATGGCTCTTGAAATAGAGTTGGCAGCCCTTACAGCATCATCGATTCCGACATTTATCCCTTCAATTCTTGGACCAACAAAGATTCCTCTACCAGCAGCGTCGCCCACAAACAAGATATTTCTGTGGTACGGCTTTGACATTCTGCAGCGCTTTCCATCTGGGATTAGCTTGGCACTGTATTCGGCTTCAACATAATCAGTTACAAAGATTACGCCATACTTTTGAGTTAATTGTTCTCTAATTGAATCTAGTTTTTCTTTGATCTCCTCAACTGATTGATATTTACCACTTTTTACACGCTCATCTCTTTTACCTTTAGAAAAATATGATTCTCTAAGCTCATTCCATGACTTGATCAATTTTGTTATTGCAAAACGAATTCTTAGTTGTTCTTCTTGAGGAAGATTTTTGTCTATTTTTCTTCTTGATGGAACATCATCTTTTATGAATTCGCATATCATTGGATTTTTCAGCATTGCATCAACAAGCGTGTAAGGCTCTACTGGATTTTCCAATAATGAATCAAAATGATACACAGCACCTACTGACAAAGTATCAAGATTAGTGTAAACGAAGCCTCCACCTATGTGATTTAGTGAGACATCACCTGCAAAAAGATGCGCAACTCCTTCTCTTGATTTTAAACTGAATCTCTCATTGATTACATCTTCTGGAATTTTTACAACTACCTTTACGCCCTGATATAGTTGTGAAGGCAAAAACTTTTTTCTTGCGTCACTTATTTGAGCAATCTCAGAATTTACGCCATCAGCTGCAATGATTGCTTTTACTTCAAACTCTTCAAGCTCATCAGTCTTAACTATAGATGTGTTTCTTTGCTCATCAAATTTGATTTCACTTACATGAACACCAGAAATAATACCGCCACCAAACTTTTGTGCACTTTCAGCTGCTTGGTCTGCAAACCATGCATTTAGCTTGTTCATTAAAACTGAATAGCCAAAGTTAGATTCATAGTCATGTGCTGCAGTCAAGTCAATTGAATAGACTTTGTCTTTTGAAGTCGAGTGAAGAATATACTTTGTAATCTTTCTTTCTAAAGGTGCTTCTCTAAGGAAAACATCTCCATATACATCCTCTACATTGTGAACATGGCCTTTTTTTGATTTTTTTGAATAAAGAATTCCACCTGAAACATTTTTTGAGCCTATCTTGTTTCCTGCTTCAACCAATATGGCTTGTTTTCTAAGATTTGAAAGCTGTTTTAGTGCAGCTAGTCCTGCTGAACCACCACCAATTATTGCAACATCATATTTTTCCAAACTGTACTCATCCTATGCCTGAATCACAAATGATTGTTTTTTTATCTCTTCAACAAGTTTTGGAATTACATCTTCCATTCTTCCTTTGATGAAAATATCGCATTCATCTTTGATTGGAGAATTTTCGTCAGGATTAACTGCTACCACAAATTCCGAATCCTTCATTCCTGCAACATGTTGCATAGCACCACTAATTCCAATTGCCACATACAACATTGGACTGATTTTTCTTCCACTTGTTCCTATGACTCGTTCTAAAATCATGTATTTTGCGGAAAGATTCTGGTTTATTGAAAAAGGTTTTTTTGAAATTGGCAAAGATACACCAATTTCTGCATTGAGTGATTTTGCAAGCTCTTCTATTAACCTGATATTTTCTTCTGGCGCATCCTTTATTCCTCGCCCAAAGCTAACAACTGCCCTGTACCTATCAAAATCTACTTCACTTTTGATTACTTGACGGTTTAGAACCTTTACTTTGAGATCATTCTGATCAATTTTGGTAGTATATTCAATAACTTGCCCTTTTCGTTTTTTATCAGGTTCTATTGGTTCAAAAACACCAGGTATGATACTGCATGATTGAGGATGATATTCCCTTTCTATTGAATGATTTTTGTTATCAAGACAAAGTATAGTTGTCCAAAGAAAACCTGAAAAGTCAGGTCTGTACATTTCTAGAGTTTTTTCATAGGTTACTTCTTTTCCATCAGTTTTGTGTTGATGAGTCAATTTTATGTCATTAATTTCAAGTTTGTTTATATCAGAAGCAAGACCAGATTCTAACTCTACTAGAACGGTTGATGAAAGATGTCTTCCAATATTATCAGCTCCAAAGAACATATAACGTGGTTTTTTGAAATTTGAATCCTCTGAAGAAATTATTTTTGCAATGTTTTTGTCCTGTGCAATCTGGCCAATGACTTTGGTGTAAATATTATTTCGATAGACCATAAGCTCAGGATGTTCTGCATAAACTACAAAATCTGCTCCATGTTCAATGAGTGTTTGAGAAATATCATTTAACTCGTATCCTAAAAGAACTGCGACTACCTTTTCATCTAAATTATATTTTCTGTTAAAAGAATCAACTAGTCTTCTTGCTTCACCAAGCATCTCAAGGCTGACTGGGACAAGTTTACCATCTTCAACTTCCATAATCACATAAAGATGCTGATAGTTGCCTTCAGTCATTTAATCACCATCGCAGCCAAGGCTTCCTTCATTTTTGAAACTGCTTTTCTAATATGTTCAGGATTAGATCCATCTAAGACTTCAGCCTGTCTTGTTGCTTTTCCCCTTGGAATTCGTTCTACCTTGTAAACTATTGTAGGAGAGCCTGGCAAGCCAACGTATTTTGGATCAACTCCAAGCTGTTGTACATTAAACACTTTTAGATATTGTTTATAATTTTCGGCTCTTATCTTTGCTTCCTTTTGAAATTTCCCAAAAGCTAATCTTTGTGAAATGGTATTGAATAGTGGCTTGTATGAAGGGTCAATTGAAATAAAGACTGGAAGTGGTGCTTCGATTTCCTCTACAACATCACTGAATCCCTGCAATCGAACAAGACGTTTTGCTGTTATAGTTCTATTTTGTATATCGATTTTGTAATCTATGACATTTCCTAGAAACGTGAATCCTAGTTTCCAAGCAGTCTGGGGTCCTGTTTGACCAGTTTCTCCATCTGAGGCTCTATGTCCTGAAAAGACAATATCCATCTTTCCTTGCATTTTTTCAATTCCAGTTTTTAGAACTTCAGCTGTTGCTAGTGTATCTGCTCCTGCAAAAATTCTATCGCTATATAGGTGAAGCTCTTCTGCATCAGATAATCTTTGAGCCATCTGAAGTGCAGATTCTGCAATTGGTGGTCCCATCGTACCAATCGAGATTCTTGCATTATACATGACCTTAGCATAAAAGGCAGCATGTGCTGCTATTGTGCTATGAGGACCTAACGTATTTTTTGTTTCTGCTCGATTAAGTGTTCCATCTGGATTGTAACTAACACTTCCTTCTGAAAAGTCAGGTTCTAATTTTATAATTACTGCAACATTAAGCTCAGACATTTTTTCTACCACATTAGAATCTTTGGTAAAATCTTACCAAGAAAAAACCTTTTGATTTCATTGTACCACACTAGACTTTTTTTTTATGTGGTCACCAGATTTGCAAAATTCACAGACAAAATTAGATCTTTCATTTATTGACTCAATAACACATTTACATTTAGCACATTTACAAGATGTCATCTTAATTCATGATAACAGATTTTACATTGACAAATTCTTTCAATCCGTAATCTGATAATTCTCTACCTACCCCAGAGTTTTTAATACCGCCAAATGGAACTCTAGGGTCAGAAATCACCATAGAATTCACAAATACCATTCCTGCTTCAACATCTTTTACGAGGTTATTTTCCTTGGCATATTTTTCAGACCAAATACTAGCACCTAGACCGAACTCTGTATCGTTTGCAAATTTAATAGCCTCAGTTGCATTTCTTGCAGCAATTATTGGTGCCACTGGACCAAAGACTTCTTCTCTTGATATTGGCATATCAGGTGTAACCTGACCAACAACAGTTGGATTAAAGAAAAAGCCTTTTCTTTTTGGTACATTTCCACCAATCAAAATTTGTGCACCTTGTAATGCTGATTTACCAAGTTGGTTTACAATTGTATCTCTCGAGTCATCACGCACCAGCGGACCAATAGTCGTTTTTTCATCTAATGGATCACCAACAATTTGTTTTTCAATGTTTTCAATGAATTTTTTTGTAAAATCTTCAATAACATCCTCTTCTACAATGAATCTTTTTGCAGCAATGCAGCTTTGTCCATTATTTAAAAATCTTGATTTTGCTCCAACTTCTGCAGCTTTGTCAATATTAGCATCCTTTAATACAATAAATGGATCACTTCCACCAAGTTCTAATATGAATTTGTGCAACTGTTGACTTGCAATCTCCGCCACTCTTTTTCCTGCCTGAGTACTACCAGTTATAGATACTGCATCCACATTTGATTTTACTAGTGCTTCACCAACAATATAATTTCCTACCAAATGTCTAAAAACCCCTTTTGGAAAACCAGCTTCTTCTACAACTTGCTGAATTGTATTTCCAGACAAAGGACAAACACTAGAATGTTTTAAAACCACCGTATTTCCAGCTAACATAGCAGGAACGCAGAACCTTAGTACTTGCCAAAAAGGAAAGTTCCATGGCATTATACAACCTATCACCCCCAATGGATCAAATCTCACATAACTATCCTTTGCATCTGTTTCTAGATATTCAGGCTCTAGGAATTTTTTACCATTATCAGCGAAATAATTACAAACCCAACTACATTTTTGAACCTCGGCTAAGGATTCAATAATTGGTTTTCCCATTTCATTTGTAATTATGGTTGCGTATTCCCTTTTCTTTTGTACTAAAATATGTGAAAGATTTCGTAGTAGTTTTGTTCGCTCAGAAATGTCAAATTTTTTCCAAATAGAATCAAAAACCTTTCTTGAATTCATTACTTCATGATTGACCTGTTCAGGAGTAACAGTCTCATATTCAGCAAGAATTTCTTCTGTTGCTGGGTTAAGTGTCTGAATCTTCACGCTCACAATTTATGTTGGCTATTTATAAAGTATTGGTATTAACTACCAATGTAAACCAAATATAACCAAATCTTTATATAGTTAAGGTTGGTTGATAAAACCAATGAATGGTAATGAACACCAACACCAAAAACATGGCAGGAATAATCAGACCATTCAAAAAACTAAAGGAGAAAGAAAAATGAGCAAACAAAATGAAAACACAAAGGATATCTTTGCTACATACAAGCAATGTTTTGACAAAGTTCATGGCAATGTAGAAAAAACAATTCCACAATATCTACAGTCATACACAAACCTTCAGCAAGAATTTCTCTCTGCTTGGAGTAACTTTGTAAACTCTACACTTTCCATACAGCAAAACATTTGCAACAAGACTGGAGTAAATACTGCAATTCCAGAAGCAACAATAAAGGCTTTGCACAATGCTACTGATGAAATAATCAAGGTATATGACGTGCAAAACAAAGTTGTTCAAACTGCTTTGGATGCCTCAAGGCAAAACCTCAGAACAGTAAATCAAAATGCAATCGAGTTTGCAGAATTGAATCAGAACATCATCAATTCTTGGATATCTACGTGGAAACCAAATAACTAAATCCCTTTTCTTTTTTATTTCAAACTTTTTGAAAATTTACGTAAGTGTTAATTTGTGATTGATTTCTTTTAATCATAATACAGTAACAATCACTAACGATTATATTACAAGATAAAAGCCGATGTGTTATGGTTTCTTCCCAGATAAAGCAATTGGCAAGTGAGATCTTTAGAACTGATCCTCAAATTGTACACTTGGGTTTAATTGATCTTGAAGGACACGTAGCGCTTGATCAATCATCATCATATTCAGAACCTTTTGAACCAGATACTGATAGAATACTATTTTATTATCAAGTAGGTTTACGTCGAAGCAGACGGGAACATTTCAATGATGCTTATGGCAAGACTGACTATATTCATATTCAGAGAGAAAAAATGCAGCAGCTAGTGTTGTATTTGCCGTTGATCACAGTTTATTTGACAATTGATAAAAATGTGAGTCCTGATCGAATTGCAAAGATTGCACAAAGCATAAAAAACATCAATAAAGATATTCTCAATAACGCAGTAAAGAGTTTATTTTATTTTCAAGAAAAACTAGCCTCGCAATAACAAAACTTTCGTCTTTTTATCTTTATATACCATTAAATGCTATCTAATACCAATGAAAGGTAAATCAAACCATACAGATCCAAGTACAATGTTTAAGGATTGGATTCAAAGCGGCAAGAATCAAAATGAATTTATGAACAACTTGATGCTGCAAGCAAAAGCAATGGAAAACATGTTTTCATTTGGGCAAGGATTTGGAAATTACATGAAATTTAGTGCGTTCAAAACAACAATTGGCAGCAACGGTAGAATTTCAATTCCTGAGGCTGAAAGGGATGCAACAGGAATAAACAATGGAGATCTAGTACAAGTTATTGTTTTTCCAATTGATAAAACGAAAAAAATAATCTAGCTCTCTTTGTTTTTTTGCCAGTATTCGTTGAATGCATTATATGATACAAAATTTGATTCCTTCCAAATCTTTTCCCATGTTTTAAAGTACCACGACGATGATTGTTCCACAATATCATTCCACGTTTTTGCCCATGCTTCGTTAAATTTTTTCATTACATCCGAATTCGATTGTTTAGATGATTCATTTATGGCTTTGATATATTTTTCAAGAGCTTCTTCCCCTGCTTTTTTCCAAGATGCAAAAGAATTTTTCCAAACATTCAATGCGTGGTGGTATTCATTCCAGGTTTGTTCTTGATTCTGTTTGTAATTAGTGGATTGTTCATCACTCAATATTTCTCAAATTTGATCTAAATGATAATAATTTAAACGGATCCGTGGTCTAATCAAAGATCAGAAGCTATTATTCGCAAGTAAAGTGAAAAATAGATTTATAATAACCAGATCAAGGAAGCATTTTCTCATGAACATGAATAATTCAAAGGGTTCGGATGCTCACAAGTATGTGGATCGTAGAGTTAAGATCTGTGTTGAATGTGGAAGTTCAAATACGAATATTTATGGTAAATACATTATTTGTAAAGAATGCAGAGCAATTAGGCATTATAAAGTTAAACGATCAATGTTTCATTTAGGTGATGTAGTAAGAATAGTTGAGCAAAAAATGGATTCTAACATTGTTTACAAGATAATTAAAATAAAGAAATCAAAAGAAGGAACAGTCCTTTATGTTCTGAAATCAGAATTAGATAATAAAGAAGTTCGTTATTATGAAGGGAATAATTCGTATTTAGAAAAATTGGTTATGGCCGAGACCAGATCTAGAAGTGTTCGGAACTAAGATCATAGTGGAGTTCAGCCGCTCTACTAGTTACTGTAGATCAAACAAACTGTGTGAGTGTCAAACTTTATTAGCTATTCACTCTCCCGGCGCCTAAAAATTTGTTAAAACTTATGAAAAATTTTTCACAAAAATTCTATGCATGAAAATTAGTGTAAGCTATTACAAAAGATCTTGATTTAGAAAATGTTTTCATGACAAATCATCATAAGATATTTAACATTGAGAAACAAATTATTCAAGCATGCCAGAGGATATTAAATCAACTCTTACTTACACTCAATTTCTCAAAGAAGATCTTATGATTTTTCGCGTATCTCCAAATGATGGTGTTATGCCAGAGTACGAGTCAGGCCAATTTCTTACCATTGGTCTTCCAATAGTATCTGAAAATTACAAGATTGTTCGCAGAGCATATTCGATTGCTTCGCATCCTGAAAACAGAAAATATTTCGAGTTTGTAGTTAGGTGGGTTAGAAAGCCTTTACCTGGTCGTGTTACAACCCAGTTGTTTTATGCAAGTGAAGGAGAGCAGGTATATTTGACAAGACCAACAGGAAACGCCCTAACAATTAATCAAAGATTACCAGATGGCAGTAAAGATGAGCGAAGAATTGTCTGCATTGGAGGAGGCACTGGCATTGCACCTTTTGTAAGCTTTGCACGACATCTTCACGCAGTTGGAGACAAAAGAGAGATTGTCGTTTTACACGGCTCTAGCTATGTAGACGAATTAAGTTACAAGGGACTCTTTACTGAGCTAGAAACCGAAAGCACTGACAGAGGAAAGGATAAGTGGAACTTTACCTACAGAGCCAGCATAAGCAGACCTGAAGAGTGGTTTAACAGATCATGGAAAGGTCAGACAGGCAGAGTTGAGAGTTTCCTAAGATCAAGTAACGGAGAAATGTCGCCTTTGGAAAAACTAGTTGGAGAAAAAATTACAAAAGAAAATACAATATTTTACATTTGTGGCTGGCAGGGAACAATTGATGGCGTAATGAACTATATGTCTCCAAAGGGTTTTGTAACCATGCATGAGAAACGTAAAGACGGTAGCTTTGAAGTAAAATACGAATCATACGGATAAAAATTAAAATTTTTTAAAACAAAATTTGGCTTTTAGCCTTTTCTTATTATAAACTGCATCAAGGCTTCTTTGGAATATTCTATTGCATGTACCTCAGCAGAGTGCTTGCTGTATTCATCGATTATCTTTGAGACATCTGGCCCTTCGGCGACAAAATCACACTCAAAACCGTAATCTCTACAGACGAATCTGGACACGTTTAACACTCAAAAAATTCTGTTATATATCTTGTTTCATTGATTTTCCAAACTAGAAGACCAAGTATTTTTGGCAATAATCTAGGATTAATCTTGTTCTGATGATTTTTTTGAATTGCCTGCAGGTATAGAAACAATGTTTTCTACAACAGCCTTTGTAAGCTCATCAAGAATTTTGATTTTTTCCTCGTCAGTCTCTCCTAGCATCTGTAAGGCTTTTTCTAACTCTTTTCTTCTTATCGAGTCTACCGTGGAAAATACGTCCTTTACCAAGGGCTCAGGTTCAAGTCGTTTCATAGTTGCATCAAGAACGGCAACTTCTTTGCCAAGCATTTTTTCTACAGCACGTACCTTTTCTTTTCTTTCCAGCAAATGTCTTTCCTCTGCCTCTATGATCTGATCTCTGAACATCAATTTGGTGGCAGGAAGTGTAGAAACTTTCTCATCTACTGCTCTAGGATCTGATATATCTAGTATCATGGTACCTTTCTTTTTATTTTCCATAACTATTCTTATTCTGTCATAAGTAATTAGGAAATAGTCTGCCGTAGTTGCAACAAAGATTATATCAAATTTATCAAATCCAGCTAAAACATCTTCAAATTTTACTGGCTTGCCACCTAAATTTTTAGAAAAACCAGTTGCCCGCTCAATTGTCATACTGCAGACATCAAACACATAGCCTCTTTTGTTAAGGGTTTTAGCAACCATGGCCGCAGTTTCTCCGGTGCCTACAATCAGAACATGTTTTTTGCCATCTAGTCCTGCATAATCTTCTGCAGTTTTGACAGCAATTTCACCAACTGATATTATTCCTTTACTAACTCCAGTGGTTTCTCTGATGCGCGTTGCAATTCGTATAGTACTGTCAAATAACTTGTTCAATATTCTGCCGGATACTTTGGCAAGCTTTGCACCTGCAATTGATGCTTTTATATCATCAAATATTTTTTCGTCACCTACAACTATTGATTCCAAACCGGATGCCAGTCTTAACAGATGGTGATAAACATCAGCATCCATGTACACTTCAAGAATTTGATCAAGATGGTCAAGATCATACTGTTCTAGTTGTGTTAGTGATGCCCATGTTTCTTTGATTTTATTTATTGTAAGGTTTTTTCCTTCAGTTCTTCTTGCATCTGGAACCTCGCCTTGCTCCAGGTTATTTACAGTAAATACTTCGACTCTGCTATTTGTCTGAATTATTACACATTCTGAAATTCCAGGAATTTTCTTAAAAGACTCACATGCAGCTGTTATGTCTTTGAATGCAAATTTTTCCATCTTGTAAATTGGTAGATTTTTGAAAGTAACTCTAACGTTGACTATGTTAAAATCATTTTTACCCATAACATCACCCTTCATTCTTTAAGTTTGTCTCTTCCGCCTTTTGCTGTACGGAAAACATTCATGCCAATGTAATAGTTTTGATACAAATAATCCAGAGTTTTCAAATCTTCTTCTGCTCTTTGAATTTCTTGTAGAGTTGCATTTGGATCATTTCTTAATTGTTCTAGTCTTTGTCTAGTTTCCTCTTTGAACTCGCCTACTCCAGATTCATAATTAGACAGTCCACCTAATTCAGGACTTAGTATGTGTTCTGGTTTGTATGGTGGAGTTTGATCTGTTGGGGTTTCTACTCTTTTTGAAATTTCTTTAATGTCGTCTTCTGTAAGTACAGGTAATACTGGAACTAGATCTTTTTTATAACGGAAAAATTCAGGCTCTCCCATTTCTCGTCTAAATATTCGCTCCTGTCCACGTTTATCAACTAGAGTCTGGCCAGTTGCTGCTACGGCTTCACCTGCAGCTGCCTCATATTCTTTTTCTGCCTCTGCTTCTGCAGCTGCCTTTGCTGCAGCTGCCTTTGCTGCAGCTGCCTTTGCTGCAGCCTCTGCTAGTTCTGCTGCCTCTGCTGCTGTTAGTCCTAGTTTATTTTTAGATGAATTATGCGCTGTTTCATCAGACAATATAGTTACATCAATTGGGGGTAAATTTTAAGTTTTTACGATATATCTTGGCTCTAAATTAGATCCAACGCCAAGCTCTCTTTTTACATTAAAAGAAATTCTTGTCAAACTAATACTGTTTATACTCTGCTGTTATACTTAGATTACTGGAGATTATGTGGGTAGACAAATTCATACTGGCCGCAATAATTCAAGGTGGAGTAATAACTGCATTGGCATTTATGGTAGTTGGATTTCAAGCTACCTTTACTGATGTAAACATCATGCAATATCTTTCTCTTTCATTTGAAGGACCAGCTAAATGGTTCTTTATTGGAATAATATTTTATTTAATAATAGTTGTAGCCATAGCTGTAACTGCACTTTTCTATAATCATCTTGAAATCAATTTACACCAAAAATTTTCGGGAGGTATGAAGGCTCTTGCTTGGATTCACCTAATAGGCATGAATGTAGGTGGGGCTGGGGCAATGTTGTATATGATATTTGCAGGTTTGGCAGGTTCAGGTGTGCTTTCGCTTTTTACCGAAGGCAAGTTGGGAACACAAAATCCAGCAGTAATGGATTCTTTCATAGAACCAATTGGCGCCTTTGTTGGTCTTCTTGGTATAGGTGTGATATGTGGAGGATCTAGTTTCATAATTGCATATAAACGAAATAAAAATCAAAAAGAAAACTAAGATCATAATGCAACATTAATTATCTAATTTGATAAAAGGCTGCAAAATTTATATGAACACAAAAAAAAACTTTATGTAATGAAACTACTTGCAAGTGTAGTAATCATCTTCTTTGCCATAAGCATTGGCAGTCCATTATTTGATGAGATATATGCTCAAACAGCAAAGGAAGTTAAAGTTTCAATTCCAAAAGGAACTGCCTCACCTGGATGTGAAGTAAAAAAATCCTGCTACAAACCATATGAAACTAAAGCAAAAGTAGGAAGCAAGGTAACATGGAAAAATGATGATACCACAACACACACAGTAACAAGTGGGAAAAAAACCACTCCCGACAAACAATTTGATAGTGGCATGATTATGCCTGGCAAGTCTTATTCAAACACGTTCAAAAAAGCAGGCACTTTTGATTACTTTTGCATGGCTCATCCATGGATGACAGGCAAGGTAGTTGTCAGCAAGTAAAACACAAGCTGAATTTACATAACTGAATACATTTTCTTTAGGTAGACGTTGTCAAAATATGATATCGCAATAATTGGCGGTGGAATACTTGGTACAACGATTTCATACTGGCTTTCTACATTATATGATCTGAAAATTTGTGTTATTGAAAAAGAGCAAGACGTTGCAATGCATGCAAGCAGCAGGAACACAGGCGTAGTTCATTCCCCATTTTACCTCAATCCAGACACAAAGAAGGTCTTGGCAAAATCTGCTATTCTATCATATGAAATGTGGAAAAAATTGGCTAAAGACAGAAACATTCCATGGAAAAACACAGGCGTTTTTGAAGTTGGTTTTGATGAAAAACAGCACAAAAGCCTTGAAGAATATATGAAATGGGGAGAAAGAAATGGTATACAAGAAGACGAGCTTGAGCTATTAGAAGGCAAAGATATATCAAAAAAAGAACCTAACGTACAATGTTATTCTGGGATTTATTGCAAAAGAGAGGTATCAACAGATTTTGGCCTGTTTACAAAAGAACTAAAAAAAGAATCTGAGAGAAACGGAATAAAGTTTCTTTTTGGAAAAAAAGTGAATTCTATAGAAAAAAATAATGACTGTATAATACAATTTGATGATTCACAAATCTCTTCTAAAATAATAATTAACTGTGCAGGGGGCAATTCACTTGATATCGCACAAAAGTGTGGCTTGGCAACAGACTATTCTGATCTTCACTTTCGTGGTGAATACTGGATTGCAGATGATGAGTATAACGATTTAGTTAAAACAACGATTTACACTGTAGCAGAGTTTAAGGGATATCCATTTCTTGATCCACATTGGATAAAAAAAGCAAACGGCCAATCTGAGATTGGCCCTAACGCAGTACCGGTTCCAAGCCCAGAAACCTACTCAGGATACTTAGGTGATATCACCACATCGTTATCAAAACTAAAGGAAATAATAACTGGAAATGCCTTGAAACTATTGGCAGATCCAGAGTTTTTATCTCTAGTATCAAAGGAATGGCTAAGCTCGATTTCAAAGGCTGCCATGATAAAGCGTGTACAAAAATTTGTTCCAAAAATTCGTCCAGAACATTTTTCAAGACGTGGTATAGCAGGCATACGCTCTCCAGTCATAACACCAAATGGAAAATTCTTATCAGATGTGATGGAGCTAGAAGACAAAAATTCCTATCACATCATAAACTATAACTCGCCTGGTGCTACAGGCTCTCCTGCTTACTCTGCATTTGTCATAAAAAAATTGCAAGAAAAAGGATTTTTAGATTATCAAGCAAAACCAAAAAAATCAATTTGGGATTTTGACTCAATTGCTATTTAAGCAAATTTTCCAACATCATTAATATGGATTAAAACTACATAAATTACAAATTAAATTGGCTACAGGCTCAAAAAAAGCAGTTTATGCAGCATTATTTGGCAACCTTGGCATTGCTATAACAAAGTTCATAGCTGCTCTCATGACAGGAAGCGTTTCAATGTGGGCAGAAGCATATCACTCTGCATCAGATACTTTTAACCAAATTCTATTGTTGATTGGACTAAAAGCTAGTGTAAAGCCAGCAAGCCATCTACATCAATTTGGTTATGGCAAGTCACAATTTTTTTGGTCGTTTATTGTAGCAACAATGATTTTTGGTATATCTGGCGTGCTGGCATTAGAACAAGGTGTTTCATCATTAATCAACAGAGAAGATCATTTTGAAGATCCTACAATCAACTATATTGTTCTTGGCATAGCTGCTGTCTTTGAGGCAAATGCATTAAGAATTGCATACAAGCAGTTTACAAGATCAATAGAACACAAAGGAGACAAGGTAACTTTCAAACAATTAATTTTAGAATTTAGGGAAAGTAAGAATCCAACTATACTGACTGTAATAGTCGAAGATTCAGCAGCCTTGGCAGGCATTGCCATTGCATCTCTTGGTATTTTTCTTACTGATGTTACAGGAAATGTGGTCTATGATGCAATTAGCTCCATTTTCATTGGTTGTCTTTTAATGGCATTTGCATTCTTTTTGGCTAGTGAAAATCGTGGATTGTTGATAGGTGAATCAATTACAAGACGACAATACAAAAACATCGTAAATATGATAAAAGAAATTTCCGAAGTAAACAGAATAGTATCTATGAGAACAATGCATCTTAGTCCGGAAGATGTTATAGTTGGCATAGAAGTGAATCTGGTAGATAATCTTGATACAGATAAAATCGAAGTAGTGACTGATCTAATTGAACAAAATGTAATGAAAGTGATTCCATATACTAACAAAAAGCATATTTTTGTAGAAATTACGAGATCCTAACAACATGTTGCCAAATCGTTGTTCCGTTAAAGAAGAAAGAGATTGTGTAAATCCTCCAGAATTTATCATTTCTGTAGGCACAGAAAATGACGAATACATGGTAGGAGTAACATGTCAAAGACACAAAGATACCATATCTCAAAAATTGAGCATTCTTCAACGTGAAAACAAAATTCCAAAAGGAAAAATCAAATTTACAAGCATAAAAGCAGTTGGCACTGAATGCATACGTTCAGATCCAGACAAACTAATTCAATTGTAAATTAACTGATTTATTTTACATAAAGCAGAATAACTATAATGCTTAAACAAATTTTAGAAGATCTGCTGAAAATAGATGACATCCTGTTTATAGTAAAAAACCAAGGCGCAACAAGTGAGATAAAAGGCAATTTCTTAACAATTAGACAAAAAGACAACTGGATAACAATAGGTGATGATAAGGGCCCATGCCATATGCACATTAATGCAGATTATATCTTAAAAGCAAAATTTGTTATCGAAGAAAAAGTAGAAAGGACAAGCTATAGTGTGATGTTTTTTGATAAAAATGACGAACGTGTATTGGCTGCGTTTTTTACTAAAATGTATGATGAAGACAAAAAATTGAACCAAAAAAGAAAAGAACTATTTGATAATTTATTTAACAAGTATGGAAAGCAAGAAACAATAATGACAAATTAATTATTTACAGAATAAAGCGGCTTTTTGCCATTAATTCCTAACTTTAGATTCATTACAGTGATTTTGGCCATTTTTTTTCTTGTCTCAGCAGTTGAGCTTCCAATGTGAGGAGATAAAACTACATTTTGCATTTTTGTTAATGGATTATTCATACCGATTGGCTCATTTTTAAAAACATCAAGTGCAGCTCCTGAGATTATTTTCTTTTTTAGTGCATAGATCAAATCATTTTCTTTAATTATTTTTCCACGCGCTGTGTTGATGATAAATGAAGTTTTTTTCATTTTCTTAAATAATTTTAAATCAACTAACTCATGTGTTTCTTTTGTATATGGTACATGAATTGAGACAATATCGCTTTTTTTAAACAGCTGATCAGATGTGACATATTTTACTCTTAGAGATTTTTCAGTATTTTTTGATAGTCTGTGCCTGTTATGATAAATTATATTCATTCCAAATGCCTTTGCGCGCTTTGCCACAGCAGTACCTATTCTACCAAAGCCTAAAACACCCAGAGTTTTTCCAGATAAATCAATACCAACATAGTCATATGCGCCATAAATCTGAATCCATCTTCCTTTTCGAATTATTTTGTCTCCTTCTGTTACCCTACGCGATAAATCAAGAATCAATGCAAGGCAAAGGTCTGCAGTAGCATCAGTTAACACCTCAGGTGTATACCCAATACTGATGCCTTGTTTTTTTGCATATTTTACATCTATATGGTCATAGCCAACGCTGAAAGTGCTTATTGTCTTGAGCTTCTTTGCAGCAGATAGAATATCTTTATCGATATTATCATAGGGAAAGCAAATCAATCCGTCCTTGTTTTTTATTTTTTTAAGCAACATTTTTTTTGGCATTGGAATTTTTCCTTGATGAATCTCAACATCATAGTGTTTCTTCAAATCACTAAGAGCAAAATCATGCAATTTGCGGGTAAGCAAAACTTTTTTCTTCATAGTATAACACTAAATTTTGGAAACTACTCTTAAAACCATTTATAATATTTTGTTATATGACAAGTAATGGGTTCAAAGCACATCTCAGATGAGGAGTTTGCCATCTGTGTGGAGTGTGGAAACTCGATTGAGAAATGTGTATGTGTCTGCCCATACTGTGGCGAACGAGATAAATGTGAATGTGCACTCTTTGATGCAGCGACAGGTGGTTAGCTTATTTTTAAAACCACATTATTAATATCCAGTAACAAGCGACAATTTGTGTGGCAAATGTTGACATTAGTTGGCAGATTGGTGGTCCACAAGGTAGCGGAGTAGAGACAGCAGCAAATATTTTTTCACGAGTATGTGCAAGAGCAGGCTACCAAGTTTTTGGAAAAAGAGAATTTTATTCAAACATTAAAGGCGAACACAGCTATTTTACAGTTAGAGTATCTGACAAGAAAATTCATTCTAATGTAAATGATGTTACTGTAATGGTTGCATTTGATGCAGAGACAATTTTCAGACATGCAGATGAGCTAGTTTCTGGAGGGGCAATTATTTATGATTCTGATATCGAAAACATTGAAACAAAAGATGTTCATACCTTAGATGCCTATTTCAGGTCACGACTACACAAATACCTTGATACTAAAAAGAAAAACTATACAGTTTCTGGACTTTTAGATTTGATAAAAGAAAATGGTGTAAATCTGTATCCTGTATCATTTCGAGGAATACTTGATGGACTAGCAAAAGATACCAACAATCCAAAGCTAAAGGGGATGATTAGGATGTTTAACGTATTAGGCGTTTCAATTTCTCTTGGATTATTGCACATGTCATCAAAACAGCTCTTTGAGTCAATTGAATTAATTTTTGGAAAAAAACAAAAAATTGCTGAAATAAACAAGCAGCTAGCAAATTACGCATACAACTATGCAACAGCAAAATTTCCAAACTTTAAACACTCGCTTGCTGAAATCTCAAAACAATCTGATACAATACTAATCCAAGGCCACCAAGGAACTGCATTTGGGAAAATGATATGTGGCTGTAGGTTTCAAGCCTACTATCCAATTACCCCGGCATCAGATGAAAGCGTGTTTTTAGAGTCACATGAAATTTTAGAAATAAACGAAGACCGGCCTGGTTCCACTGTAGTCATACAAACCGAAGATGAAATTTCAGCTATTGGCATGACTATAGGTAGTGCACTAACTGGTACTCGATCATCTACAAGCACATCGGGTCCTGGATTTTCTTTAATGTCAGAGTCCTTGGGGTGGGCTGGAATAAACGAGGTACCAGTAGTAATAACATTATATCAAAGAAGTGGTCCGTCAACTGGTCTTCCTACTAGACATGGCCAAGAAGATCTAATGTTTGCAATCAACGCAGGGCATGGAGAATTTCCAAAAATTGTTTATGCATCAGGAGACATTGAGGAAAGTTTCTATGATACAAGCAAATGTTTCAACTTTTCAGACATCTTTCAGGTTCCAGTCATACATATGATGGACAAGTTTCTTGCAAGCTCTGTTGTTACATGTAAAAGATTAGATCCTACAAAGCTCAAAATCGAACGCGGTAAGCTGCTTGATAAAATAGATACAAATGATTACAAGAGATTTGCCCACACAGAAGATGGCATCTCGCCACGCTCAAAGCTTGGACTAGAAAATGGAATATTTTGGAATACAGGAGATGAAAGTGACGAGTTTGGCCACATAACAGAGGATCCTGTAGTACGTCTACAGATGATGGACAAAAGACTTTCTAGATTTTCACAAATCCTAAAAGACATTCCAAAAGAAGATCAGGTAGTATCTAGTGGTACACAAGAATACACAATTGTAAGTTGGGGCTCTACAAAGGGGCCAATTCTTGATGCCATAGATATGCTAAAAAAAGAAAACATCAATGTTGGGTTTCTCCAGATAAAGTTACTTTATCCATTCCCAACAGATCTTGTCAAATCATTTTTGAAAAATGTTAAAACTATAATAGATATTGAAGCCAACGCTACAGGCCAGCTTGGTTTATTATTAAAACAAAATTTAGGAAGAGAAATTGATCACCATGTCTTGAAATATACTGGACGAGCTATGACTTGTACTGAAATATATG